>ERZ1090868.1456-NODE-1458-length-12550-cov-6.688756_pt1 | contig 12550 bp, 8 predicted proteins | sample MGYA00478475_ERZ1090868 | MGnify/ENA primary metagenome ERZ1090868 (study PRJEB33644, sample SAMEA5815747) | chicken gut metagenome | biome: Chicken; feature: Gastrointestinal Tract; material: Caecum | place: Ireland | collected 2019-01-01 | study: A study of the...
CTCCGCGTACAAAGGTGGTGGAGAGGGTGGGGGACCAGTTTTCGCCCTTCTTCAGCGAAGCGGCACAGGGGCGCTGCTCCCATTCCAGGGGTCCGTCCTCCTCCCCGGGCAGGCTGTGCCACGGTTCGATGCAAACGAAATGCAGCGGCTTTTTGAGGGCCGACCAGATCAGTACATAGGGATATCCTTCCACGTTGCAGATCACGCTGCGGCCGGTGTCCTTCTCCACCAGCGAAACATGCTGGCTGCGCAGATTGACCATACAATGGCTGTCGTTGTCAAACAGGTCATCCGTCAGAGGGATAGTTTCGGTGTTGCGGGCCAGGTAGTAACTCTGGCCGTTGAGCAGGCCGTTGGGCCGCGCACTGACGCAGAGAGGCGACTCGATGCCGTCAAAGCGGATCTCATAGTCGGTGGTGGTGTGCCGGTTGTCGAAAGGTACGGCAAAGGCCGGATGATACCCGATGCCGAAGCGCAGCAGATCCTCCACGGGATTTTCCACGCAGAGGGTGTGGTGCACGGTTTCCCCTTCCAGCACAAAGGTGGAGCGCAGCACAAAGGCATAGGGCCACTTGGGCAGGGTCTCGGCATTGGCATGCAGCTCAAATTCCAGGGTATCCTGGGTATGGCGGGTCAGGGTATGCTCCACATCCCGGGCAAAACCGTGCTGACCGCCCTGATACTCCACTCCCTTGGCAATCATCTTGCCGTCGGTAAGCTTGCCCGTATAAGGGAACAGGATGGGCGCATGACGCCCCCAGACCGCCTTATCACCACACCAGAGCAGTTCCGCTCCGGTGGGTTTATGGATTACGCTGACGGCTTCGGCGCCGTGGGTGTCCACGGTCAGGCGCAGGATGTCATTTTCAATGGTATGCTGCATAGCGATTACCTCCTATATGTTTCCCTGCAAAGCAGGGTGTGTTTGGGATCAAAAGGCAGCCAGATGCAGCAGCATACCGGCTACCGCCCCCACGGCCCACAGCAGTCCCGTCATAAAGAGGTTCTGCTTCCAGCTGGGATTGACACGCCACAGCACCGCCAATCCCACGCCGGCACCGGCGGTAAGGCCGGCGAACAGGCTGCCGAAGGAGATGGCTCCCTGCATATACAGCTGTGCCAGCAGCACACTGGCGGCACAGTTGGGTACCAGGCCCACCAGCGCCGTCAACATGGGCTGCAGAACCCCCATACCGGCCAGAGCCGTGGTGATGGACTCCTCACCGATTCCGGCAAAGGCCAGACCAATGAGCAGGCTGAACACCAGAATAAACACAAAAATTTCCAGCGTATGGCGCAGCGCCGCCAGCCAGATGCCGCTGTGTTCCTCATGCTCCTCGTGGCAATCCACTTCGTCGGCATGTCCGGCATACCCGCCGTACAGCGATTGGGGCAAAAGATGGCGCAGCGGCATATCCAGCAGCGCGCCCCCCACCATACCGAACACAGCCTTGCACAGCAGCAGCGCCACCAGACTGGTCCATTGGGAGGGCTCGGCCGCCAGCAGCGGCACCGCCTCGTCGCTGGTGGCAATGAAAACCGCCAGCAGGGTGCCGGGGGTGATCACCCGGCTGGCATACAGGTTGGAGGCCACCGCACTGAAACCGCATTGGGGCACACAGCCCAGCAAAGCACCGGGCACAAAGCCCCAGCGGCCACCGCCGGCCAGGGCCTGCTCAATGCGGGCACCATGATGCCGTTCCAGCCATTCGATCAGAAGATACGCCAGATACAGGAAGGGCAGCATTTTGACGCTGTCGGTCCATGCATCCCGCAGCGCATCGATAAACAATTCCATAAAACCTCTATATACTTTCTGTTGGGAATCAGCGGAAACTGCGCAGCAGTTTCACCGCCGGACGCACCGCCTTGTCGGGAATGCGTGCCCGGAAGCGTGCCACGGTACGCGCCGAAAAGGGCATCTGGTTGCGGAAGCTTTCCAGCCCCAGGAAATATTGCAGATAGGGACTTTCCTGCACCATGGCCACCACTTCGCGGTCCGACACACGGTAATGCAGCTGGATTACCCGGCATCCCAGTGCAATACGCGCCGGGATGGCCGCCTTGCCGCGGGGGGCAAACAGTTCGCTGTAATACGCCTCAAACCGGTCCCAATCGATGGCATCCGCCAGCAGCAGCCAGCGATTGCGGCCGCTGAGCTCCCCATGGTAGGGTGGAAGATAGTCATAAATGGACATCTGCTTTTCGCGGGTACGGTACACAGGCAAGTCCCCTTTCGTTATGGGGCAATGCCCCGAATCATCAATAGCGCTGGGTCAGCGGGAAGAAGAGCGCCAACACACACCAGGCCGCCTGATAGAGCATCATACCCAGCAGCGGAAGCGAAGCCAGACCGCCGGTGAGCGTCAGCAGAATGCCCACCACGCAGCCCAGAAGCGCCGCCGCCGAAACCAGTACCGAGGCCTTGCGTTCCCCTTCCGCCGCGCCGGCAGCCGCTTCCAGACCACCCACAAAACTGGCAAAGCTGCCCAAATGCAGCATATTGCCCTCGCTTTCGGGCAGCCAGGCCACGGCCGGGTCCAGTGTTTTGCGCTCCGAAGCGTTCAGCACCTTGACGGAGCCTGCCGGCAGGCTGTAGGCAGCTTCCAGCAGCTGCACGTCACAGTTGAAATCGTCACAGTCCACCACCAGGGACAACCCCGTGCGGCGCAGACTTTCCAGCACCACCGCGGTATCGGGGTCGCGCTGATAAGCCACCTGGAACATGGCAAACATTTTGCCGGACACCGCCAGGTAGATGACCCGGCGCTGGTTGACCGTGTGGTGCTGCTCGTATTCCAGACTGGGAATCTTGACGCCGTAGTCCTGCATCAGGGCACGGTTGCCCACCAGAACACGACGTTTGTTGATCCAGCCCACATAGCCCTTGCCGTAGACCGTTTCCCGGTCATCCACCTGGGCCAGCAGGTTTTTGTTTTCCCCCAGCATGCTCACAAAGACATCCCGCAGCGTGGGCCCTGCTTCGGCCAGTATGGAGGCCGCATAGACGATGGCCAGGTCGATGTGTTCGGGCTTGACAGGCTTAATGCCGGACAGCGTCACGCACCCCGCCGGGAAAAGGTCCCGGGCGGTGACCTGGATCACATTGATCTTGCCCAGCTGCCGGATATCCCGCCAGCCGGGAATAACCGCTCCCACCTGGGCGGCGCTGCGCTGCATCAGGCGGGCCGGCAAAGCCGACAGCAACGTGCCCGCCAGCGGAGCCGCCAGGCAAAGTACGCTGGCCAGTACCGTGAAAGCGGTGGCAGGGTTCCGGGTACGGATCAGGGTAAACAGCATGGCCGCCAGAGCACAGCCACCGGCCAGCCAGGCAAACTGCTGCTGATTTTTATCACTGGTGCCGGGCGCCGCACTGTTGGTCAGAAAGCTGCGGAAAATCTGGGTGGGACGGTTGACCAGCACATTGGGATGGGGTTCGGCCAGGCCGGTGGTTACGGCACGCAGGGCCCCCGCATCCCGCAGCCGATAGGCCACGGCATGGTCCACCTTGGCGCTGACCAACCGGAAATTTTCCTGCACGGTGCAGGCGTTCATCCGTTTGCCCACCGTATTCAGACACAGTACCAGCGTAGCCGGAGCGGCCAGCACAATGACATCCTGGGTGTAGAGCTGGCCGGCCAGCAGCACGATGCACTGCAGCACCGCGCCCAGCAGCGGCAGCACCGAAAGGCTGTCCGGCGTGGGGCGTTTGACCAGCCCCATCAGGCCACTGACCAGGGTACGCCAGCAAAGGCCCCCGGCCACCACCAGCAAGACCAGCACAATCGCCGGGTAGACGGTGGGGTCTGCCAACGGCCCGCTGGCAGAAGGCATGGACGCCAGAGCCCCCATGACAAAGAGCACGGCGGTAATAACCGCGGTCACAAAGGAGGCCGTGGTGTAATACAGCACCTGCTGGGCCAGTTCCCGCCGCACCACGGGGGCGTCCTCCGCCCGCTCGTATTCATGGCGGTGCAGCGGCGGCAGTTCCGAAGTTTCAAAGGGCTGGGCCGCATTCTCGTTTTTTTCGTCATCCGGCTGTCCCCCCAGGCGGAGGGGCAGCTTGGCGCGGCGAGCCCGCCGCGCTCCCTTGCCCGGAGCCTCGTCGGCAGAATCCTGCAGGGATTCTGTCAGCTTGGCCGCTGCCGTATCAAAACGGGCCGTCCCCTCCGGCACGGTGCCGGTGTTGATGGCCTGGGCGATATCCTGCACAAAGGAGGCTGTGCCCGGTTCTGCCGGCGCCGCGCCCAGATTCTGGGTAAACCCGCTCTGCGCTTCCGGAGTTCCTCCCAGATCCTGGGTAAAGCCGGTATGTTCCGGGGCGGCCGGGGCATTTCCCCCCAGGTCCTGGGTAAAGCCGGTATGACCGGCAGCGGGCAGGGTTCCCCCACTCAGATCCTGCGTAAAGCCGGTATGTTCCGGGGCAGCCGGAGCACCACCGGTCAGATCCTGAGTGAACCCGGTATGGGCAGGTGCCTCCGGCGTCAGCCGGATTTTCCCCGTCAAGGTATCCACCAGCCGGTCCACCTCATCGGGTTCCCGGTGGGTAAACAGCGGTTGCTCTTCCGGCAGGGACATGACCTGTGTATCCGCATAGGGATCCCGTCCGGAAGTTGCCGTCGGCGATGGGATCGCCTCCGGCTGCGCTGTGGTTGATTCCGTCGCCACCGGTGCCGCTGCAGGTTGCTGGACAGGCCGGGCCGTATTGGGCTGCACGGTCTGGGCCGGCTGTGCAGCAGGCTGTCTGGACGGCGTTGTCCGGGGACGCACCGCATTATAAGCGTTCATGAAGTCCTGGGTGCTGTCCAAGGGTGCCGCATCCAGCGCTCCCAATTGCATGGTGAACCCCGTGGACGGCTGGTTTTCCGGCAGGCTGATGGGTTCCCCTACCGGTTCGCCGGCCGTGGTGGCGGGCATCACCTGTGCGGGGGGCGCCTTGCGCACCTTTTGCCCCGGGGTAAATTCCACCGTGTTGCGCTTTTTGCGGTAGATGGTGGAAGTTGCGCCGGAATCCCGGGTAGGACCGCTTTGCGGAGTCTGCACGGCCTTTTTGATGTCGCGCAGCATCTGGATGGTATCCCCCTCTCCCGAGGCACCGCGACCCTGGGGGCGTGTGTATTTGCTGCGCCATACGTTTTCCACCGTATCGCCGCCCTGTTCGGGCTCCGGCAGGACCGCCGGTCCCTGATAGCGCACGGGCGGTTCTTCCTGCCGTGCCTCCGGTATAACGATTTCTTCGGTGTTGGTATCCTTACCGCCGAACAATCCCTCCAGAAAGCCATGTTTTTTGGCCGGCCGGGAATGCGGGGCAGCCTCCGGCAGCTTCTCCTCCCGATCGGGGAAATATTCTTCCACTTCCGGGTTGCTGTGCAGTTCCTGCCGGACTTCCGGTGCCGGGCTCTGCTCCGCCTCACGGGGTTGCGAGCCTCCCCCGCCCAGGGAAACGTTGATGGGCACAAATTCATCGGTGTCATCGGCGGACTTCAGGCCGAAGATCCCCCGCTTTTTCTTACCCGGTTCCCGGATTTTGCCGTTGGCATCGGGCACCACGGCCACCGAATCCCGGAAGAATTTCTGGAACTGATTTTTTCCCTGATTCAATGCCTCGGTGTTGGCCGGGTTTGCGTCCGGGGCCATCTTCAGCAAAAAACCTTTGATAATACCCGTACGGGTGGTATCGCCCAAGGTACCGGTGGCCGAAAGGTCCGCTTCGGCCTCCGGTGCCTGCGGTGCCGTCAGCTGCACTGCGGCCGGTTGCGGGCGCTGCACGGGCTGTGCCGGACGCTGTGCCGGTTGAGCCGTGCGCTGGGGCGGCGTCTGGGCACGCTGGGGCGTGTCGGACGCACGGGATACAGGGGCTGCAGCCTGCGGCCTGGTCTGTACGGTCGGGGCCGGTGTGTGCCAATCGTCGAATCCGTCCAGGTCGTCCAGCCCGGAAAAGGCAATGCGATGGTCCTGCTCCGGCGTGCCGTGCAGCGACACTGTGGGAATTCCCACGCTGCGCAGGATCTCGTCGACCTGATGATCGGTCACACTGTCCTGCACGCCGGCCGCCGTCTGCTGCTGGTTGAGATCCTGCAGGATGCGGTCCACGGAATCATTGGTACGTTTGCTTGGCATGTTTACTTGCTCCCTTTACAAAAAAAGGTGAAATTCACTTGGCTGCGCGGCGGCGCATCACATCGTAGCACAGGATGCCGGCCGCCACGCTCACATTGTAGCTGTCCACGCCGGTTGCCTGACCGGGGGCCATTTCCAGCGTAACGGCGGCATCACACAGCTTGCGGGTCAGGGCGCTGGGGCCGCTGCCCTCGCTGCCCAGCACCAGAGCCACCGGGCCGGACAGGTCGGTGCGCGCCAACGGTGCGCCCCCCAGATCGGCACAATAGACAAAGATGTTTTCTTCCTTGATGGCACGAATGGCCTGGGACAGGTTGGTCACGCGGGCCACCGGCAGACGTGCTGCCGCTCCGGCACTGGCCTTCATTACGGTACCGGTCACACCGACACCGCCCCGTTTGGGGATGACCACACCGTGTGCCCCGCACAGATAGGCCGACCGGATGATGGCCCCCAGGTTGTGGGGATCCTCCACCCCGTCGCACACCACGAGAAATGGCGGTTCCTTTTTGGCGCGGGCTGCGGCGAAAAGATCCTCCAGGGTTGCGTACTGAACCTCCGCCACACGGGCGGCCACCCCCTGATGGTCCTGCGTTCCGCAAAGCTTTTGCAGCTTGTTGCCCGGCACCCGTTTGACCACGGCGCCGCCTTGTTTGGCCATGGCGGTGTAGTATCCCGCCACCGCCTGCGGCAGCGAATCTGCCAGATATACGGTGTCCACACCCTCCCCGCTTTTGAGCAGTTCGGTCACGGGGTTTTTGCCCCACACCAGCGTATCGGGGTGCTGTTCTGTCTGCACGCGACCCGTCTTTTCCATCCCATACCTCCTGCGGGTACCCAAAGCCCCGCTTATGATCATTCTGCTTGCATTTGATGCTGACTATACAGATTACAGTATAGCACACCGCGCGCCGCTTTGTCATCTTTTTTTGCGGTTTTTGTCGCTTCACGACGCCATTTTACAACTGCTCCCGCGACCAATGCGCCAAAAGTGCAAAGGCTTTTTTTGATTTGTCGATGCATCATTGTTTATACATTCTGTAAAAGGTTTCCCACTTTCCAGATGTTGAAAACTCGGTGGAAAGTGTGGAAAAGCCGCATACCCATCGACTTTTCCACCGTTTTGGGGGTGGGTTTTCCACCGGTTGTGGAAAAGTTTTCCCCATAACAGGGCGGATAACCCGTTTTCTCCCCTGGGCAAAGCGTTCAATTTTACCCGCAGTCCTCCCTCTTTTTCCCACGGATTTTACAAATTTACCCAGTTTTGCCCCACGCCGAAAGACATGCGCAAAAAGTACATATTCCCTGCCGAAAAATGTTGTTGCTTTTTTGTCAAAGTCAAGGTATAATGAAACTGACGGCACGCCGGGGGTCGGTGTGCCCTGACCGAATGATTATCTTGTGGAGGTATGTGATATGCTGGTAAATGCTACCAATATGCTGCTGAAAGCGCGGGATGGCCACTACGCGGTGGGCCAGTTCAACATCAACAACCTGGAGTGGACCAAGAGCATCCTGCTGACTGCGCAGGAACTCAATTCGCCCGTGATCCTCGGTGTTTCTGAGGGCGCAGGCAAATATATGACTGGTTTCAAGACCGTTGCCGCCATGGTCAAGGCCATGGACGAGAGCCTGGGCATCACCGTGCCCGTGGCCCTGCACCTGGACCACGGCACCTACGAGGGCGCCAAGGCCTGCGTCGCCGCCGGCTTCACCTCCATCATGTTTGACGGCAGCCATTACGACATCGACGAGAACGTTGCCAAGACCACCGAGCTGGTCGCGCTGGCCCATGACCATGGCCTGTCCATTGAGGCCGAGGTCGGCTCCATCGGCGGCGAGGAAGACGGCGTTGTGGGTATGGGCGAAATCGCCGATCCCGAGCAGTGCGCCAAGATCGCCGGCCTGGGCATTGATTTCCTGGCTGCCGGCATCGGCAACATCCACGGCAAGTACCCCGCCAACTGGAAGGGCCTGGACTTCGAAGCCCTGGACAAGATCCATGGTGCCACCAACAACATTCCTCTGGTTCTGCACGGCGGCACGGGCATTCCCGACGACATGATCAAGAAGGCCATCAGCCTGGGCGTTTCCAAGATCAACGTCAACACCGAGTGCCAGCTGAGCTTTGCCGACGCCACCCGTAAGTATATCGAGGCCGGCAAGGATCTGCAGGGCAAGGGCTACGATCCCCGCAAGCTGCTGGCGCCCGGCGCCGAGGCCATCAAGGCAACCGTCCGCGAGAAGATCGCGCTGTTCGGTTCTGCCAACAAGGCTTAATCGCATCATTGTATAAAAGGAGCCGGTGGGCCTGCCCACCGGCTCCTTTTTTCGTCACCTCCTGCCCTGCCGCCGCATAGGCTGTGGGCAGGAGGTGTTTGTTTGTATGATTACAGGAACGCTCATCATCTATGCATCGGTGGCCGATCAGGCAGCACCGTTGGCCGCGGTGCGCATCACCGTACAGGATGAATCCGGCACCGTGGTTTCCCGGCTGACCACGGATAGCACCGGCGCCACCACGGCACTGTCCCTGCCGGCCCCCGATGCCCGCTACAGTCTGGACGAAGACAACCGCACGGTACGTCCCTACAGCATCTACCGCCTGACAGCTGAATCGGAAGGGTGGCAAAGCCAGATTCTGGAAGGCGTGCAGGTGTTTGCAGACCAGCAGACGGTGGCCCGGCTTTCCTTTTTGCCGGTTGCCCAGGACGGCAGCCTGACCCCCGCCAATGCGGGCGGCGAAACCGTAACAACCATTCCCCCGCACGTCTTGTTTGCGGGCAACGGCGGCAGCGGCCCCACCCCGGAGGAAACTCTGTCTCCCCGTGTTCTGACCGAGGTGGTCATTCCCAAACAGATCACGGTACACCTGGGTGCCCCCACCGCCAGCGCCACCAATGTTACGGTGGGATTCCAGGACTATATCGCCAACGTAGCCTCCAGTGAGGTCTACCCCACCTGGCCGGAGGAAGCCCTGCGCGCCAACATTCTGGCACAGATCAGTCTGGCCCTAAACCGCATCTGGACCGAGTGGTATCCCAGCCGCGGCTACGCCTTCAACATCACCGGTTCCCCCAGCTACGACCAGGCCTATGTGTCGGGCCGCACGGTGTTTGCGGTGATGGAAAAGCTGACCGCGGAACTGTTCAACACCTATGTGCGCCGCTCGGGGGACCAGGAACCTTATTTCACCGAGTACTGTGACGGCAAACTGGTCACCTGCCCCGGCATGAAGCAGTGGGGTACGGTGGACCGTGCCAATGAGGGCAAAAACGCCCTGCAGATCCTGCGCTATTACTACGGCGACCGGGTACAGCTGGCAACCACCAACAATATTGCCTCCATCCCGTCCAGCTGGCCGGGCGTCACCCTCAAACGAGGTTCCACCGGCACCAGTGTCAGTATCCTGCAGCGGCAGCTTTCCCGCATCGCCAAAGATTACCCTGCTTTCGGCAAACCGGAGGTCACGGGAACCTTTGACGCCACCACGGAACAGGCGGTCAAAAACTTCCAGAAACAGTTCAGCCTGACGGCAGACGGTCTGGTGGGCAAGGCCACCTGGTATAAGATCAGCTTTATCTATGTGAGTGTCAAAGATCTGGCCGAGCTTACCAGCGAAGGGGAAACCGCCACGGGCACCGAGAGCAGCGGCAGCTGGCCCGGTGTGGTGTTGCGGCGCGGCTCCAAAGGCAGCGATGTGGAACAGGTGCAATTCTGGCTGTCCGAACTTGCCCAATTCAACAGCGCTCTGCCCGACCTGACCGTGGACGGTTCTTTTGGGGCCGCTACCGAAAAAGCCGTCAAGATTTTCCAGCAGGAGCAAGGACTGACGGCAGACGGCGTGGTGGGTCAGGCCACCTGGGACGCCCTGTATGCGGCCTGGCTGGATATGCAAAGCGACCTGGGCGGTACCGCCTGGCCCGGCGTGGTCCTGCGTCGGGGCGACACCGGCATGGAAGTACGATTGGTCCAGTACTGGCTGCGGCTGGCATCCGACAACTACAGCGCCCTGTCGGCGGTGAATGTGGACGGCAATTTTGGTGCCGCCACCGAAAAGGCCGTCACCGGCTTCCAGAGTCTGTTTGGTCTGACGGCGGACGGTCTGGTGGGGCGCACCACCTGGAACAAACTGAACGAAGTGGCCCTGGCCGTGGTCAACGAGATCGTGCAGCCCAACGTGGTTCCCGGGCAGTTTACCACCACCGTGCGGGAGGGCAGCCGCGGCACGACGGTACGTGCCGTACAGTTCTATCTGCGGCGGTTATCGGCCTACTACAGCGATATTCCCTCGGTGACGGTGGACGGCGTCTTTGGCTCGGCCACCACGAAAGCCGTCAAGGCCTGGCAGGCCCGCGCCGGCCTGACGGTGGACGGCGTGGTGGGGCGCCTGACCTGGAACAGTCTGTACCAGGCCGCCCGGGACCTGGACACCAGCGGCCCGGTGGTGCGCGAAGCCGCGCTGCCGGCCCCTGCTTCCACCTTGCACCCGGGCGCTATCGGTCCCGATGTGTTGCGCCTGGACCGGCTGCTGCTGTTCCTGGGGCAATGGCTGCCGGAAATCAATTTTTTGGGCAGCACCATACCCAGCGACGTCTACGACGACGATCTGGCCGCCACCGTGCGCAGCGCTCAACGCTATTTTTCCCTGCCCGAAACCGGTGCCGTCACCGCCGCCGACTGGCAGGTATTCCGTCAGGCCGCCCAGACCCTGGCCGAAGTGAACCCGGCCACGGCCGCGCCGGAGCCGGCGGGCGCGTGGCCCGCTTCCGGCCTGGCCTTGGGCAGTTCCGGTCCGGCCGTAGCGCAGGTACAACGCTGGCTGAACGTGATTGCCTCGGTGGATCTGGGCTACAACTTTGTTCCCGAGACCGGTCGCCTGGACGAAGTTACCCAGCAGGCACTGGAGAGTTACCAGCTGACTGCCGGGCTGCCCACTCTGGGGGTGGTGGATGCCGCCACCTGGGAGAGTCTGCAGGCTGCCGCCGGCGCGCTTTGCAGCGAATGCCAGCAAAATCAGGAGGGTTGAGACGATGGCAAAGGTTTTTGTGTACGACAACTATACCAACAAATTCTACACCTACACGCTGAGCGAAAGCGATCCCATGCCCTACAGTTCCGGCAACACCCTGCGGGTACGGGAATTCCGGGGATCCAGCAAATCCAGTGTGCTGTGGACCACCGTGGCCGCCATGGAAGCCTGGAACCTGACCCGACGGAACTACGGCAGCGGTATCCCGGTGGGGTATGCCTTCAAGCGGATCTGGGAGGGCGGCCACGGTACCACCAGCCAGCACTATGCCGGTGTTGCCTTCGATGTGGGTCAGAGTCTGAGCAGCACTGCCCGCCGCAAGATTTACAACACCGCGGTGGCCACCGGCGCCTGGGGTTATGTGGAACCGCTTTCGATGACGCCCACCTGGGTACACTTTGACCGCCGGTACGGCACCCCCGCCTGCCCCAACACCACGGCCGGCTATCCCACCGTCAAGCGGGGCAGCCGCAACACCTATGTACTGATCCTGCAGGACGCCCTGAACGCCCTGGGCTATTCCACCGGTTCGCTGGACGGCATCTTCGGTTCCGCCACCGAAAGCGCCCTCAAGGCCATCCAGAAGAATTTTTCCCTGACGGCGGACGGTGTCTGTGGGTGCAACAGCTGGAAAAAGATCGCCTCCGCGGCGGTGGGCATCGGCCGCACCTCCACCGTCATTGATTAATAAATCCGTTGCTGCTATAATGAAGGAAATCGAACGCAAAGGATGTGACTCTTGTGGAAATCATGGAATTCCTGCGCAGTCGGCGCACCTTCCGCCGGTTTGAGCAGTGCCCCGTAGCCCCCGAAATTCTCACCGAGGCCGTGGATGCCGCCCGCATCGCCAGCTGCGGCAACAACCGTCAGACGCTGAAATATATCATCGTGCAGAGCCCAGAATCGGTGGCCGCCATACAGCCTCTGGTGCACTGGGCCGCCAGTCTGCCCCCTGAACAGGGGTGCCCCAAGCCCGACGAACAGCCGGTGGCCTTTATCGCCGTGCTGCAGGATGAACGGTTACCCGGTTGCAGCGATACCGATGTGGGGCTGGCCCTGGGCAGCCTGACGGCCGCCGCCTGGGCCCACGGCGTGGGCAGCTGCATGATGGGGTCCATCGACCGCCCGGCCCTGACCCGGCTGCTGGACCTGCCCGAAGGTATCACCTTGCGGTATATGGTGGCGCTGGGCTACCCCAACCACCATAGTCACCTGGTGACCGCCCAAAACGGCGACACCAAATACTACCTGGATGACGCGCGGGATTACTGTGTACCCAAACGCCCCATGGAAGAAGTTCTGCTGAAAACCCTGTAAACGACAAAGGAAGCCCCCGGCTCAGACTGAACCGCCCCAGATTGTGCAGACAGCACAAAAAAGAGCCCCCTGTGCGGGAAT
>ERZ1090868.1457-NODE-1459-length-12548-cov-8.369567_pt1 | contig 12548 bp, 9 predicted proteins | sample MGYA00478475_ERZ1090868 | MGnify/ENA primary metagenome ERZ1090868 (study PRJEB33644, sample SAMEA5815747) | chicken gut metagenome | biome: Chicken; feature: Gastrointestinal Tract; material: Caecum | place: Ireland | collected 2019-01-01 | study: A study of the...
ACCTTAATTTACAGAAACCTTATACAAATACTTTACTTACAGTTTTTATTGCTGAGGGACGAAGGACTCTTTGTCCGATTGCGACCAGCCCCATTCCTCGCTTGTGCGGTTTGCCTTGAACCAGTCGGTATCCTTTAACACGGTGGTATTTTGCGAGCACCACAGGCGCAGACCCGCCTCCTCTTCGCCCGCGGCGGTCTTATAGTAAAAAACTATGTCGCCGTTCATGGGCGCGAAAGTATCGTTTGCCCCGTCGTCCATAATGGTGACGTAAACGTTTTGGGTGTAGCCGTCTATTCTGTCGATAAACGCCTGCGTGGGGAAAATATTTTCCTCTGCCGCGTCGTATTCATTGTAGCCCGCGCAGCAGCAGACGACTACGTTTTTAGGCTTTATTACTTCGAGAAGGCAGTCGTTTGAAGAAGTTTTGCTTCCGTGATGACCTGCTTTGTACAGCTCTACCTCGGGCAGGTCGTTATTTTGCACCAAACGCTCCTCGCCGTCCTCTTCAAGGTCGCCCGTAAAAAGGTAATGGTTGGTCTGCTCCGCCGAAATTTCCTGCGAAAGAAGCATACACACCGAATAATTGTTTTCGTCCGACGAGGCATTTTCGTAATAATAGTTATACAAAATATTCATCGATATTTTGTGCTCGTCGTCGAGGTAATAAGTGCTCTGCGCGCCGTTTTGGCTATTGTAACAGTCGAGCGCGGTGTACACATCGGCTCCGTTATTACGTGCATATTCCACGGCGGTGAGATAGCGCCCGTAGAGCGTGGGATTGCCCGAAGCCGTCTCATCATCCTTGTTGGTCTGGGTGAACTGTATTATAGTGCCTATCTGATAGCTATATAAAATGCCGTTGTAGTTGCCACCCGACGACGTTCCGACCAATCCGGCGATATGGTCGCTGTCGGCGTGGGTGGCGATAACGTACTCTATTACCCCGTCGGTACAATAATCTTCGAGGTAATCTTTAATAGCCGACGCGTTGCCCTGCGTGGGGCCTGCGTCTATGAGCACTTCGGTTTCGCCGACCTTGATCAAAGTGCAGTCGCCGCTGGCGCGCACTTCGGGGGCGATGAAGTGAATTGAAAGCTCGGCAGAAGTTATTTCCGTCACGTCGCCTTCGGGCAACTCTCCGGTTGCGGGCGGCTTATAGTCGTTGAACTGATCGAACGCGCGGTTAAACAGATCGGGGCGAATGAGATAGATTACAAGCAAGATTATAACTATTATCAGCAGAACGATCGCTATGCGCGTGAGCAGTTTTGCGGGGCGCTTGGCGGCATCCGACGAGCGGTTTGATTTTCTTTTTGCCATATTTCAGCCTTTAATCCTGCAATGCCTTTAATTGTTCGATTATTTTTTCGCGCAAGCCCTGGAATTTGTTGAGCTTTTCGCGCTCGTCGTCGACGAGTTTTTTGGGCGCCTTTGCAAGGAACCCCTGATTGTTGAGCTTTGAGTCGGCGCGGCGAATTTCGCCCGTAACCCTTTCGAGCTCTTTATTGAGTCTCTCCTTCTCCTTTTCGATATCGACGAGTTCGCCCATGGGAATATAAAGCGTGCACGAAGGAAGAACCTGCGTTACGAGCTTTTTACCCGCCTCTTCCTGCGAACTTACAAATATAATTTCGTTTGCGCCCGCGAGCTTTAAAATTGAGTCGGCATTGGCTGAGATAACGCGCTTGTTTTCCGCCATGATATACAGCGTGACTTTTTTTGAGGGGGCGCAGCCCGTCTGAATTTTGACGGCGCGCACCGACTTTATTATATCCATAACTCCGCCGAACGCCGCGCACTCCTTTTTGTAGGCGAGCTTGGAATTGTAGCGGGGGAATTCCTGAACCATTATGGAACCTTCGGTTCCGGGCAGATTGCGATAAATTTCGTCGGTGATGAAAGGCACGAAGGGATGAAGAAGTTTGAGCGCCGTGGTGAGAACGTAGTGCAGCACCGAAATTGCGTTGTCCTTGCGCTCGCCGTCGTCCGACCACAGGGCGGGCTTGGTGAGCTCGATATACCAGTCGCAGAAGTCCGACCACATGAAATCGTAAAGAATCTGGCAGGCGACGCCCAGCTCGAACTTGTTCATGGCGAGAGTTACGTCGCGCACGGCGAAGTTGAGTTTGGAAATTATCCATTTATCCGCCTGGGTGAGCTTTATATCCGAAAGGGGTCTGATCTTTCTGCCGTCGCAGTTCATTACGACATAGCGCGAGGCGTTCCAGATTTTGTTCATGAAGTTGCGGCAACTTTCGACCTTGGAATCGGAATATCTCATGTCGTTGCCGGGGGCGACGCCCTGCAAGAGCGAAAAGCGCAGGCTGTCGGCGCCGTATTTATCGATGACCTCTAAGGGGTCGACGCCGTTGCCGAGCGACTTTGACATCTTTCTGCCCTTGTCGTCGCGCACGATGCCGTGAATGAGCACATAGCGGAAGGGAACCTTGCGCATGTGTTCAAGACCCGAGAAAATCATCCTCGCGACCCAGAAGAAGATTATGTCGTAACCCGTGACCAACAGGTCGGTGGGGTAGAAATAATCCAAATCGGGAGTATCGTCGGGATATCCCAGGGTCGAGAATGGCCAGAGAGCCGACGAGAACCACGTGTCGAGCACGTCCTCGTCCTGCTTGATGTTTTTGGAGCCGCAGTGAGGGCACTCTGTGGGGTCGGTCTTTTGACAGATTTCGGCGCCGCAGTCGGGGCAGTACCACACGGGAATTCGGTGACCCCACCAAAGCTGACGGGATATGCACCAGTCCTTTACGTTCTCCATCCAGTTGTAATAAATTTTTGCAAACCTTTCGGGGATGAAGGTAGTCTTTTTGTACGTAACCGCATTAATAGCGGGGCGGGCGAGCGGCTCCATCTTTACGAACCACTGCTTGGAAACTATGGGCTCGACCGTGCTGTGACAGCGGTAGCAATGACCTACGTTGTGGGCATGGGGCTCCTTCTTTATAAGGTATCCCCCCTCTTCTAAGTCCTTTTCGAGCTGTTTGCGGCATTCGTATCTGTCCATGCCCGCATATTTGCCGGCGTTCTCGTTCATGGTGCCGTCGTCGTTCATGACGCGGACGACGGGCAGATTGTGACGGAGCCCCACCTCGAAGTCGTTGGGGTCGTGGGCGGGGGTTATCTTTACGCAGCCCGTGCCGAATTCCATGTCGGCATGTTCGTCGCCGACGACGGGAATGGGCTTGTTTACGACGGGCAGAATGACGTTTTTGCCGATTAAATGTTTGTATCTTGCGTCCGCAGGGTTGACGGCGACAGCCGTGTCGCCGAACATCGTTTCGGGTCGGGTGGTTGCGACGACGAGATATTCGTCGCTGCCTTCAACCTGATATTTGAGGTGCCAGAAGAAGGACTGCTCCTCGGCATACTCGACCTCGGCGTCGGAGAGCGCCGTTTTACAGCAGGGGCACCAGTTGATTATGCGCGAGCCGCGATAGATGAGCCCCTTGTTGTAGAGGTTGACAAACACCTCCCTGACCGCCTTGGAGCATTTTTCATCCATGGTGAAAGAAAGGCGCGACCAGTCGCAGGACGAACCCATTTTTTTGAGCTGCTCGATAATTCTGCCGCCGTATTTTTCCTTCCATGCCCAGGCGCGCTTTAAAAAGCCTTCGCGACCGACATCCTGCTTTGTAAGCCCCTCCTTTGCCATCTGTTCGACGATTTTGACCTCGGTGGCGATGGACGCGTGGTCGGTGCCGGGCAGCCAGAGGGCGCAATAGCCCTGCATACGCTTGAAGCGCGTGATTGCATCCTGCAAAGTGTTGTCGAGGGCGTGCCCCATATGCAGCTGACCGGTTATGTTGGGGGGCGGCATCATTATGGTGAAGGGCACTTTGTTTTCGTCTATCTCCGCTCTGAAATAGCCGTGCTCCTCCCAGTCCTTATAAAGTCTGTCCTCAAAATCGTGCGGGTTGTATACCTTTTCCATAAAAAAGTTCCTTTGATACTTGCTGTAATTTCTTTGCCGGTGGTATGCGCTTATGCTCTGTCAAAATGACGGCAACATTCCGTTGCATCAGGCTCCGCGATTGGGTGGTATCGCATAACCCTTCCCCTCTTACGGACATTTTTTCCTTGTGTCATTTCGAGCGCAGTCGAGAAATCTATTCCTCATTCACTTGCCTTACTGATAGATTTCTCCACTCGCTTACGCTGGTCGAAATGACAGGGGGAATATCGATAGATTTCTCCGTGCGCGCGGCTGCGCCGCACTTAGTCGAAATGACATACTGCCCGACTTCATCGGGCTTAGTCGGAATGACAAGGGCTATGGTATTTTTCACTCGGTCTCAATGACAATAATCGAAAAAACGCGTGGCGATGACAAAGAATTGTTTTAGATGTGATACGAAAATATTATAAATTAAAAGGGCGATAATTGTCAAACGTTAAGCCGACGACATAAAATGTAATATCAAAAAATTTTTGGAGACGACGCATTTGAAAAATAAAATTATTTGCCTTTTGGCTGCGGCGATTCTTTCCGCCGCCACTCCCCTCGCTTTGAGCTCGTGTTCGACCGACGACGGCGTCATACGCGTAAACGAAGTTACCCATTCGGTATTCTACGCGCCCATGTACCTCGCCGACGGGCTGGGTTACTTTGAAGAAGAGGGAATTACCATTGAACTTACCAACGGCGGCGGCGCCGACGCCACAATGGCTGCCGTGCTTTCGGGCGGGGCGGACATAGGTTTCTGCGGCCCCGAGGCGGCAATTTACGTTGCCATAGGCGGCAGCAACGACCTGCCCATGGTGTTCGGACAGCTGACAAAGCGCGACGGCAGCTTTTTGGTGGGGCGCGAAGAGCAGCCCGACTTTGAATGGTCGGATTTGGAGGGCAAGGAAATACTCGCCGGCAGAAAGGGCGGCGTGCCCGCCATGACCTTTGAATACGCGCTCAAAGAACAGGGCGTAAACGCGATGCTCAACTACGATGTCGCCTTCAACATGATGACGGCGGCTTTCGAGAGCGGCGTTGCCGACTACTGCACGATGTTCGAGCCGGGCGCCAGCGAATACGAGGCGCAAGGCAAGGGCTACATAGTGGCGTCCGTCGGGCAGGAGTCGGGCGAGGTGCCCTATACCTGCTTTATGGCAAAACAAAGCTATATAGACGCCAACCCCGACAAGATCGAAGGCTTTCTGCGCGCCGTAACAAAGGCGATTAAATACGTAAACGAAACCGACTCCGCCACCGTGGCACAGCAGCTTTTGCCATACTTTGACGGCACCACCCTGCAATCGCTTGAAGTTTCGGTTGAAAACTACAAAGCCATCGACTCGTGGGTGACGGATATGGCGATGAAAGAGAGCGCTTTCACCCGCTTGCAGGACATCATCGAGAGCGCAGGCGAACTTGAAAGGCGGGTAGACTTTGACGAACTCGTTTTAACCGACGTGGCGCACGCCGTCTATGAACAAGTGTACGGGTTATGATACTTCAATTTAAAGACGTAGACTACACCTACCACACCTTAAACGGCGAAACGCAGGCGTTGAAGGGGCTTAACTTCGCCATACTGCGGGGGCAATTCGTTTCGGTGATAGGACCCTCCGGGTGCGGAAAGACGACGATACTTTCGCTCGCCGCCAACCTTTTGCAGCCGACGGGCGGCGAGGTTATACGCGGCGGGGGCGACTGCGGATATATGTTGCAGCGCGACGCACTGTTCCCGTGGAGGACGGTTGAAGGAAATATTTTTCTTCCCCTCGAAATACGCGGCGAAAAGAGCGCGGAGCAGAAAGAGAGGGCGCTTTCCCTCGCCGAAAAGTACGGGCTTAAAGACTTTTTAAAGAAGAAGCCGGCGCAGCTTTCGGGCGGGATGAGGCAGCGCGTGGCGCTTATACGAACGCTCGCCGCGGGCGCCGAGCTGCTGCTGTTAGACGAACCTTTTTCGGCGCTCGACTATCAGACCAGGCTTGAAGTGTGCGACGACGTACAGTCGATAATAAAGAACGAACACAAAACCGCGCTTCTGGTTACGCACGACATTTCGGAGGCGATTGCGCTGTCCGACAAGGTTATAGTGCTTTCGGCGCGCCCCGCGAGGGTCATCGCCGAACACGAAATAACTTTCGGCGACGGCACACCCAAATCGAGGCGCAATTCAGGGCAGTTTGCGCGCACCTTCGAGGTGCTGCGCGACGAACTGGGATTATAAAATTGCAGTCCGCCGCGCTGCGGCGCGGCGGACATTACAGGTTTAACGCATGAAAAAGCAAATACAATACTCCGAGGGGCACGCAAAGTTTTTAAAGGGCGTGCGGCGCAAAAAAATTATAATCTGGACGGCGCGGCTGGGACTGCTCGCGGCGATAATAGTTTTATGGGAACTGTGCGCGCGGTTTGAAGTTATTGACCCCTTTGTGACCAGCTCGCCCTCGCGCGTGGCGGCAACGATAGCCGAACTTTACGCCACGGGCAACCTGTTTTACCACATAGGCATAACGCTGATGGAAACGCTGACCGGTTTTTTTGCCGCAGTGATATTGGGCTACGCAATAGCTGTGGCGCTGTGGCTGAGCGACGGCGCGAGAAAGATTTTCGAGCCGTATATAGTCGTTTTGAACGCACTGCCTAAAATCGCGCTCGGCCCCCTAATAATAATCTGGATGGGCACGGGATACACCGCCATAATTTTTATGACGATAATCGTGGCGATTATCGTGTGCATCATGAACACCCTTACGGGATTTTTACAGGTGGACGGCACTATGCTGACGCTCATGCGAGCCATGGGCGCAAACAAGCGGCAGACGCTGACAAAGCTTGTCATACCCGCTTCCCTCCCCCAGCTCATGAACACCCTTAAAGTCGCCGTAGGTCTGGCGTGGATAGGGTCGATAATGGGCGAATACATCGTTTCACGCGCGGGGCTGGGATATCTTATAGTGTACGGCGGGCAGGTGTTCAGGCTCGACCTTGTCATGACCGCCACAATCATTCTGTGCGCGCTGGCGGGGGCAATGTACGCCGTCGTAGCCATAATTGAAAAGATAGTTACAAGGTAATTGCCTGCGGCATAGTGCGGCACACACAAAAAATATAAGCCGCGCACGCGACAACACGCGCTATGCGGAACATATATGGAAGATAAAGAAAGCCCGCGCCCGCCTCAGCGTGCGCGGGCAACGTTCCGTTGCATCAAACTCCGCAATCAAGCATTACTGTACTACCCCGCTAACCTTGCGGACAGCATTCCGTTGCTTCATATTCCGCAATCGGGCGCAATCGCCGCCGCTTTACCGCCCCGCATCCATACGTTCCGTTGCATTGTATTCCGCAAACACGCCACTATATTACGCGGCGGTAAACGTCCCCTCGCGCGTGGGGCGGCGAAAGGACATGCGCTCGCCGACGTTGAGACCGCACAGACCGTCGAGCTCGCTTAAAATTTCACGGCTGTCGCGTATGGGGCGGGCGCCGCCGTAAATGGTGAACGACTGACCGTAGGGAGTTAACAGTTCAAGCTCGTCCTCCCTGTCCGCGCGCACTCGCATCTTTTGGGAATTTATATATGCCGCATAGTTGATTTTCATATAGCCGCCTCCTCAATTATTGTTTACACGATTATTATATACAATTAAGTTGACAATAATTGTCATATATGATAAAATTTTTTTAAGAATTTTTAAGAAAATTTTTGCAAAAAGTATTGACAAAATGCAAATCTTTATTTACTTGCCTTATTGATAGATTTCTCCACTCGCTTACGCTCGGTCGAAATGACAGCGGGGTGCCCCCGCCAACGGGTTCCGCAATTGAGTCTTTAAAATTGCCCCGCCTCTCTTGCGGACAACTTTTTATTTCTTCCTTTTCTTTACTAGTTATGTCATTTCGAGTGAAAGGCGTTAGCCTGCAATCGAGAAATCTATTCCTTATTTACTTGCCTTATTGATAGATTTCTCCACTCGCTTGCGCTCGGTCGAAATGACAGCGGGAATGTGTTTGGATTTTGGTCAAAATGGCAAGCATGAATAAATTCCGCATCCGGTTGAAATGACCGAAAAGATAAATTTTTTATACACACATTAAGAAGCACAATACTTTTGTCATATTATATGGAGGAAGCCGCAATGAAATACCGCATTATGATAAAAATTCTCGTCACCCTGCTCTCCCGCCGCAAAGTATCGGCGAAAGAGCTTGCCGACAGGTACGAAATTTGCCTGAGGACGGTTTACCGCTACATTGAGGATTTGTCGGCGGCGGGCATTCCCATAGAGGTGACGCGCGGCAGGTACGGCGGCATATCCATTTCTGACGCGTACCGCCTGCCCGCGGGGTATCTGTCAAGCGAGGAATACGATTCGGCGTGCAACGCGCTGAGGGCGTGGGCGGCGCAGGTTAACGACGAAGCAGCGCTTTCTGCCCTTGAAAAGATTGAAAGGCAGAAAAAGAACGACAGGCGCGAACTGACGGTTACGGGCAACATCATAGTTGACGGCGGCGTATGGGGCGACCGCGGAGCTTTTTCCGACAAGATGAAGGCGTGCGAAAAGGCTGTTGACGAGTGCGAGAGCATTCGCATAGATTACATTGCGCGCGACGGCGAGCACTCCTCCCGAGTCATCGACCCGCATGTTTTGATTTTAAAGCGCAACGTGTGGTATGTTTACGCCTACTGCCACAGCAAGGGCGACTGGCGTACCTTCAAGATAGGGCGCATTAAAAAGCTTAATTTTACCGGCAAGCACTTTAAAAAAAAGAGCATCTCGAAAGAGGACATCCCCCTCGACTTCTTCCATTCGACCGAGGATATGTGCGATGTAACGCTTGAAATCGAGCGCGCGGCGCTCGCCGACGCCGAGGAATGGCTGGGCGTCGATTCGATAGAGCCGCGCGGCAATGCGCTGGTGTGCGACGTGACCCTTCCGCGCGAAGGGCTGGCGAACAAAATACTTTCTTTCGGGGGTGCGATAAAAGTGTTGTCCCCCGCCGCTCTGGCGGATGAGGTCAAGTCCATTGCCCGCAACATATATGCGGGGCAATGATAAATTTTGCTGTGAACGACATATAAATAATTCGGGCGCGGCGAATGCCGCGCCCGCACAAAAAATCACACCCGCAAGCCTTTTGCTTGCGGGTGTGATTTTTTATTATCATTCGTTTATCGATTGGTTTTAAGCATAGCGCTTTTGGGAAAACCGAAAAGCAAAAACGTAAGTTGATTATTCTGCGGGAGTTTCCTCTGCCTTTTCGCCGCCCTTTGCGTGAAGAGAGGGCTGCAACTCGGGGTGCTTCATCATACCTTTGAACAAGTACTTATACAGGAAGAAATATGCTATGCCGAGAATTACCATTACTATCGCCCATAGCTGCGAAGGGGTGAGCCCGGGGATGAACGAACCGCGGTGGTCTACGCGGAAAAATTCGATTATAAAGCGCCATACACCGTAGGCAATGGCATAGACGCCGAAATTGCAGTTGAAGTTGAACTTGAAGTATAAAACTATCATTATGCCCGTGAGAATGAACAGGAATATGCACTCCATGAGCTGCACGGGAATGACGTTTACGCCATCCATTGTCATGCCGAGTTCGGCGTTGTAGCCATGGGCGCAAGGCAGACCTATCCACGAATCGGTGGGCGCGCCGTAGCAGCAGCCGCCGAAAAAGCAACCCAGTCTGCCGAATGCGTGGGCGATGGTTATGCCCATGGGGATTATGGGCAGCGCGTCGGTCAGGGTGGCGTTCATGTTGTTCTGCAACAGCTTGGATTTTGCACGCGGGGCAATTACGAAGATGTAAAGGTTCCACACGATGAGGAAGGAGCTTACGCCGCCTATCAGACCGCCGTAGAAGGTCATGGACGTGTTGAGCCTGAAACCTTCGGAGGGGTCTTCGATATAGTCGTAGAGCGACTGAAAGACCATAGCCATAAATATGCCGAACGCCGTGGCGAGAATACCGATTATTAAAATTTTGTCCGAAGCTTCTTCGTTGAAGTTGCGGTACCAGAACGCCCACATCAGAAAGATGAAGCAGGCGATTATTCCGACAGCCATGCATATGCCGTAGGCATACACGGGCTGCCCGAACACATGGAAAAGTGCCTGAGGATGCATAAAATTACTACCTTTAATTTAATAGCGGAACCCCGCTTATTGTGATTATATCACGACACGCCCGCGCTGTCAAACGCACAAGAGTATAAAATATGTGAAATGTATGGCTGCGCCATACGTGAAATTCCGCTGCCGCGGAGTGAAATAAATGCTTTGCGTTTGTGAAATGCGCGGTCTTAAACCGCGCGTTATGGTAAAAGTATTTTAAATAATAATCGTCTGCCTCAACGCAACCGACAGGTTGCATTTCTCGCGCCATTGGCAGAGCAGGCATTTTGACCCGACTTTTGGCGCATTTCACAGCGGTGACGCCGCTATTTCACGCGCGCTATGCGCGCATTTCACCCTAAGCTTTAAGCATATTGTTTACAGCGGACACGAGGGCCTTGTATGACGACGTTATTATATCGTCGTCTACGCCCGCGCCGAAGAACATACTGCCGTCCGCCTCCACGCCGACGTACGATATCGCCTTGGAACGCGACCCCTGTGTGAGGGCGTGCTGTTCGTAACAAGAAAGGGTGTATTCTTTGCCGAAATAAGCCTTCAACGCGTTGGAAACGGCGTCGAGCCTGCCATTGCCCTTGGAAATGACCTGCGTCACCTTGTCGCCGTGCGACAGAGAAACGCACGCCTCGATGCCGTCGATTTGCCTGAAATGGCACTCGGTTATGTCGAACACGGGGCGGTTTTGGAGGTAATTATTTTTGAATACTTCGTATATATCTGCGGGTTTAAGCTCGCTGTGGGTGACGTCGGAGACGTGCTTTACCTTATAACCCATGTCCTCTTTCATGGCGCGGGGCATGTTTATGCCGAAAGCCGTCTGCATGACGTAGCCTACGCCGCCCTTGCCCGACTGAGAATTGATGCGGATGACGTCGCTTTCGTACTCCCTGCCGACGTCCTTGGGGTCGATGGGCAGATAGGGTACGTCCCAAACCTGACGGTTTGTGCGCTCGCGGAAAGCCATGCCCTTGGCGATGGCGTCCTGGTGGGAACCCGAGAAGGCGGCGAACACCAACTCGCCCGCGTAGGGCTGGCGGGGGCTGACGGGCATGCCCGTGTACATTTTGTAGCTTTGGGTTATGGCGGGCATATCCGAAAAATCCAGCCCGGGGTCGACGCCCTGCGAATACATGTTCATGGCGAGGGTTATTATGTCGACGTTGCCCGTGCGCTCGCCGTTGCCGAAGAGCGTGCCCTCTATTCTGTCCGCGCCCGCGAGCAGACCCGTTTCCGCCGCCGCAACTCCGCAGCCGCGGTCGTTGTGGGGGTGAAGGGATAAAACTACGCAGTCGCGGTATTTAAGGTGTTTGTTCATGTACTCCACCTGCCGGGCGTAGACGTGGGGCATTGCGTTTTCTACCGTGGCGGGAAGGTTGATTATTGCCTTTCTTTCCGCCGACGGCTGCCACACGTCGAGGACGGCGTTGCACACTTCAAGCGCATACTCAGGCTCGGTGCCAGTGAACGATTCGGGGGAATATTCAAAGCGGTAGCGCGCCCCCTCCTGCTCTGCGAGCTGTTTTAAAAGGCGGGCGCCGTAGACGGCAATCTTTTTTATTGCCTGCCTGTCTTTGCCGAAAACCTGTTCGCGCTGGGCGACGGATGTCGAATTGTACACGTGCACAATTACGTTTTTTGCGCCCTTTACTGCCTCGAAAGTGCGCTTTATGATGTGCTCGCGCGCCTGCGTGAGCACCTGGACGGTGACGTCGTCGGGGATGAGACCGCCGTCGATGAGGGCGCGCATAAAGGCGTACTCCGTTTCTGACGCGGCGGGGAAGCCGACTTCGATTTCCTTGAACCCTATACGTACGAGCAGTTTGAAAAACTCGATTTTGGTCTGCAAATCCATGGGCTCGACGAGGCTTTGATTGCCGTCGCGGAGGTCGACCGAACACCAGACGGGGGCGCTTTCTATCATGGATTTTTCAGCCCAGTCCATACAGCGCTCGGGGGGAAGGAAGAATTGTTTTGTGTACTTTTTGTAGTTGTTCATGCTATACCTTACAGTGTTTGAGCATAAAAATATGCAAAAACGGGGCGCGTTTCTTTAAAATTAAAGAGACGCCGCCCCGTGCGTGGTACCACTCTTCTTCACGGTCGCATAGCGACCGCCTCACAGGTGCATATACACCCTGCCCGTTTTACGGCGGGAAACCGTACCGGGCTACTCAAAGTTCACCCGATCTGCTCCGCGGCGAGTTCGAAAAGCTTTTTCGGCTGCCTTGCACCTTGCGGCAGCTCTCTGAAACCAAAAGACAATTTTAATATTCCGCTTCATCGCATTATAGTATTAAACTGTTCTTATAATAACATATATATGAAAAAATTGCAAGCGATTTGACAAAATTAAAATGACGGCGAAGCTATACGCTCAAAATATTGTTCGGACAGCAACGTTCCAGCGGAGTGTCCCCTGTCTCTTATACACATCTGACGCT
>ERZ1090868.1473-NODE-1475-length-12495-cov-5.585531_pt1 | contig 12495 bp, 6 predicted proteins | sample MGYA00478475_ERZ1090868 | MGnify/ENA primary metagenome ERZ1090868 (study PRJEB33644, sample SAMEA5815747) | chicken gut metagenome | biome: Chicken; feature: Gastrointestinal Tract; material: Caecum | place: Ireland | collected 2019-01-01 | study: A study of the...
CGGGTTTTCTTTCAGATCACGGAAATTTGTTTCATCTCTTTTGAAACAAATTTCGTCCCCCTTCCGAAATCTCTGCAAAAGTAAAAACCGCGCTTTTTGCTTTTGCACCTCACAGCGCTCCGCGCTGCCGAGGGAAAGGTGAATGCGCGGCATTCAGCAACGTGCCTCAATAATTTACTGCGCGTGCCAAAATCACACTTTTGGCAAAGCGCACCCGATTTGCCGAATACTTTCGGCTCTTCCGGAAAGAGTGAATTTGCGCGACTTTTTAATAGGAGAAGCCCCTTACAGGGCTCCCTAAAAAGATTTGCGTCAGCAAAGATTTTTTGGGAAGAGGAGGAGCCGCCGTGCGCGTCGGGCGTTTTGTGATAAGCAAAACGCTGACGGGCAAAGGCGGGCGACGACGAGCGCGCAGAGAGAAAACCCGGCGCAGAGCCTTTCGGCGAACGTCGGGTTTTCTTTCAGATCACGGAAATTTGTTTCATCTCTTTTGAAACAAATTTCGCCCCCCTTCCGAAATCTCTGCAAAAGCAAAAACCGCGCTTTTTGCTTTTGCACCGCACAGCGCTCCGCGCTGCCGCAGGAAAGGTGAATGCACGGCATTCTGTAATATGCGTGCCCCGAAAAATGCCGCGCAGAGGAAAACCCCGCGGTCGGCGCTTGCGCGTGCCCGCGGGGTTGTCTTCAATTTCGGATGCTTTTGTTTCGACAGCTCGAAACAAAAGCAACGAGCGTCAATGCGTAAACAGGAACGTGAACAGGAACACCGCCGTGAGGATCGCCGTAACGGGGCTGATCTCTTTGACCTTGCCCGTGCACAGCTTGATGATCGTGTAGGAGATGAAGCCCGCCGCGATGCCGTAAGAGATGGAATAGGTGAAGCTCATCACCGAGATCGTGAGGAAAGCGGGAACCGCAGCGGCGGGGTCTTTCCAGTCGATGTTGGTGACGTTGCCCATCATCAGCACGCCGACATAGATGAGCGCGCCGGCAGTCGCGCAGGAAGGGATAAGCGCCGCGATGGGGCTCAGGAACATCGCGATAATGAAGAGGACGCCGACGACAAAAGCGGTAAAGCCCGTTCTGCCGCCCTCTGCGACGCCCGCAGAAGATTCGACGAAGGTGGTGACGGTGGAGGTACCGCAGATGGCGCCCGTGCAGGTCGCGATGGAGTCGCACAGGAGGGCCTTCTGGATGTTTTTGACCTCGCCCGTTTCGTCGAGCAGGCCGCTCTCCTTGCCCGCGGACTGGCAGGTGCCCATCAGCGTGCCGATGGTATCGAACATATCCACCATCGCGAAGGCGATGAGCGTCGCGATAAAGTCGAAGATCTTATTGGTCGGGATATTTTTCCAGCCCTCGGTGAACGCCTTGCCGAACGCCTGCGTGCCGAAATCCTGGAATGCCTGGATCGGGTTGGAGAAGGTGATCTCGTCGAACACCGCCTTGCAGGCGGCGGAGCCCGCAGCATAGCCGATGCCGATGAACGCATAGTACAGCAGCGCGCTGCCGATGATCCCGTACACCATCGCGCCCTTTACTTTGAGCTTGGAAAGGATGGCGATGATCATCAGGGAAAGGATGGCGACCGCCGCGCCGATCATCGTGGCGCCGTCGGTAGAAAACTTCAGCAGGTTGAAGGAAACGAGCGTGACCTTCGTGGACATCTCCAACGCGACGATGCCCGCGTTCTGCATGCCGACGAAGGCGATGAACAGCCCGATGCCCGCGGGGATGGCGAGGCGGATCGCCTGCGGGACGGAGCGGACGATCATCTCGCGCGCGCCCACGATGGTGAGGATGAGGAACAGCACGCCCGAGCAGAGCACGATGAGCAGTGCGTTCGCATAGCTGTAACCGAGGTTGCCGCATACCGTAAATACGAAGAATGCGTTCAGCCCCATGCCGGGCGCCTGCGCGAAGGGGATCTTGGCGAGGAACGCCATCAGCATCGTGCCGATGATCGCGCCGATCGCCGTGAAGATGTACGCCGCGCCGAAGGTGAGGCCGCTGCCTCCTACGTTCGTGAACATATCCGCATTGACGATGAGGATGTACACCATCGTCATGAAGGTGGTCAGCCCTGCGAGCATCTCCGTCTTGAAGGAAGACTTCATCTTCGTGATGCCGAAGTAATTGTCTACCTTGCCGAGGAAGCCCGTGTACTTCGACTCCGCTACCGCTTCGCCGCCCGCTGCGGCAGAGACCTGCCCGGCCTGCTGCCCTTCGGTTTTCGGCTCTTCGGTGTTCTGATTTTCAACCATCTGAAAACCTCCGTCTGTAAAAATTTTTATCTGCGCCTGCGGCGCAAACATCCAAACGAAAAGTCCCCCTTTTTTCCTTAAAAAGGAAAAAAGGGCAAGGCACCTTGCCCTTGTTTTCTCTATTTTATCACACTTTTGTAACAAATGCAACCGAATAACAAAAAAACTGCGCGCGGACGCAGCTTTTTGTCGGAATATTTTATGCCTTCCCCTGCTCCGGCGGCATCTGCGCGCGGAAAGAGGAAAGAAAGGTGCGCCCGTTCAGGTAAGAGAGCGCGCCGCCGAAGGCAAAGGAGAGCTTCTCCGCCGCCAGCAGCTGGCGGCGCAGGTGATACTTTTTGTTCAGCGCCTCGTCGCCGTATTTTTCGTCGCCCGCCACGGGATTCCCGATAAACGCCATATGCGCGCGGATCTGATGCGTCTTTCCGCTGTGCAGCAGGATGCGCACGCGGGTATATTCCCCGAACTCCTCTTCCGTTTCGTATTCGGTGCAGATCTTTTCCGCGCCGGGCACGGGGGAGGCAAAGACGCGCACGCGGGCGGCGGACGCATCCTTTTTCAGATATGCCGTGAGCACGGCGCTCTTTTTCGCGAAGGGGTGAAAGCACACCGCGCCGTATTCCTTCCGCACGCTGTGCCCGCGGAAGGCGGCGAGCAGCTCCCCTTCCGCCTCTCCGTTGAGGGCAAAGACGATCAGCCCCGCGGTGTTCCTGTCAAGGCGGTGGATAAAGCGCGCGCCGAAATCTTCGCGCAGCGCCGAAAAGAGCGCCTCGGAAGAAACGCCCGCGAACTTATCTGCGACGAGGATGTTTCCGTCGCGGTACACTTCGCGGTAAAAGGGCTTCGCCTCCTCTTTCGGAGTGGTGAAATACGTCACCTCGTCGCCCGGGCAGAGGGGCACGTTTTTTCCCGTCTTTGCGCCGTTGACGCGCACCTCTCTCTCCCGGAGAAGGCGGGGAAGGGCGAAAGAACCCTGCGGATAGACGGCGTCTGTGAAGTCGCGAAGGTTTGTGTTTTCCTGAACGGTGAATTTTTTCATGTCTGATTGACCGTACGATGAGATATGCCGCGGCGGCGAGCAACAGCGCCGCGGAAAATGCCGCCGCCAGCGCCGCCCCGCCGCGGAGAAGGGCGTAAACGGCATAGCCGAGCAGGAAGGCGGAACCCGTCTGCCCCGCCGCGTACAGCAGCGCGCGGCGCACGCCCACGGCCTTCGCGGAGGCCGCGACGGCGGAGACGCAGGGAGAACAGGTGAGGAGAAAAACCAGAAAAGCGCAGGCGGAGGGCGCGCTCATGGCGGCGGACAGGTCGCTGCCGTAGAACAGCGCGAGGGTGCCCGCCACGTTCTCCTTCGCCACGATGCCCGAAAGCGCCGCCAGCGCCACCTGCCACTGCGTGATGCCCATCGGATAGAAGAGATATTTCAGCCCGCGGCAGAGCACGGCGAGCATACTGTTTTCCGCCCCCTGCCCCACATAGCGGAAGGAAAAGGAGAAGGAGAGCAGGAACCACAGCACGACGAGGAACGCCGCGACCACCGTCACTATCTTTATTATAAACTGTTTTAAGGAAAAAAGCAAGGCCCTGCACACCGCGGAAAGGGGCGGCAGGCGCAGCCGCGCCGTTTCCATGACGAACGCCTCCTCTTCCTTCCCTTTGGACAGGAGCGCGGAGGCGAGGGCGAGCAGCACGCCCGCGAGGTAGATGCCCGCCAGCGCGAGAAAGCGGTGCGGGAAAAAGCAGGAAACAACGGCGAGGTACACGGGCATCTTCGCGCTGCACGAGATATAGGCGAGCATGCGCACGGCGCGGCGCACGAGCTTTTCGTTTTCCAGCCCGCGCGCGGAGAGGATCGCCGTCGCCGTGCAGCCGAACCCCATCAGCACGCAAAACACGGCGCGCCCCGTCAGCCCGATGCGGCGGAACAGCCCGTCCGTCATGAAGGCGAGCGCGGACATACAGCCGCTCTCTTCCAACAGAAGAAGGCACAGCTGCAATACGGCGATCTGCGGCAGGAAGGAGAGCAGCATCCCCATCCCCGAAAACAGCGCCCCGACGAACGCTCCCGCCGCGGGCGCGCCCGCCGCGGCGAGTGCCGCCTCCGCCGCGCCGCCCGCGCGCTCCGAAAGCAGCCCCTCGATCAGGCCTTTGAGCAGGACGCCCGGCATATGTTCCCCGAAGGCGAGGAAGAAGGCGAGCAGAACGGCAGCAGCAAAGAAGAGCGGCGCGAACACGGGGTGATACAGCAGCCTTTCAAAGAGCCCCTCGCGCTCCTCCCCCGCGCTCCATACGCCCGCAAAAAGGGCGGGCGTGAGCGCCGCAGGCTCGTGCGCGGGCAGAAAGGCGGCGTCGCGCAGAAAGGCACGCAGGCGCGCGATATCCGCGCGGCGATGGGCGCACACGCCGATCACGGGGATGCCGAGGCGGGCGGAAAGGAGAGAAACGTTCAGATAACCGCCGCGTTTTTTCAGCACGTCGCACATGGTGACGACGAGTGCGGCGCGCCCTCCGCGCGCGAGCACGCGCTCTATCAGGGGCAGGGAACGGGGCAGCGTCAGCGCATCCGCGACGCACACGGCGAGCCCCTCCTCCCCCTCCAGCGCGCGCAGGGATACCCTCTCTTCGAGGCTGAACGTGCCGCCCGCGTAGAAGCCGGGCAGATCGCACACCTGCGCGGAAACGCCGCCGAGGTCTGCATTCCGCCACTGTTCTCCGACGGTGACGCCGTGCCAGTTGCCCGTCTTCGCGTGCGCGCCCGTGAGCGCGTTGAACAGCGTGGACTTGCCGCAGTTCGGGCTGCCGAACAGCAGCAGCCTTACCTTCTCCGCCCGCTTATCCCGCCCCGCGGCGCGGCCCCTTCCGCGTGCGGGAAGGGCCCGCACCGCCCTTTCCGGAACCGGCGGACAACCTGCGGCGGCAGGCGATGACGGCGGAGAAGGCAAGGAGGAAGGCGGCAGCGGCGGAGCGGGAAGGGCGCCGATCTCCGCCGCGATGCTCCCGCGCAGGGCGACGCGCGCGCCGCCCGCTTCCAGCAGCACCCCGCCGCCGAAGGGCGCGCGGCGCAGAAGGCGCACCCTCTGCCCCGCGGCTATGCCCAGCCGCGCGAGCCGCTTTGCGGCATCTCCCGCGGAGGGAACGGAAAGGATCTCGCAGTCGCCCTGTTTTACTTCGGACAGTTTCATAACGCTATCCTATGCGCGGAACGCGCGGGATATGAGGGCGGCGACGGCGGGCGGCAAAAACCCCGCGGCCTTCGCTTGCGCGAACCCGCGGGGTTTTTCGTTCTTCGGCCTGCCGGAAAGATCCGGCGCCGTCTTATTTTCTGTTCTCTCTCTTCGCCTTCAGCTCCGCTTTGCGGGCGCGTTCGGCTTCGACGGTTGCCTTGTCTTTCGGCTTGACCAGCAGCAGGACGACGATGGCGACCAGGCAGAGCGCACCGACGCACAGGAAGACGACGGAGAGCACGTTCTCCCGCAGCCAGTTCGACGTGCCGGGGATGATATCCGCCTGCGAAGTGACGTTGATGATCTTATAGGCGGAAACGGTGTCTGCATATTTGTCGTCGACTTCGATCTCCACCTTGTAGAAGCCCGTCTCCTGCGGGATGAAGCTCAGAGAAGAATCGGGCGACCAGCTGTAATCGTTGTCGTTGCCCTCCGCGCCGTCCTCGAGGTCGGCGTCGTATTCGTTGATCTTCCTCCAGGTGCCGAGGGTGTTCGTGCCGTCTGCCTGTTCGGCAGCCTTGATCTCGTCGATCGAGGAAACGGTCACGCCGTCGTTAGGAACAAAGTAATAGAGGCTGTACTGCGTTTCATAGCCGGAAAGCGCGACGATCTCGAAGTCGCCGACGGTATAGGTAACGTCGACATAGCCGACTTCTTCCTCTTCCGGCTCCTCGATGACTGCGCCGTTGTATTTGACGGTAAAGCCGAACACAGCCACGTTCTCCGCATCCCATACGTTGGAAGTTTCGATGTCGCCGTAGTAGTAGCTGCCGCCGCGCTCGAAGACGCCCGCCATCGCGTTGCCCGCGCTGTTGGTGGGGACGACGCAGAACTCGTAGTAGCCTTCCGTTTCCACGGGGATGCGCAGCTCGTCGTAATCGCCGCTGACCGTCTGGGTATCCGTGCCCGCCTTGCGGTAGTAGACGGTGAACTCCATGTCGGTATAGCCGCAGGTGGCATCGGTGAAGTAAGGCTTGAGGGAAGGAACATAGAAGTACGCGCCCGGTCCGACCTGGATGCTGACGGTGTTGCCGTCCTCGTCCTCGGTAACGGCGGCGTCGTTTACCGCAGTCTGATACGCCTCGATGCGGTCGCCGAATTCCGTTTCGTCGACGGAAGTGACGGTGCCGCTGCTGTCCTCGTTCACCGTATAGAACCCGGACAGGGGGCGCGCGTCGACGGTCTCCGCGAGCACCATGCGCAGATGCCCTTCGGAGAGCACCGCGTCGTCCGCGTACCATTCGATGAAGTAATAGGCGTCGTTTGCGTTGCCGTCGGTAAGTTCGAAGGCGATGCTCAAAGTGCCGCCCGCCGCGTTTTCGGGGAAGTCCGTTTCAAAGAACCGCTTGTCGGAGGCGAGGTCGTTGTAGCCGGCCAGCTCGCCGTCCTCGTCGAACGCGGGCGTCACTTCCGTTTCCGTGCCGTCGTCGCCCGTTTCCTTGACGGGCATTCCGTCTACGAGATAGTAGCGGTTGGTGGTGACGGAGGAAGAGCACACGTCGATGGCGGTATACTCGATGCTGACCTGCTCGCCGAGGAAGAGCTGCCTGATCTCGCTGTCGATGACGAGGGCGGGCGCGACGTTGTCGCGGACGTTGTTGTTCTCGTCGACGAGTTCAAAGCTCTGCCCGTTGAGGGAGCGGATCTCGAATACCGTGTTCGCCTCTTCCGTGTTCGCCTTGAAGGTGAGCGGAGTGATGGGCGTATCCGCGGAAGAAGAGGCGTACTGCGCGTAATATCTGCCGATGTTTTTGAAGGTACCCGCCTGCAGCATATCCTCTTCGGACGTACCGACGGATACGATGAAGTCGCCGTACCCGACCGCGTCTTCCGCTTCGCTCAGTTCGATGCGGATATTGCCCATATCCGCCTCGGCGATGACGCCGTGTACCCATTCCACGCCGTTGACGGCAACGGAAATGCCGCCTTCCGCGGGCGTGAACACGATCTCGTTGACCGTCTTGCCCGCCTTGCTCATGCTCATCTGCGTCGTTTCCAGCGCGACGGTGAAATCGGTGAAGTTCGTATCTTTGAACCCGATCTCCAGCGAGAAATACTCTTCCGTGCCGGCGTCCGTCACCGTCGGGTTCTCCGCGTCGGCGAACGTATACCATTTGAGGGCCACGTTTTTGCGCAGCATGACGGAATCCCCGCCGTCCTGATCGCCCGTCGTGTATGTGAGATAGCGCGTGACGCCGTCGGAATATTCTTCGTTGCTCGCGGCGGCCCCGCCCAGCGTCGTGAAGATGCCGGTGGAGGATATGTTGCTCTCTGCTCTCGCGCGCAGGCCGAAGCTGACGCACAGTGCCGCCATGCACAGCGCGAACGCGACAAACAATGAGAGGATGCCGATCTTCTTTTTAATCATTCCTTTGCTCCCGAACCGAATTGAGGACGGCGCAGCGGCGCCCTTCCCCTGTTCAAAAAACCTGTACCTGATTATTTTACTCTATAAAAGAGAGTTAGTCAAGCGCATTTTTTCGCTTTCGCCAAAAATTTCGCCCCGATTGCGCCGAAACCGCATATTTTTACGCGGCGTTCACAATTCAAACGCCTTTTTTATGTCGAAATGCTTCCACGGCGAGATCTGCGGCGGCTCCGCCATGAAGCGCATGCGCTCCTTCGTGACGGGGTGCGTGAAGCACAGCGAGTACGCCCACAGCGCGAGCCCGCCCTTCTTCGCGTTCTCCCCGCCGTAGCGCATATCTCCGTAGACGGGGGTGCCCAGCCCCGCCATCTGCACGCGGATCTGATGCGTCCTGCCCGTGTGCAGGCGCACGCGCACCAGGCTGCACCCGCCCTCCTCTTCCAGCACTTCGTAGTCGAGGGAGGCCATCTTCGCCCCGTCGGTGGTGGGCGGGCAGATGTAGACCATGTTGTTCACGGGGTTCTTTTTCAGATAGTTGACGAGCGTCGCCTTTTTCTCCTTCGGGCAGCCGGCGAGCACGGCGAAATACTTCTTTTCAAAGTCTCCCCCGCGCATCTGCTCGGCGAGGCGGGAAGCCGCCTTGCTCGTCTTGGCGAACACCATCACCCCGCCCGTGGGGCGGTCGAGGCGGTGGATGAGCCCGACGTAGGCGTTGCCCGGCTTGTCGTACGTCACTTTAATATAGCGGCGGATCGCTTCCAGCAGGGAATCGTCCCCCGTTTCGTCGCCGCAGGTAGGCACGCCCTGCGGTTTGAGCGCGACGATGATATGATTGTCCTCATAGAGGATGTTGAGGTCGAGATCAGTCATAAATACAGATTCCTCCCGCGCCGCAGGGCAGCGGTATGCCCTCCTCGGTGGGCAGACCCACTTCATAGGCGTCGATTTTTCCGTGCCCCGGAAGGCACAGTTTGAGAATATTGTGCAGGACGGCGGGCTGCAGCCCCGTCGTATAGCTGTTGATGAGGAAGAACAGAGGGTCGTCCGAAAGCACCTGCGCGCACAGCTGCACGAAGGGGAAAAGGCTCTCCTCTATCTTCCACAGTTCGCCCCCCGGGCCCCTGCCGTACGAGGGCGGATCCATGATGACGGCGTCGTACCTGTTGCCGCGCCTGATCTCCCGCTGCACGAATTTTTTGCAGTCGTCGACGATATAGCGGATGCCGCCGTTTATGCCGGACAGCCGCGCGTTCTCCCCCGCGCGCTCCACCATGCCCTTCGCCGCGTCGACGTGCGTGACCTGCGCGCCCGATTTGGCGCAGGCGACGCTCGCGCCGCCCGTATAGGCGAAGAGGTTGAGCACCTTCACCGGCCGCCCCGCGCCCTCGATGAGCGCGCGCATACGGTCCCAGTTGACAGCCTGCTCGGGGAACAGCCCGGTGTGCTTGAAGCCCATCGGCTTTACGAGGAAGCGCAGGTCTTTATAGCCTATCTCCCATTCGGCGGGCATCTGCCTGCGGTACTCCCACGCGCCGCCGCCCTTGTCGCTGCGGCGGTAGACGGCGCTGATGCCCGGATAAGCGAACAGATCCTGCCGCGCCCCCCAGATGACCTGCGGGTCGGGGCGGAGCAGCACCACCTCTTTCCACCGTTCCAGCTTGTAGCCGTCTCCCGTGGCGATGATGGAATAATCCTTCCAGTTTTCGGCGATCTTCATACGTCTTGCGGAGCCGTCAGCTCTTTTTTACGGTCAGCGTGACCTTGCCGCCGATATCCCACTCTTTGGTATATCCCTCGGCACTGCCCGCCTCGATGCCGTCTGCGAGCACGACGCGCGCGACGGCGTCTTTGTGCCCTTCCAGCACCTTCGCCGCCTCCCCTTCCGCCTGATAATATACGCGGATGCGGTCGGTGACCTCGAAGCCCGCCTCCTTGCGCATGGTCTGCAGCTTGGAAACGAGCTCGCGCCCGATGCCCTCCTCTATGAGTTCGGGGGTGAGCCGCGTATCCAGTGCCACGGTGATGCCCCTGTCGCCCGCGGAAACGTACCCTTCGGCGCTCTCGGTGGAGATGAGCAGGTCTTCCTCCGTAAGCTCCACTTCCGCGCCGTTTATCTCCGCCTTATAGGTGCCGCCGCCCCTGACCGCCGCGACGACGGCGCCGCCGTCGCAGCTTTCGAGGAAGGCGCGGATGCCATTGAGGAGTTTCCCGTATCTGGGCCCCAGCGTCTTCATCTGCGGCTTTAATTTATAGGTGATGAGCGCGGACGCGTCTTTCGCCTCCGTCATCTTTTTGATGTTGAGTTCGTCGAGGATGACGCCCTTGAGTTCGTCGTTCAGGCCGAGGTCGCGCTCCGTCGCCACCGCCATCTCCGCGAGGGGCTGGCGGTTTTTGAGCGCGCCCGCATTGCGCGCCGCCCTGCCGAGGACGACCACTTCGAGCACGGCGTCCATGCCCTTTTCGAGGTCGGGGTCGATGAAGGACGCGTCGCTTGCGGGGAAGTCGCACATGTGCACGGACATGGGCGCATCTTTATAGAACGCGGGAACGAGGTTGCGGTACATCTGTTCGGCGATGAAGGGCGTGAAGGGCGCCGTCAGCTTGGCGAGGGTGACGAGAACGGTGTACAGCGTGGTATACGCCGCCGCCTTGTCCTCCGTCATCTCCTTGCCCCAGTAGCGCTCGCGGCCGCGGCGCACATACCAGTTGGAGAGCACGTCCACGAAATCCTGCAGAGCGCGGGCGCTGTCGGTGATGTTATACTTGTCCAATCCCTCGTCCACCGTCTTTATCAGGGTGTTGAGCTTGGAGAGGATCCACCTGTCCATCAGCGTCAGCCTGCACTTTTTCAGGTCGTACCTGCTCGGGTCGTACCCGTCGATGTCGGCATACAGCACGAAGAAGGCGTAGCTGTTCCACAGCGGGCCCATGTAGCGGCGCTGTGCCTCGGAGACCGCCTCGGGATAGAAGCGGGAAGGGATCCACGGCGCGCTGGAAGTATAGAAGTACCAGCGCACGGCGTCCGCGCCCTGCTTGTCGAGAACGCTCCAGGGATCGACGACGTTGCCCTTGTGCTTTGACATCTTCACGCCGTTTTTGTCGTTGACGTGCCCTAAAACGATGCAGTTCTTGAAAGGCGCCTTTCCGTAGAGGATGGTGGAGATGACGAGCAGCGTATAGAACCATCCGCGCGTCTGGTCGACCGCCTCGGAGATGAAGTCCGCGGGGAAGGTCTCGTCGAACAAGTCTTTGTTTTCAAAGGGATAGTGATACTGCGCGAAGGGCATGGAGCCGGAATCGAACCAGCAGTCGATGACCTCGGGGGTGCGCTTCATGGTGCCGCCGCACTCGCAGGCAAAGGTGCAGTCGTCGATATACGGGCGGTGCAGTTCGATGTCGCCCGCGATGCCGCACTTTTCCTTGAGCTCTGCCTTGCTGCCGATGACGTGCACCTTGCCGCACTTTTCGCACACCCATACGGGCAGCGGGGTGCCCCAGTAGCGGTCGCGCGAGAGCCCCCAGTCGATGACGTTTTCCAGGAAGTTGCCCATGCGCCCCGTGCGGATGGTGTCGGGCATCCAGTTGACCGAATTGTTCGCCCTGATGAGCTCGTCTTTGACGGCAGTGACCTTGATGAACCAGCTCTCGCGGGCGTAATAGATGAGCGGGGTATCGCAGCGCCAGCAGTGCGGGTAGCTGTGTTCGTAGAGCATTTCTTTGAACAGCAGCCCCTTCTCTTTGAGCAGCGCGATGATGCCCTTGTCCGCTTTTTTGACGAACGTTCCCGCGAAATCGGTAACGGCGGGCTTGAAGCAGCCGCGCTCGTCCACCATGTTCACGACGGGCAGCCCGTACTTTTTGCCGACGCGGTAGTCGTCCTCGCCGAAGGCGGGCGCGATATGCACGACGCCCGTGCCGTCCGTCAGCGTGACGTACCCGTCGCAGACGACGTAGTGCGCCTTCTCCTTATAGCTGCCCTCCGCGTAGGCAAAGAGCGGCTCGTATTCGCAGTGTTCGTATTCGCCGCCCTTCTTTACGGAGAGCGTCTTGTAGCCCCCCTCTTCGAACAGCGTGGGCACGAGCGCCTGCGCCAGAACGTAGCGCGCGCCGTCCTCCGCCTCGATCTCGGCATAGTCCTCCTCCGCGTTCATACAGAGGGCGACGTTGGAGGGCAGCGTCCAGGGCGTCGTCGTCCATGCGAGGAAGTAGGCGTTCTCCATGCCCTTTCTCTTAAAGCGCACGAACACCGAAGACTCCTTCACGTCCTTGTATCCCTGTGCGACCTCGTGCGAGGAGAGCGCCGTCCCGCAGCGCGGGCAGTAAGGCACGATCTTGTGCCCCTTATACAGCAGCCCCTTCTCCCATATGACTTTCAGGGCCTGCCAGACAGACTCGATATAATTGTCCTCATAGGTGACGTAAGGGTGCTCCATGTCTGCCCAGTAGCCCACGCGCTCGGACATGCGCTCCCATTCGCCCTTGTACTTCCACACGCTTTCCTTGCACTTTTTGATGAAGGGCTCGATGCCGTACTTTTCGATATCCTGCTTGCCGTCCATGCCGAGCAGTTTTTCCACTTCCAGCTCGACGGGAAGCCCGTGCGTATCCCAGCCCGCCTTGCGCAGGACGTGCTTGCCCT
>ERZ1090868.1476-NODE-1478-length-12478-cov-16.290590_pt1 | contig 12478 bp, 12 predicted proteins | sample MGYA00478475_ERZ1090868 | MGnify/ENA primary metagenome ERZ1090868 (study PRJEB33644, sample SAMEA5815747) | chicken gut metagenome | biome: Chicken; feature: Gastrointestinal Tract; material: Caecum | place: Ireland | collected 2019-01-01 | study: A study of...
CAGACCGTGTGAAAACATAGTGCCCGTGGGCATCCAGCCCATCGCGAAGCGATTCTCAATGGCTGGATGCCGGTTACAGTTCAGCTGGCTGATCTGTAACCCATTGGTTGAACAATTACGGTACCCATCTGTCGAAAATCATTTTGCACGAAAAAGAACATTCGCAGATTCTGCATTCTCTGTCAGGCTGCAGAACTACAGTCTGCGTATAAAATATGCAGACCTTGTCGGACAGTATAACTGTTATAGCATGAGACAAGCGACAAAAGGTCATAAATTTCATGCAAGCATGGAAATTTATGACTTAGTGGAGTATAAGACACCGAAAAACAGCCATTTTTAAAAAAATGAGCGGATTTGAAGTATTTTCAGGATTGTGGAAGTACGAAGTGCGGAGCAGTCCGGTTCCATCTAAACGCAAGCTCAAAATGTTTCACGTGAAACATTCGGCATATCTGTTTGAATATTTGTTCTCATACATTATATCTGAGCCAGTACAACGTCAGCTTGTTCTGGCTTACCGGATTAGATTAGTACCGCATCAAGGTAAAAAATTGGGGTTTCTGCCATCCCTATTATAGCGAATTTCAACCACTGATCTGCTATGAATTATGCAATGAACCTGTCAAATACAACATTTTCATGCAATCTGTGTTTTAATACACAAATCTGACTGAAATGTTACTCTTGCCTTTTTACATTTTAAACTTTTGATTGTAAGTTTTCTTCATTTATTCTATAATAATAGTATTCTCTATGCAGAAGTACATTTTCCTCTGATTTACCGAATATCGTAAGAATTCAGACCAGATGAACGGTTCCTTATAGTTTTCTATTCATCAAGGACCTGCGAAATTTTTTTAGAGTAATATGAGACAAGTGACAAAAGGTCATAAATTTCATGCAAGTATGAAAATTTATGACTTAGTGGAGCGTAAAACATCAAAAAGCAGCCATTTTCCGAAGAAAAATGGACGGATTTGAGGTAATTTTCAGGATTGTAGGAGCATGAAATGCGAAAAAGCAATCGTAGCATCCTTGGAGTCAAAATACCTTTTGCCCCCAACATTATGCTTTTCATATACTTCTCTTCTGCATTCGAACGAGATACAACTATAGCTGCCTTTCAGAAAGGAGAACTGCATGAAAAATTCAAAGAAGAAACTCATCACCATTAGCATATTAACGACCCTTTCCGGTGCGGCAATTTATGCTATCAACCGTTTTATATCCGCCACTTCCGTAATGAAGGATCTCCTTCACGCAGAGAACAGACAATATTATAAATGGCAATTTGGCAAAATATTTTATACAAAAAAAGGAACCGGAAAGCCGCTGCTTCTGATCCATGATCTTCATTGTTCCAGCAGCAGTTATGAATGGAAAAATTTAATCGATACCCTGGCCAAAGATCATACGGTATATGCCATCGATCTGCTCGGATGCGGACGCTCTGACAAGCCGAAAATTACATATACAAATTTCCTCTATGTACAAATGATCACAAGCTTCATCAAGAACGTAATCGGATGTCCCACAGATGTGATTGCCAGCGGAATGTCAGGTTCCTTTATTATTACCGCATGCAACACCGTCCCGGACTGCTTTAAGAAGATCATGCTGATCAATCCGGAAGATCTCGCAAAACTGAACCGGATACCGGACAGAAAAAGTAAGTTTGTAAAACGCATGATTGAACTTCCTCTGATCGGTACGCTTCTTTATTATATGCTGGCCAGCCGCTCCAACATCGAGCTGCTTTTCACAGAAAAATGGCTGTATAATCCATTTCATGAAAATCACCAGGATATTGACACCTACTATGAAAGCGCACATCGTGGAAACGGAGACGGAAAATATTTGCTGTCCAGTCTGTCTGGAAATTATGTAAACCTGAATATCACCCACGCTCTGAAAAATGTAAACAACAGTATCTATATTTTGGGCGGAGCTGCAGAAGATGGAATCAAAGAAACCCTTGCACTTTATACATCTTTAAATCCCTCCATCGAAACAGAACTTATTTCCAAGGCACGTCATCTTCCGCAGCTTGAGACTCCGGTTGCCGTACTGGAACGTATCCGAATTTTCTTTTAACCGCAACAAATAATTGCAATGTCTATATTTTACAAATCTCCGGAAAATGTTTCACGTGAAACATTTTCCGGAGATTTGTACATTTCTGATATAATACAATACAATGAGACAAGGACAAAAAGTCATAAATTTCATGCTTGCATGAAAATTTATGACTTTGTGGAGCGCAAAACACCGAAAAGTAGCCATTTTTCGAAGAAAAATGAGCGGATTTGAGGTGTTTTCAGGATTGCGGGAGCACGAAGTGCGGAGCAATCCGTGTCTCACGCCCATTTGTCGGGCAACTCATACAATGATGCCAGGGTCAAAAGGTCATGCTTTTCATACTTGCATGAAAAAGCATGACTTTGGGACCCGCAAAAACATGAGAAAGTAACCCGATCGGGCGGATTTCGAATGTTTTTAGGATTGTGGGAACATGAAATGCGGAGCAATCCGTAGCATCATTGACTACAGCCAGATTTACGGCAGAAAGCAGCATGAAATAATCCGTATAAAATCCTCGGATAGGAATATCCCGCAGCAGCTATACTGATTTTTTAAGACAGGCATATACAGAAACAATCGATTCGTATCCGGCATAATGAATATCCGTTTTCGGACGGACAATTTCAACTTTTTCAGAATAAACAGTGCATAACACTTGACAACAGTTTAATGCTGTTATATACTGTTTACAACATTAGAGGAGGTTGCAGCCATGAAAATAATCATAAACAGTTCTCTGATGGTACCTATTTACGAACAGATCGTAGACCAGATCAAAACCCTGATCCGCAGTGGCGAGTTAAAAGAAAATGATTGTCTTCCGTCGGTCCGGGCTCTGGCAAAAGAACTGAAAATCAGCGCTCTGACAGTAAAAAAAGCCTATGATGCGCTGGAGGATGAAGGATTTACCGCCACAGTACATGGAAAAGGCTCTTACGTGACAGCAGTAAATCCGGAACTGCTCCTGGAAGAGCAGAAAAAAGAACTGGAATCCGATCTGGAAAAAGCCATTCAGAAGGGAAGACGCTGCGGGATCAGCGACGAGGAAATGCGGAATCTGTTTGAACTGATCATGGAGGATCACCGTTGAAAACAGACTTCTCAATCTGTCCTGACGCCGCAAAGCTTCGTCAGAAGGAGAAAGATTGGAAGCACACTTCCAAGTCTGCCATTATTGACGCAGTAAATGCTTCAGAAGGAGATAAATATGCTGAGTATCAATCATTTAAGAAAAAACTACGAAACCTTTTCCCTGGACTGCTCTCTGGAATTGCCGCAGGGCCGGATCACCGGACTGATCGGACAGAACGGGGCCGGAAAAAGCACCACATTTAAAGCAATCCTGGGGTTAATCACTCCGGATGGAGGAGAGATCCGTATTTTCGGAAAGCCACTGGAGGATTTTACCGTGAAAGACAAACAGCAGCTTGGCGTCGTGCTCTCCGATTCCGGTTTCAGCGGATATCTCACCGTCAACGATATCCTTCCGGTTCTGGGCAGCATGTACAAAAGCTTTGACCGCACATTTTTTCTGCAGCAGCTTGAAAAATTTCAGCTGCCGAGGAACAAAAAGATCAAAGAGTTTTCCACCGGCATGAAAGCAAAATTAAAGATCCTGGCAGCAGTCTCTCATGACGCCCGGCTTCTGATCCTCGACGAGCCAACCGCCGGACTTGATGTGATCGCACGGGATGAACTGCTGGAAATCCTCCGCGAGTTCATGGAGCAAAAGGAAGAACGATCGATTTTGATCAGCTCTCACATCTCTGATGACCTGGAAACTCTTTGTGACGATCTCTATATGATCCACGATGGAAAAATTATTCTGCACGAAGACACCGATCTTCTGCTGAGTACTTACGGTGTACTGAAAATGGACGAAACACAGTTTCAGCGCATTGACCGGCAGTATCTTCTGCGATGGAAGCGTGAGAGCTACGGTTACAGCTGTCTGACAGATCAGAAACAATACTATATGGAAAATTATCCAGATATTGCCGTTGAAAAAGGCAGTATCGACAATGTAATAACCATGATGATAAAGGGGGAAAAATCATGAAGGGTCTGCTCATAAAAGATTTTCATCTGTTAAAGGTTCAGAGAAACTTTTTTCTGCTCATAGCGGTAATTGCCATCGGATTCATCGTGTCCTCAAACGGAAACAACGGGTTTATCTCTTACGCCATCGGGTTTTCCTGTTTCGCGAGTTCACTCTTCTCGATAAGCACGATCAGCTATGACGAATTTGACAACGGCAATCCTTTTCTCTTCTCGCTGCCGTTCACACGAAAGAACTATGTGCTGGAAAAATACTGCTTTGGAATAATCATCGGGTTCAGCTTCTGGATTCTCTCAAATGCCCTTACATTTGTCTACCTGCTATTCAGAGGCTTCTCCATATCAGAAGACCGGCTTGTCTCCTCGCTGATCCTTATCCCGTTTTTCCTGCTCATCCTCGCAGTCATGCTTCCACTTACACTGAAATTCGGAGGAGAAAGATCCCGCTACGCGATCATCGGTATCTTCGGAGGAATTCTGCTTCTGGGATACGTAAGCGCCAACATCATTAAAATTCTTCCCATGGATCTGAGTAGCGTCTTCGCCTTCCTTCTGTCTCTCAGCACGGGAACTGTGATCGCAGGTGTGGCAGTGATCACCCTTGTTCTCCTGCTCCTGTCCCTGAAGATCAGCATTTCTATTGTGGACAGAAAAGAATTCTGATAAAAAATCACCGTATTCTCCCATCCAAAAAAGAATACGGTGATTTTCTATTTCTTCACTCTGTTATTTTTCCCCGATCACTGTGAGATACGCATCGATCAGGCTGTTTACATTGTTTTTATTTACAAGAGACGGCACTCCTTCCAGATCGACCACATAGTAGAAGCTGGAATCATAGGGACTGAAGCTTACCGTATAATCCCCGTCGTCTGTATGCATGACCAAAACAAGCTCATCCTCCCCGGTCTTCTCATATGCGAAATCCTTGCTCTGAGCAGTCATGGTCACCGCAGAGGAATACAGGGTGGAAGCTTCTGTTTTGTCCACTTCCTCGCCGTTCCAGGTATAAGTGATCGTCTGTGTCGTATCTCCGTCTTCATCTGTAGTCTCTTCCGTATTTCTGACGATCGTGTTTGTCTGGCCGTTATAAGTTACATCCATGCTCTTGATATCCGTCACGGTCACAGGGCTCACATAAAGGCTCCAGTAATCAGCAGCCGATGTGTCCAGAATGGAATCTATCGTATCGCCTGTGATCGTATGAACCTCGCCGGATCCCTCCATGGTCACATAATAATTTCCTTCCTCGTTCTGACTTCCCACGAGAAGCACCAGATCTTTTTCCACTGTAACGGTAGTCTCTTCCTCAGAATCTGCACCGGAAGAACTGCTGCTGGAAGCATCCGTGTCATCTGTATCAGAATCCGAAGCTTCCTCCTCTGTGTCGTCATCGGAAGTATCCACGGTCTGCTCCTCGGTATAATGCACGCGCACCGTCGCCGCAGGATCCGCCAGTCCATACTGAGCCATATCCGCACAGTTATACTCCACCATACCGCCATAGCTCAGGGACGCGAGTGTACTGGTCAGCGTTCCGATCTGGTCTCCATCTCCTTCATGGGAAAATCCGGATGCATCCGTGACCGTCCAGTTCGTCGTCGACTCCGAGTCTGCTGCGATCTGATAGCTGTCCTCTCCGTTTTCCACCTGGATATCCGTGATATTGTCCGCAGTAATCGACGGAAGCGTTTCCCCATCTGCAAAGCTCATAATATCATCCGGAAACATTGTGTCAAAAGACTGGTCTACCAGATAAATCTTTGCGGTATCGTCGTTCAAATACAGATACCAGATCCCTGTCGTCGTATTTTCATTTCCGATGGAAATCTTTGTGGTCCCGGTGTCATCCGTAAAGGTCACGACATTCGTCGGCGCATCCAGACCGTAATCCGATAGCTCCAAAGAATCATCCTCCAGTTCCTGCTCCGCGCTCAGACTGATCACCTTTCCGACGATCGTCTCCATATCCGTCTGATCCAGCGGAAACTCCGGATCCTGATCATACACCCAGGTATCGTCCGTCTTTGTGAACGATACCTCCGTACCATTGATCTGAAAAGACAATGCCGTCACATGGTCTTCCTCCCCGCTGGTCACCTCAATGCTTTCCTCTTCTGTCCCATCTTCCGCATCACCCTCCTGATTCAGCCGGCTCACCAGCAGCAGAATTGCCAGGAGAACGATCAGAATGATCACACACAAGACCATTTTTCCTGTTTTTTTCATTTACTGTTTTCTCCTCTTCATCCAGATTCCCAGACCGACAATCAAAAACGCCGCCGGTATCACAGCGATCACAACGATTCCCCATACATTCATCGAACCCGCAGTGAATACCAGGCTTGTATACTCGAGGCTCTTGCTCGGTATCGAGACACTGTTTTCCACCTGACACATATTGGTCAGAGCGCTCATGACCAGATTCGAGTTTGCGCCTGAAACTGCGGAATCAAACTGCTCTGCCAGCATATTCACGCTGGAGAAATAGACGATCTGCGTCTCTGTATCGTCTACTGTCTCCGTGATCGACACACCCACATCAAAAGCACCCGTCTCACTGTCGGCACTCTTTGTCCAGGTACTGTTTTCCGGGTCGGCTTCGATATAAGCCCCGTCCGTCGTAGTCAGAAGGCTTTCGATCGTAATGGAATCCCGGTAAGAATCCAGCGGAACGATGGCCTGGGCAGTCGGCACGATAATGTAAGAGTTTTCTACCGGCTCAGTGATATCTCCGCTCTGAATCTCCGGCAGGAGGACATACGGCATCTGCGGATAGTAATAATTGCTGTCGCTCTCGACAACGATCCCTTCCGTTCTCTGCACTCCGTAATTTTCCAGGATCGAATCAAAGTTCGGCAGATCTGTGTCTGTATAATTGCTGAAGATCAGCGCTTTTCCGCCGCCTTCCAGATAAGAGATCACCTTCTCCGTCTCATCCTCAGAAAAATCCGAAGTCGGGGACATGATCACAATACCGTCCGCATCCTCCGGAATCTCATTGGTCATCAGTGCCAGTTCTTCCACTTCCATATTGTTTTTGTTGACTGCATCCGTAAAATTCGAACTCAAAGAGGATTCCTCTACCTCTCCATGTCCTGTGATCCAATACAGCTTTGTCGTATCCTCGCTGGTAACATAAGAAATCGCACTGGTAACCTGACCTTCCCCGTCAAATCCCGTCGTCTGCTGAGAGAAGGTCGAATAATCAACCGAAGTCTCCCACATATCACTGCTGGAGATCACACGGCTCTTATCCCCGCAGACCACGATGATACTGTTGTCCGCCACATCTTCATCCGTATACTGACTGGCAAAATTCGGATAAAGATTCGGATCTTTCGTCTCCACTGTAAGATGGCTGGAAAGATCTTCATAGCGCTCCAGCATCCGCTCCACGGTATCGTCCTCATTCCCGCTGGTAACGATATAATACAGCGTCACATCCTGATCCAGCGCCTTTACCATCTCCCTGGTATCATCCGTCAGCGAATATAACTGCTGAGAGCTGAGATCAAACTGTGTAAATGTCGTCGGAAGCTGACCGACGATCAGATTTACGATCACCACCGCCGCAATGATAAAGAGGACCAGAAAAGAAGAGTAAGAACCGTGTTTCAGATGACGCCGGTTTTCCTCTTCCACAAAAATCCGTTTCAGATTTTCTTTCGTAAATTTTCCGCGGATCTTGTTCCATCCCTGTTGGATCTTCCCGTTCTTTACCGTTCCGGTATTTTCCGGATTTCCTGCATTCTTCTTCACCTTAGCCACCTCCTAATTCCAACGTCTCTTCTGCAGGGACTGCACCGTAAAGAACATGCACAGAACAACCACCGACAGATAATAAACGATTCCAGTCAGATCAAAAATGCCATAAATAAAATTATTGAGATGACCGCTCAGGTCAAACACCGACAGCAGATCCTGGATCTTTCCCTCTAACAAAGACGGGCGCACAAAATAAACGATCACAAGAGCCGCCTCCAGCACCACTGCCAGCGCCCCCGTCACCAGAGGATTCTTGATCATACTACCGATCCACAGACAAAACAGCGCCGCAAGAATCACAAACGCAAACAGCGAACCTCCCGCGCTTTCCGGGAAGAAATCGGCGATTCCGCTTTCCACATATGTGACAAACAACACAATAAAAGAAACGACCGCCGCGATCACCTGGCTCTCCGTAATAGAGGAAATAAACACTCCGATCGAAATATAAGCCGCTCCAAGCAGGAAAAAGCCCAGAATGGACGTATAAGACATTGCAAAGGAAATTGTCCCGTGCTGAGCCAGAAGCAGCGGATAAAGGCAAATAACGGCCGTAGGGATACAGAAAATCGTCAGCAGCGCCAGATATTTGCCCAGAACAATATCTCCGATACTGACAGGCGCTGTCAGAAGCATCTGATCCGTCTTATTTTTCTGCTCCTCCGCCAGCACACGCATCGTCAGCACCGGCACTGCGATCAGAAATACGAACGACGTATTGCTGAGGGCATATCCGATCTCCGGGTACGCCGACTGAATATTGATCGCGGTAAAATAAATTCCGAGTAACACCAGAATAAATGCAATAAACACATATCCGATCATGGAAGTCAGGTAACTCCTGAGTTCCTTTTTATAAATCGCTTTCATTGTTCACCCTCCTCATTTGGTTTACCGCTTACCGAAACCTTTTCCATCCCTTTTTCCGGCGGCATCTCATCCTCCGCCGCTTCTTCCGGCACGTTTTCATCTTCACCGGAAACCTTCTCTGATTCCCCGGCCTGTGCGGCTTCCGACTCCTCCGCGGAAATCGCCTGCGGAGTCTCTGTTTTCGCCTTCTCCGCTTTTCCCGGATTTTCCGTCAGCTGCAGGAAGATATCCTCCAGCGACATGGTACTCGAGTTAATATGCAGAATCGGACATCTGGCTCCGGCCATCTTATAAAACAGCTCCTCACGGATGTCCTTATCCTTCGCTGTCGTAATCGTCACATCCACACAGCCCGGAAGCTCCGAATCTTTATATTTTATATTCTGAATCTCCTCGATCTGGTTCAGAATCTTCACAACCGTATTTCTTGTGCCTTTGATGGACGCCTCCACCGTGTTGGAACCCAGCGTAAGTTTGCTCAGATTATCCGGCGTATCGCTGGCTACCAGGCGCCCATTGGCGATAATCATCACATAATCACAGACCGCACTGACCTCCGACAGAATGTGCGACGACAAAATCACCGTATGCTTCTTCCCCAGCGATTTGATCAGATCACGGATTTCTATGATCTGCTTCGGATCCAGTCCGACCGTCGGCTCATCCAGAATAATGATCGGCGGATAACCCAGTATTGCCTGCGCCAGTCCGACTCTCTGCCTGTAACCTTTTGAGAGATTCTTGATCAGACGGTTTTTCATATCCGTAATCTTTACCAGAGACATAATCTCCTTAATATGTTTTTCCCTTTTTTCTTTTGGGATCTTCTTCAATTCTGCCGCGAACTTCAGATATTCCAGAACCGTCATATCCATATACAACGGCGGGATTTCCGGAAGATATCCGATACACTTCTTGGCTTCCTCGGGCTCTTCGAGAATGTTGTGACCGTTGATCGTTACTTCTCCCTCGGTCGCAGCCAGATAACCAGTGATAATATTCATCGTTGTGGACTTACCTGCACCGTTCGGCCCCAGAAAGCCGTAAATCTGTCCTTCTTCCACAGTAAAGTTCAGCCGGTTGACCGCTGTATGGTCGCCGTAACGCTTTACCAGGTTCTTCACCTCTATCAATGCTCTTCCTCCTTTAAAAAAAGTCTTGTATAAAGATGTTGGGGTCAAAAGGTATTTTGCCCCCAATGATGCTACGGATTGCTCCGCATTTCATGCTCCCGCAATCCTGAAAACATTCGAAATCCGCCCGATCGGGCTACTTTCTCATGTTTTACGGGTCCCAAAGTCATGCTTTTTCATGCAAGCATGAAGATCATGACCTTTTGACCCTGCATCATATAAATATTCTATTAACAAACTGTGTTTATTTACGGTTTATTCTGTGATAAAATTGTGAACATGAAAGCAAAGAAAAAAACAATCAGAGGAGAGAATAGCAATGAAATTAGATTTGAGAATTGACGGAGAGAAAATTTCTGTCCTTTGCGAAATTCCTGTTCAAAAGGATTCTTATTCCTTTGCACTGGCACACACACTGGATCTCCAGGATGCGTTCAACAATTCGGAAAAAATCACGCCGGATTCTGCCGAACTATATGAAATGGAATTTCGTCCGCCTATGAAAAAATACACATTTTCCGGTCTTCAAAATGGTATCCTGCAGTTTTCCTACAGCGGCACTCTGGAAGGATTTTTCCTTTTTATGCAGGAAGAACTGTACCATTACAGTCTGTACAACGGATGGTATCCTGTAGGATTTGACGCGGAGGAAGACTGTGACATTGTGGTTCACCAGGATGATTCTTACGAACTGATCAACGGTGTCTATCGGCCAGACTCCCGGGACTGGTATTATTCCACAAAAGGCCAGTCGCTCAAAGACTGCAACATACTTCTGATCAACAAAGCAAAGAGTTTCCATTCCTGCCAAGGAAAGGTCTCTGTCTGGTATTTTGACCAGACATACGCCGATTCTGTCGGGCAGATCCTGGAGGCATATACATCGATCAATGAGTTTTACGTATCTCTTTACGGTAATGACAAAGTTACGGAGACTTCCATTGTAATTCTCCCGGAAAAATACCACATTGGCGCATATCAGAGAGACCGTCTGACCGTTTTCAGCGAACTGAACGTCGACCCAAAGCAGCTCCGACACCATCTGGCACATGAACTAGGACACAATTACGCATTCGGCGCAGACTGCAATACCTGGGAAGATTGGCTCAACGAAACTCACGCGGAATGGAGCGCTCTGTTATATGAACTCGTCCATGATCCCGACTTTTTTGAACAACAGATAAAAGAACAGATCCGGGAATATCGTGGGACCGGCTCCCTACGCCCCAATGGCGATCAAAGGCCATCGGATGTTCATGAGACCGGCACCCTCCTGTACTATGATCTTTACCGGAAATACGGCGCCGAAGGAATCCGCACCCTGCTTCAGACCTTTGATCAGCTGCCCATAAAAAACACCGCGCACTTTCTGAACGCCCTTTCCAAAAAAGACGAACACCTGTGCGCGGCTATCCAAAAACACATCGAATCCCCCGGTAATTTTTCTTTCTGAATGATCCTCTCCAAACGCCTTAGTATACCAGAAATCATCCCGGCGCAGAGGAGGCGCACGCACCTGGGACATCTGCAAAGTCTGTGAGAAAATCTTAGTGTTCCGGGGCCCCGGAGGACGGGACAGACACAGGGCTGCAAGCCCGGAGTCTGAGGAGCCGTCCCAGGTGCGTGCGCCTCCTCTGCGCCGGGATGATTTCGTCCGTTTTATTGAATCGGACTCTTCCCCGGCGTCCCCGCCTTCCGCGGATACTGCTTCGGCGTCTGTCGCACCTTCCGGATCGGAACGAGCGACCGTTCCAGATCGGTTCCGTCCAGCGTGAAATAAACGACCTCCTCACACTGTCCTCCCAACACGGACACCGCCTTTTTCGCCTCTTCCAGCTCCTGCTCCACCTTTCCCGATTTATAAGGCAGGAACAGGCCGCCCACCTTCACATAAGGCAGACAGTACTCCGACAGCGTACTCAGATTCGCCACAGCACGGGAGACCGCAAGGTCATACCCTTCCCGCTCGCCCGGCTTCTTTACCAGTTCCTCCGCTCTTCCATGCACCGCACGGATTCCTTTCAGCCCAAGCCTTCCGATCACTTCATCGAGAAACTTTACCCTCTTATTCAGTGAATCCAGCAACGTGATCTCCAGTTCCGGAAATGCGATCTTCAAAGGGATCCCGGGAAACCCTGCTCCCGTCCCCACGTCGATGACCTTTTTCGGACCGAGATTCCACGCTCTGACCAGCGCCAGACTGTCCAGAAAATGTTTGACCAGCACCTCCTCAAATTCCGTGATCGCCGTCAGATTCATAAACGAATTCCACTCCGTCAGGAGTTCATAATACTGTATAAACTGTTCTTCCTGGCGGTCTGAAATCCGGATGCCCAACGCCTCGAGTCCATCGCGGAACACAGTCAGATCTTTACTCTCCATAGGATTTTTTTCCATTCTGTTTTTTCCTCATTCTTTCATATATACAGCAGAAATATTTCACCCCATCGCTTCCTACATTTCCTTCCCGCTGCGGAAATTTTCCAGATAAACCAATAATACCGAAACATCCGCCGGAGAGACACCGGAAATTCTCGAGGCCTGCCCGATATTCATCGGACGGT
>ERZ1090868.1477-NODE-1479-length-12476-cov-7.005314_pt1 | contig 12476 bp, 8 predicted proteins | sample MGYA00478475_ERZ1090868 | MGnify/ENA primary metagenome ERZ1090868 (study PRJEB33644, sample SAMEA5815747) | chicken gut metagenome | biome: Chicken; feature: Gastrointestinal Tract; material: Caecum | place: Ireland | collected 2019-01-01 | study: A study of the...
CTGTTTTTGCGTTTTGAAACGCTTTTGAAAAAAGTTTGGTATGAAAATAAAAAGGACCTGTCTTGCAACAGATCCAATGTACACATCGTGTACTACCGAAAAATCGGCGATTTGAAAAAATCTTATTTGAACTAATGGTGTTATTCCGAACGGTAGTCAATCGTTCGAGTACCTTCATTATAAACAATACAAGGGAGGATGTCAATAGGAAAATGAAAAATTATTACGTTGGTATTGATATGGGTACTAACTCGGTAGGTTGGGCTGCTACCGATTGCGAGTACCATTTGCTTAAAGCCAGAGGACAAGATTTGTGGGGAAGTTACTTGTTTGATGAAGCCGAGGGCGCCCAAAAAAGGCGTTCGTTTCGAACTGCTCGCAGGCGCACGGCTCGCACACGTCAACGTCTTTTGCTTTTGCAAAGTTTGTTTCAGGAAGAAATGGCAAAGAAAGACCCGCTGTTTTTCATCAGGCTAAACAACAGTCCTCTTGTTTTGAAAGACAAAAACGAAAGTCTGAAAACATCCGACAGTCTTTTTGCCGACCAATCTTTCACGGACAAAAACTATTTCAAAAAATATCCTACAATCTACCATCTACGGGCATCGTTGATAAATGACAAAGTAACGGATGTTCGTTTGTTGTACCTTGCCGTTCACCACATTATTAAAAATCGGGGGCATTTTTTGTTTGAATCCCAAAATTTCAATGTTGCAAACGAAGAAGTTGTCAAAGACAAATTTTTTGCCATAAATGCTTTTTTAAGCGATCGTGAAATGCCGACATTAAATTTGGAAAGGCTGCACGAAGTTTTGCAAGTCCTCAAGCAGACAAAAACTTCCAAAAGAGATAAACAAAAAACTCTTGGCGAGTTGTTGGGCGTTTCCAAAGAGAAACCTCTAACGTCAATAGTAAAAGCATTGATTGGCGGCACCGTCAGTTTGAAAGACCTGTATTCGGCGGAAAGTGATTTTGACGACATAAAATCTTTTTGTTTCGACAAGGCTTCATTTGAAGATTCGGATTTGCCTGCCATAAAAAGTGCTGTTGGCGAAGACGATGCAGAGTTGGTGCTTTTGCTGAAATCGGTGTACGATTGGACGGTTTTGTGCGGAATAATGGGGGATGAAGAGTACATTTCCTTTGCCAAAGTCAAAATTTACAACAAGCACAAATCCGATTTGGTTTGGCTTAAAAACTACGTTCGCCAAAATTTTTCAAAAGAAACGTACAACGAGGTGTTTCGTCGAAAAGACAAGAAAAACAACTACGCAGCCTACATAGGCATGGACAAGCAAAAAGGCTTTTCCAAATGCAAACAGGAAGATTTTTACGCTTTTTTGAAAAAACGACTCAACATTACAGATGAAACAGTGTTGGCAGAAATGGACAAGGGACAGTTTTTGCCAAAACAAGTTGTTAAAACAAACGGAGTTGTTCCCTATCAGTTGCATTTGCTGGAATTGAAGGCAATTTTGCGCAACGCACAAAAGTACTTTTCTTTCCTTTCCGAAAAGCAGGAAGGTGTTACGGTTGCGGAAAAGATAGTTTCTCTGATGACCTTCCGCATACCTTACTATGTCGGACCGCTTAACACCGCAAGCAAAAAGTATGCATGGGCTGTGCGTCGCCCCGGATACGAAAACGTCAGCATTACTCCGTGGAATTTTCATCAAATAGTGGACAGCGATGCGTCTGAAGAACAATTCATCCGACGCATGACCAACAAATGCACCTATCTTGTCGGGCAGGACGTTTTGCCGGCAAATTCCCTTTTGTACAGTGAGTATGTTTTTCTCAACGAACTCAACAACCTGCGCATAAACGGAGAAAAAAACAACAAAGCAAGACAACTAATTTTCCATTACGCCAAACAGCACAAAAGAGTTACTCTTAAAAACTGCCTTGCCTTGCTTGTTCGCAACGGGCTTTTGCCCGCCGACAGCAGCACGGACGTTTTCAGCGGATTGGACGGAGATTTCAAAACCTCCCTTTCCACATGGTACGATTTCCGTTTCCTTGGCGACAGGTTGCAAACTCAACGTGAAATGTGCGAACAGATTATTTTGTGGATAACGCTTATTTCCGACAAAAACCGATTGGAAAAGCGTATTCGTACGGCTTATGGACAGTACCTTTCCGATGAAGAGATAAAACGCATCAAAGGGTTCAACTATTCCAAGTGGGGCAGACTTTCAAAAATACTGCTGGACGGCATTGTCAGCGAACGCTGTTTCGACGAAAACGGCGAATTGCTCACAATAATAGAGGCAATGCGCCAAAAAGGCGAAAACTTCATGCAGTTGCTTTCGGACAAATACGGCTTTCAGGACGCTATCGAAAGATACAATCAAGAAAACTCTCCGTCCGACGACAAAGTTTCCTATCAAACGGTGGAAGACCTGTATTGTTCCCCCTCCGTCAAAAGGGCAATATGGCGCACGGTGGAAATTGTCAGGGAAATAGTTAAAATTCAGGGCGGTGCGCCGCAAAAACTGTTTTTGGAAACAGCCCGTGAAACAAAGGACAACGGCAAGGCAGGCAAGCGCACCGTTTCACGCAAACAGCAACTTTTGGATTTGTACAAAGACATTCATTTGCAACAGCACGATTGGATAAAGGAAATAGAATCTCTTCCCGATTCCAAGTTCAACAGCGACAGATTGGTGTTGTACTACCGTCAGTTGGGACGCAGCATGTATTCGGGCAAGCCCATCAAGTTGGAAGAGGTTTTCGACCGCAATATTTGCGATATAGACCACATTTATCCGCAATCCAAAATAAAAGACGACAGTTTGGACAACAGAGTGTTGGTTTACAAGAACGAAAACAGCGTCAAAAGCGACAAATACCCGATTTCTTCCGAGGTACGCAACGCAATGCGTCCTTTTTGGCAGTCTTTGTGGGTTCAGGGGTTGATAAGCGAAAGAAAGTATCAACGGCTGATAAGGTCTACGCCGCTGACTGTCGACGAACTTGCCGATTTCATCAACCGTCAACTTGTCATCACTCGTCAAAGTACAAAAGCTACGGCACAAATTTTGAAACAAATGTTGCCTGACACGGAAATTGTGTACACCAAAGCGGCAAATGCCAACGAATTTAAGGACAAAAACAATCTGTTGAAAGTGCGTGAACTCAACGATTTGCATCATGCCAAAGACGCCTACATAAACATTGTCGTCGGCAACGTCTACAACACAAAGTTCAATCACAATGCGGCAGTATTCTTCCGCAACAATTCAATAGACAGTTACAACTTCAACAAACTGTACGAAAGCGACATTCCCGGGGCGTGGCGTGTTGCGCAAAAAGCCGATGTTTTGGCGACTTTCCAAAAAAACACCTGCAAAGTCGTGCGTATGACTGTAAACGGCCACGGTGCCTTGTTTGATGTAAACCCTGTGGTTGCAGGTAAAAACGCCGACCTTGTACCTCTTAAAAAGCACGGGGCAATTGCCGACACTTCACGTTACGGCGGATACAATTCGGCAAAAACCGCCTATTTCGTGTTGGTACGCAGCGACGGCAAAGCGGGAAAACAACTGCTTTCTTTGGAACAATGGCCCCTGTGGATGGAAAAACAGACGGGAGGCAGCACCGAGGCGAAACTGAATTACTTTTCTCAAAAACTCACAAATCCGCAAATATGTATCGACCGCATTAAGCAGAACACCTTGCTGTGCGTAAACGGCTCTTATGCCTGGCTTAAAGGAAAAACGGGTAACGCTATAAGTTTGTGTAACGCCAATCAGTTGTTTTTGGACGGCGAAAACGTTCAAACTCTCAAACTTATCAGCAACTACATGAGGGACAGAAAAACATTCAACAACCCCCAAATGCCCGCCAACGAAAAAATAACTGCCGAAAACAATCTTCGTTTGTATGATGCGTTGGTGCAGAAACTAAGTTCGTCCCTGTATGCAGGCCTTGCAATTTGCGGACAAGTTCCGTTCTTGAAGGAAAAACGTCCTGTTTTTGCTTCTCTTTCCGTGGAAAAGCAGTGTTGCGTTTTGTGGGAAGTACTTCGTCTTATGCAATGCAACGTAGGTCTTTCCGATTTTACGTTATTGGGCGGTGTCGCAAATGCAGGCGTCACCACTATAAACAAATTCATTCAGGACAAAAACATAAAATTGATTTTCCAATCTCCCACAGGCTACTATCGCACTGTTGTGGATGTTGGCAGGTTTCTGAAATGAGTTGGCGAGTAGTAGTGGTTTCACAGCGGTGCAAGTTGGAAAGCAGGTTGGGATATCTCGTTTGTCGTGGTGAGCAAACAAAAAAAGTACATCTTTCGGAAATCGACTGCATTGTTGTGGAATCCACCGGCGTTTCGCTAACGGCGGCGCTGTTGTGCGAGTTGGTAAAAAACAAGGTGAACATTGTTTTTTGCGATGAAAAGCACAACCCCGTTTCTCAACTTCTGGCATTGCGCAACAGGCACAATGCCAGCGGTTGTTTGCGCCGTCAAATTGCATGGAAAGAAAAGCACAAGGCGGAGGTATGGGCGGAAATTGTACGTTACAAAATATTTTTGCAACAAAGTTTGCTGCAACAAAACGGGTTGGAACAATATCTTCTCTTGCAGGAGTACGCAGCGCAAATTCAACCCAACGATTTGTCCAACAGGGAGGGGCATGCGGCAAAGGTTTATTTCAACGCTTTGTTCGGGCTGTCTTTCAGACGTGGCGATGACACTTTTGTCAACAGTGCCTTAAACTACGGTTATTCTGTCGTGCTTTCGGCATTCAACAGAGAAATTGTTGCCAACGGCTACAACACACAATTAGGTATTGCGCACAAAAACGAGTACAATTTTTTCAACCTTTCCTGCGACTTGATGGAACCGTTCCGTGTGTTGGTAGACAGATTCGTTTTCTTCAACGACCAACCCCTTTCCGCCGACTACAAGCATCGGTTGTGTAATTTGCTTAATGAACGAGTAAAAATTCAAGGTGAACGCAACACCGTTTCCGCCGCCATATCTATCTATTGCAAAAGTGTTTTCGAAGCGTTGGACAGTGGTGATGTCAGCAAAATTAAATGTTATGAGTTATAGGTTTATGCGATTGGTGGTGTTTTTTGATTTACCGATAGAAACTTCTGCTCAACAGCGGGAGTACCGTCGTTTTCGCAAATTTTTGGTGCAAAACGGCTTTGTTATGTTGCAAAATTCCGTCTATTCAAAAATTGTACTTAATGCAACTGCGGCAAACGCATTGCGCCAAAACATTCGCAACAACAAAACCAACGAAGGACTGATTGAAATGTTGTTGGTGACGGAGCGTCAGTTTGAAAAAATGGAAATTGTCGTGGGAGAAAGGCGCAGCGACGTCATCGACGACGACAAAAGGCTGGTGATATTGTGAAACTTGCGCATTTCGATTTGGACAGTGTGTTGGAACTGGTCCCTGGCAAAGTCAACGTTTTGGTTGTGGAGGACGAACAGTTGTTTTGGAACTACTGCAATCAACTGTATTCCCAAATAAACGGCGGAGAGGGTGGTTTTTGTCTTTCGGACAAGGAAGAAAATTTGTCCTTTTCGCAAAACTGTTTTTTTGTTTGGGACTACTTTTCATTGCCCGTCAACGACAAAAAAACCGTAGGCAAGTTGTACAAATCTTTGCAGGAAATTGCACAAAATTCTTTTCCTCAAGAATATGACGCTCTTTGTACTGCATTTGCGACGTTCTTTTCCAAACTCAATTCGCAAAGTGATTGTGCCATTACCTACAATATGGAAACAGGCGTTGCCAACTTGTTCAAAGCCTTCGATGTTGCGTTGGAAGGTGCCGATTCTCTCTTGGAAAGTTTGTGTTTGTTTCTGCAATCCAAAGCCCACTTTTTCGGCACGAAATGTTTTTTCATGTGCAATCTCAAAACCGTCTTGTCCAAACAGCAACTTGCCCAACTGTACCGTGAAGCGGAATTGTGGGGAATTTGTCTGTTTTTGTTGGAAAACACCGTCAAAGAAAAGTTGCCTCATGAAACATTGACAATTATCGACCGTGATTTGTGCGAAATCCTTGCGTAACGTCTTTCAAAATGCTAAAATATTTTTGGATAGCACCTTTGCCGTTCTGAATTTCTGCGTGTGGTGCGTAAAAATGCTCAAATTTTGAGGTTTGAGTATGGTGTTATTCTGAACGGTAGTCAAACGAAGTCTGTTAAGACTTCAATGACAATCGGGTTTGAGTATGGTGTTATTCTGAACGGTAGTCAAACCGCAGTACGAGTATGAGCGGGAGAACTCCGGTTTGAGTATGGTGTTATTCTGAACGGTAGTCAAACGTCTTTGCCATCATTGTAACCCTGATTATAGTTTGAGTATGGTGTTATTCTGAACGGTAGTCAAACTTTAACGATGTATATGTTACCTTGACCACTGTTTGAGTATGGTGTTATTCTGAACGGTAGTCAAACTGTTATTTTCCGCATTTGTTGCCCTCCTGTGTTTGAGTATGGTGTTATTCTGAACGGTAGTCAAACCTTGGCGTTCTTGTTTTGTGCTTGTTTCTAGTTTGAGTATGGTGTTATTCTGAACGGTAGTCAAACATTGTGCGCCCAAAGTATTGGTCTAACTGCGTTTGAGTATGGTGTTATTCTGAACGGTAGTCAAACCGTCAGAGTCATAAAAAGTACCACCAAAGTGTTTGAGTATGGTGTTATTCTGAACGGTAGTCAAACATAGGGGGGGCGCAAACACGGCGCCCCTGCCGTTTGAGTATGGTGTTATTCTGAACGGTAGTCAAACCACAACTTATCAACGGTTTTTGACCTGTACGTTTGAGTATGGTGTTATTCTGAACGGTAGTCAAACAAACCCACCCCACAAAAAAACAGTCGGAGGTTTGAGTATGGTGTTATTCTGAACGGTAGTCAAACGTTGTCAGATACCTTAGCGTTGCCAGATACGTTTGAGTATGGTGTTATTCTGAACGGTAGTCAAACTTAATATTTGGGTTATAGTCGCCGTCGTCAAGTTTGAGTATGGTGTTATTCTGAACGGTAGTCAAACAAATAACGCCCTGTACGCCTCGCTGGCTGGTTTGAGTATGGTGTTATTCTGAACGGTAGTCAAACCCCAACTCGTGCGCCAACACGCAGTCGTGGTTTGAGTATGGTGTTATTCTGAACGGTAGTCAAACGTCGATATCGCCAGTAATAGCGTTACCGAGGTTTGAGTATGGTGTTATTCTGAACGGTAGTCAAACTTTCTTTTCTCTTGGAAAACCCGCCACAATGTTTGAGTATGGTGTTATTCTGAACGGTAGTCAAACCGAAAAGTACGCCGATACGCTTCGCAGTTTGTTTGAGTATGGTGTTATTCTGAACGGTAGTCAAACGGCAAGTGCTAACTATGTTGCCCAGAGTGGGTTTGAGTATGGTGTTATTCTGAACGGTAGTCAAACAAACGGCTACGTAAGCATATTGCGCCGACTGTTTGAGTATGGTGTTATTCTGAACGGTAGTCAAACAAAGTCTGTTTCAATCTTTCCGCCCAGTCGGTTTGAGTATGGTGTTATTCTGAACGGTAGTCAAACGGTACGACCATTCGAAGGCTTTCTGTGATAGTTTGAGTATGGTGTTATTCTGAACGGTAGTCAAACCATAACAGACCTGCACGAAAACAATACAAGGTTTGAGTATGGTGTTATTCTGAACGGTAGTCAAACTTGCAAACACTGCGCAGGAACGTCACATATGTTTGAGTATGGTGTTATTCTGAACGGTAGTCAAACGAGGAAGCAAACGAACCCGACAGCGGCATAGTTTGAGTATGGTGTTATTCTGAACGGTAGTCAAACACGTTGTTTTTGCGCTTCTGAAGCGTTAAAGTTTGAGTATGGTGTTATTCTGAACGGTAGTCAAACGTAAACGACAGCACTTGCTGTACGCCGCTTGTTTGAGTATGGTGTTATTCTGAACGGTAGTCAAACTCTCGCCGTCAAGCGTGCAACTTAACCACGGTTTGAGTATGGTGTTATTCTGAACGGTAGTCAAACTGACACAACGTTTGCTACGGGCAAAACTTTGTTTGAGTATGGTGTTATTCTGAACGGTAGTCAAACGTGGACACGCAGGACAAGGCTCCCGGCAAGGTTTGAGTATGGTGTTATTCTGAACGGTAGTCAAACCCCTGCCTATATAAAACTGGTTAGGGCTGGGTTTGAGTATGGTGTTATTCTGAACGGTAGTCAAACATCGCAGTTAACAGGCATTGGCAGTGTTACGTTTGAGTATGGTGTTATTCTGAACGGTAGTCAAACTGGTAAGTTGTACCCCGTTCGCTGGGAAGAGTTTGAGTATGGTGTTATTCTGAACGGTAGTCAAACAGTCGGTAATTCAACAAGTTCGCCAGTCTGGTTTGAGTATGGTGTTATTCTGAACGGTAGTCAAACTTTTTGCGCTAAATGACGACATTGCTAAGCGTTTGAGTATGGTGTTATTCTGAACGGTAGTCAAACAGCAAGATACGGGTTAAGACCTGCTTTACGGTTTGAGTATGGTGTTATTCTGAACGGTAGTCAAACCAAGTCAGCAATCATATCGCCCAAAGTTGCGTTTGAGTATGGTGTTATTCTGAACGGTAGTCAAACTTAAGAGAATTCACAAAAAGAACCTGAGAAAGTTTGAGTATGGTGTTATTCTGAACGGTAGTCAAACCACAACTTCTCAACAATTTTTGACCGATACGTTTGAGTATGGTGTTATTCTGAACGGTAGTCAAACAGGCCGATGTCATTACTTTTGCACCTGCCGGTTTGAGTATGGTGTTATTCTGAACGGTAGTCAAACTAGCCGTTTCAAAAATAGTTGCAAGTCTCTGTTTGAGTATGGTGTTATTCTGAACGGTAGTCAAACTTATCGTGTTTTTTGTTTATGCAGACCAATCCGTGTGTAGTTGTTTGAAAAAACATTTGTAAAGTTAAGTAAAAATTGTTGTGTTAAGTTTGCGTATTTTTTGAGGCAGTCATGAAAACAAAAAGCGTTGGGAAAAACATAGCGTTGAAACTGTGCGTAACGGCGATGTTCGCAGCCGTTTTGGTTGCAGGCAAGGAAGCGCTTGCTTTTTTGCCCAACATTGAAGTGGTAACAATTTTCATTGCCTTGTGCGCCTATGTGTGGGGGCTTTCGGTGGCGATACCCGCCGTTTTGGTGTTTATTGCGGTAGATATGGCCATTTGGGGCATAAACACATGGGTTATTTCCTACCTCATCCACTGGAATTTTGTGGCGTTGTGTTTTCGTTTTCTTGCCCTTCTCAAAATGAAAAACCGTGTGCTGACATCCGTTGTGGCGTCCCTTTCGGCAATAATAATCACATTGCTTTTCGGCGTGCTTACTTCCGCCGTGGACACCCTCGTCGGATTCACGGGAAAGGGATTTTTCCTTGACACCGAAATGATTTTTGCACGCTTTGTAACAATGTATGTTTCGGGAATAACCTTCTACGCCACGCAAATTGTGTGCAACGCTTTTCTGTTTGCCGTTGCGTTCGTACCTCTTGTACAACTCAACAACAAAATGCATCGCAGATTTTTCCCCGATGACACTTCAAAACACATTGTCGCAGAACAAGTACAACACAGCCAAACGGATTTTCTTCAGGAAGTATTGGCATCCGATCAAGACGAGCCTCAACGGCAAATTGCCTGCCCCGATTTCGTACGGGAACAGGACGAAGTTTCGGAAGGAAGCGTGCAGCAAACGGCACCTGACAATGCACAAGAGGCAGAAGTTCATTCTTTGCACAACTGACGAAATTGTACAAGATTTTTTGCACCGTACTGTAAAAACGGTGCATTTTTGTTTTTTAGTGGTGCAGGCAAGCCTTGCGTGTCCGTGTTGACCACGGTTGCTTTTCAGTCGTTTTACGTCAGATTGTCTAAAATTACGTTGTGTTTAGCAGGCGTAAAAAGGGCGAAAGTTGCAGTCCGTTGCAGTCACAGTCTTTTTTGCGTTTTGCTTTGGAAATACGCTATCCGACAGTTTTTTTGTAAAAATCCGCTTTGCAGGCAGTTTCACTAAAATCCTTGTTGACCGCTGTTGCTTTTCAGTCGTTTTACGTCAGATTGTCTAAAATTACGTTGTGTTTAGCAGGCGTAAAAAGGGCGAAATTTGCAGTTCGTTGCAGGCGCAGTCTTTTTTGCGTTTTGCTTTGGAAATACGCTATCCGACATCTTTTGAAAAAATCCGCTTTGCAGGCAGTTTCACTAAAATCCTTGTTGCCTGCAATCCCGCCCAAACAGCATTGTTCGTTGTCTTTTTCAATTTTCGGCATTTGCAGTGTCTTTTTCTGCCTGTAAAAGTGGCGGTTTCACTAAAAAAGCAAATATTCCCCCTTGAAAATTGACAAAAGAAAAGTATTGTCTTATAATATTTTAGCAGTTTGGGGTTTCCCGTTTACAGTAATTCAATGCACAAGAGGAGCATTTTATGGCAGAGAAACAATTTGTTAAAGAAATTGCCGACATCAACACGGATTTTCCCCAATGGTACACCGACGTTGTGTTGAAAACGCAACTTGTGGACTACGGTCCCGTCAAAGGCACGATGGTAATTCGTCCCTACGGTTACGCCATATGGGAAAACATACAAAAGGAACTTGACGCCCGTTTCAAGGCTACGGGGCATCAGAACGCTTATTTCCCCATGCTTATTCCGCAAAGTTTGCTCAACAAAGAGGCGGAACACGTGGAAGGCTTTGCGCCTGAAGTGGCTGTCGTCAACTACGCAGGAGGCGAGCAACTTGCCGAACCGTGCGTAATACGTCCCACAAGCGAAACGATAATTTGCAGCATGTATTCCAAGTGGATAAACAGTTACCGTGATTTACCTTTGAAACTCAACCAATGGGCAAACGTGGTGCGTTGGGAAAAAACGACACGTCCGTTTTTGCGCACATCGGAATTTTTGTGGCAGGAAGGGCACACGATACACGCCACAAGGGAAGAATCGTTGGCGGAAACGTTGAGCATGCTTAAACTGTATCAGGATTTTGCCAAAGACGTATTGGCAATGCCCACCTTTGTGGGACAAAAAAGCGAAAAGGAAAAGTTTGCCGGCGCCGAAGCCACCTACGGAATGGAAGCCATGATGTTGGACGGCAAGTCTTTGCAGGCAGGCACAACGCACCATTTCGGACAGAAATTCAGCAAAGCCTACGACATTCAGTTTCTTGACAAGGACAACACCAAAAAATACGTGTGGCAATCCAGTTGGGGAGTTTCCACCCGCCTTATCGGCGCAATAATAATGGCGCACGGCGACCAGCGTGGTTTGGTACTTCCCCCCAAAATCGCACCCATTCAGGCAGTTGTCATTCCCGTTGCGGCGCACAAAGAGGGCGTTTTGCAAAAGGCGGAACAGGTAACAAAATGGCTCAAAGATGCAGGAATACGCACTCAACTTGACGTGCGTGATCAGTCCCCTGGATGGAAATTCAACGAGTGGGAAATGAAGGGCGTACCTGTCAGGTTGGAAATCGGTCCGAGAGATATCGAAAACGGCGTTGCAACTTGCAGCCGAAGGGACACCTGCGACAAACTCTCTTTGCCTCTCGACGGAATTGCCATTTCCGTTCAGACATTGCTGGAAGAAATTCAACGCAACATGTACAACAAATCGTTGGCGTTTCGTGACGCCCACGTCAAACTTGCCCACAACATGGAAGAGTTGGGACAGGTTTTGGACAGCAAATGTTTTGCCAAGGTGGTGTGGGACAAAGACCCTGCCTGCGAGGCGAAATTCAAGGAAAAATTCCAAGCCACCGTGCGTGTAATGCTGGACGAAAAACCCTTCCAGGATGTTTGCACCTGCTGCGGCGAAAAGGGCAAAGACATGGTTGTCGCCATTGTCGCCCGAGCCTACTGATTTGTGGCGATTTTGCCCTGCAATACGGTTGCAACAAAACTTCAACTACAAAACGGCGTGAAAAACATGCCGTTTTTTGTTGCAAAAAATCTTGCGTTGCGGTGTGCAAAAATGTCTGACTGCACTTGCCGTCTGCGCAGAAAAAATATTTCGGCTGTTTGTTTGGGTGTTTTTTGGTGCGAAAGATTGTGTAACGCAAAATTTGCCGTAACGTTTTTGGCGCGACTGTTTTTGAGTGCAGGAATTGGCAAACGGTGTAAACGCAACAAAACACCGTTTGGTAAAAACGAGTGTCTCAAAGGCGTTAGTGCGTACGAAACAACAGTGTAAAACAACTTGTGCTTTTTCAGTTTGCCGTTGTTGTAAAATTGTACCGTTAAAAACGTTTTTCGATAAAGCAAGGTTTGTTAAACTGCTTTTACCATAAGTAAAACTTATGATTTGATAAATAAAAATTATTATAAAACCCGTTGCAAAAAGTTGGAATATTTTTTCTTTTGTGATATAATTTTTGCTAGTCAGGCGCGGAGACTCCGAACATGAAATTAGAGGCTTGGCGTCTGGAATAATAAATATATTTATTAAAAGGAGTAAAC
>ERZ1090868.1480-NODE-1482-length-12446-cov-25.601969_pt1 | contig 12446 bp, 15 predicted proteins | sample MGYA00478475_ERZ1090868 | MGnify/ENA primary metagenome ERZ1090868 (study PRJEB33644, sample SAMEA5815747) | chicken gut metagenome | biome: Chicken; feature: Gastrointestinal Tract; material: Caecum | place: Ireland | collected 2019-01-01 | study: A study of...
GTGCTGGGCAGGATGGCAAAGGCGGTCTCGCCCCGGCAGGCGGCCAGGGGCCGCACCGTGACCTGTTCCACCACGGCCAGGGGCGGCGGCCCGGCGCGCAGGGTGCGGACGAACGCCTCGATGGCGTCGGGCGGGCCCTCCAGCTCCAGCTCCACCCCGGCGGGGGTGTTGCGGGCCCAGCCGCCCAGGCCCAGCCGGGACGCGAGCCGGTGGAGGAACGGCCGGAACCCCACCCCCTGCACGATGCCGGCCACAAGGACGTGTACCCGGCAGGAGCCGGCCTCAGGCCAGCGCGGCACGGATGCGCCCGGCCAGATGGCCGGCCAGCTGGTCCAGCCCCTCGCCGGTGCGGGCCGACAGCTGGAACAGCGGGCCCTGGGGGTTGACGCCCCGGTAGTCGGCGGCGACGCGGTCCAGGTCGAATGCAAAATAGGGCAGCATGTCGCACTTGGTCAGGGCCAGGCAGTCGGTGTCGGTGAACATGAGGGGATATTTGGCGACTTTGTCGTCCCCCTCCGGGATGCTCAGCACCGTCAGGCGGAAGTTTTCGCCGATGTCGAACTCGGCAGGGCAGACGAGGTTGCCGATGTTTTCCACAAACAGCACGTCCAGCCCGTCCAGGTCGAACTGGGGCAGGATGTGCTGGATGCTCATGGCTTCGATGTGGCAGGCGCCGTCGGTGTTCAGCTGGACGGCGGGGATGTTCAGGGCTGCGATCTTTTCGGCGTCGATCTGGCCGGTGATGTCCCCCTCGATGACGCCGATGGCAAATTCTTCCCGCAGCCGGGCGATCAGCGCGGCCAGCAGGGTGGTCTTGCCCGCGCCGGGGCTGCCCATCACGTTGATGAGGCACACCTTGTGCCGGCGCAGGGTGTCGCGCACCTGGGCGCTCACGTCCTCGTTCCACTCCATGACCTGATGCAGGACTTTGATCTCCATTATACGTCTACCTCCAAACTATCTACCAGAAATTCCCGGCCCGAGAGCCGCTGCAGGTCCACGCCGCCGCAGAACGGGCAGGCGATGCGGCGGCGGTCGATCTCGCTGTCTCGCCCGCAGGCGCGGCAGTGTACCCGCAGGGGCAGGGTGCGGGCTTCGATTTTTGCGCCTTCGGCAATGGTGCCCTTGGCCAGCACGTCCAGGTACATCTGGACGCACTCGGGCACCACCCCCGAAAAGGGCCCCACCGTCAGCCGGATGGCCCGGATGCGCCGGGCGTGCCGGGCCTGGGCAGCCTGGAGCGAAATGTCCAGGATGCTCTGGGTGATGGCCAGTTCGTGCACGGAGCGCCCTCCTTTCCCGGGGCGGCCGCCCCGCAGACTGCTTTCTATTATAGCACCCCGCCGGCGAAAATGCCAGAGCGCCGGGCACAGAACCGTTAAAAATATAACAAATTTGCGTCCGCTCTTGTCAACCGGAGAAAAGGGGAGTATAATGAAAATCGTGACAAAATAACTGTTTTTTCTACCAAAGGGAGCGTGTATTATGGGCGCAATACCAATCCTGCTGATCGGGTGGCCGGCCCTGGCGGCGGCCATCCTGCCCTGCATCCGGGACCGCAGGGCGCGCGGCGCCGCCGTGTATGCGGCGGCGGCCGGCGTGATGGTCCTGGCCACGGTGCTGCTGGCCGCATGGCTGGCGGGCGGCGCAGGCAGGGATGAACTGTATCTTGAGACCGGGCTGGTGGACCACGCCATGCTGGCGGGCGAGCTGGTGCTGATGGGGCTGATCGTCCTGCTGTCGGTCCGGCACCGCAAGTACCCGGTCATCCTGCTGTCGGCGGGGCAGACCCTGCTGGTGGCCTGGTCCGAGCTGACAAGCCCGGTGAGCCCGGCGGCGCACATGCGGGTGGACGGCCTGGCCATGCTGCTGTGCATCATCGCGGCCTTTGTGGGCGGCTTCATCTGCATTTATGCGGTGGGCTACATGAAAGGCTACCATGAGCACCACGAGGAGTACATCGACCGCAGCGGCTTTTTCTTCTCGATGCTGTTCCTGTTCCTGGCGGCCATGTTCGGGCTTGTGCTGTCGGAAAACCTGGTCTGGATGTACTTTTTCTGGGAGATCACCAGCGTGGTCTCCTTCCTGCTGATCGGCTACACCCGCACCGAGGAGGCGGTGAACAACAGCTTCCGCGCGCTGTGGATGAATCTGCTGGGCGGCTTCGGCTTTGCCGTGGCCATCGCCTATGCGGCGGTGAACGGCGGCACCGTCCAGCTGACCGAAGTGGTGGCCTCGGGCGCGGCCATCCCGGTGGTGCTGCTGGCCTTTGCGGCTCTGACCAAGTCGGCCCAGATGCCGTTTTCCTCCTGGCTGCTGGGGGCGATGGTGGCCCCGACGCCTTCCAGCGCGCTGCTGCACAGCGCCACCATGGTCAAGGCGGGGGTCTACCTGCTCATCCGGCTGGCCCCGGCCCTGGCCGGCACCCTGAGCGGCGTGATGGTGTCCTTCATCGGCGGCTTTACCTTCATCGTGTGCAGCATGATGGCCATTGCCCAGAACGACGGCAAAAAGGTGCTGGCCTTTTCCACCATCTCGAACCTGGGCCTGATCGTGGCCTGCGCCGGCATCGGCGTGGAGGAGACGATCTGGGCCGCCATTCTGCTGACCATCTTCCACTCGGTGGCAAAGTCGCTGCTGTTCCAGGCGGTGGGCTCGATCGAGAACAGCCTGGGCAGCCGGGACATCGAGTCCATGCACGGGCTGCTGCTCCGCCTGCCCAAGCTGACCTACCTGATGGGCATTGGCATCGCGGGGATGTACCTGGCCCCCTTTGGTATGCTGATCTCCAAGTGGGTGGCGCTGAAAGCCTTTGTGGACGCCGACAACTACCTGCTGGTGCTGTTCCTGGCATACGGCAGCGCCACCACCATGCTGTACTGGACCAAGTGGCTGAGCAAGCTGGTCTCCCTGCACCACACCAAGGAGGTCGTCCACGACAAGACCCACCACAACCAGTACCTGTCCATGTTCGTCCATGCGGGGGCCATGCTGCTGCTGTGCCTGCTGTTCCCGCTGGTCTCCTCCCGCATCGTCGACCCCATCGTCCGCACACTGTTCGGCGCTTCCCACGAGGTGCTGTCCATGGACGTGCTGACCACCATGGCGGTGATGCTGGTGTCGATCCTGTTTGTGCCCACCCTGATGTTCCTGCTGACCCGCAGCGCCCACAGGGACTATGTGCCCATCTACATGGGCGGCGCCAACATGGGAGACAATACCTATTTTGTCAACAGCTACGGCGAGCCCGAGCACCTGTACCTGAGCAACTGGTACCTGCGCTTTGAGTTTGGCCGGCGGCGGCTGATGCGGCCGTCGGTGATCGTTTCGGCCGGCGTGATCGCCGTCATGCTGTGCATGGTGATCGGGGGTGCTATATGATGCAGGCTGTCGGTGTGATCCTCTATTTGCTGCTGGCCCCGCTGGCCGGCGCCCTGCTGGACGGGGTGGACCGCAAGATCTCGGCCCGGATGCAGGGCCGCCAGGGCCCGCCTTTGCTGCAGCCCTTCTACGATCTGGCCAAGCTGTTCTCCAAGCAGATGCTGGCGGTCAACAACGTGCAGATCTTTTTGCTGCTCAGCTATCTGATCTTCCTGGCGGTGTCGGGCTCGCTGCTGTTTGCGGGCGCGGACATCCTGATGTGCCTGTTCATCCTGTCCACGGCGGATATGTTCCTGGTCATGGCGGCCTCCAGCGACTCGTCGCCCTTCTCGACGCTGGGCGCCGGCCGCGAGATGATCCAGATCATGGCCTACGAGCCCATGACGCTGCTGCTGGCGGTGGGCTTTTACCTGGCGACCGGTTCGTTCCAGGTGGCGGACATCATCCGCCAGCCGGTCAGCGCCGTCGTCGCCATGCCGGGCTTTCTGCTGGGGATGGTGTTCACCATGGCGATCAAGCTGCGCAAGTCGCCGTTCGACCTGTCCACCAGCCACCACGCCCACCAGGAGATCGTCAAGGGCCTGACCACCGAGATGGCCGGCCCGGCCCTGGCGGTGATGAACATTGCCGAATACTACGAGATGACCCTGATGCTGGGCCTGGTGGCGCTGTTCTTCCTCAACAGCGATCCCCTGAGCTGGCCGGTGGCCATCATCGCCTGCCTGGTGGTCTATTTCCTCGAGATCTTGTGGGACAATGTCAGCGCCCGCGTCAAGTGGAAGGCGCTGCTGGACAGCTGCTGGGTGGTCACCCTGCTGACCGGCGGCCTGAACGGCCTGATCTTAATGCTGATCCGATAAGGGGGCGGGAACAATGACGAAGAAACTGGCAAAATCGCCCTGGCTGCTGCACTACGACGGCAGCAGCTGCAACGGCTGCGACATCGAGGTGCTGGCCTGCACCACGCCCAAATACGACATCGAGCGGTTCGGCATCATCAACACCGGCGACCCCTTCCAGGCGGATATCCTGCTCATCACAGGGGGCGTCAACCACCAGAGCGAGGACGTCATCCGGCAGATCTATACCCAGATGCCCGAGCCGAAAGTGGTGGTGGCGGTGGGCATCTGCGCCTGCACCGGCGGCGTGTTCAAGGACTGCTACAACATCAAGGGCGGCGTGGACACCGTCATCCCGGTGGACGTCTATGTGCCCGGGTGCGCCGCCCGGCCCCAGGCCATCATCGACGGCGTCGTGCAGGCGCTGGAGATCCTGCAGCGCAAGCGGGAGGCCTACGCCGCCCGGCGCCGGAGCGCAAAAAAGGAGGACAATGCGAATGGAAGCGTGCAACACCATTGAGCCGGTGGGCATGGCCGGGTTTGTGCCGGCGGTGCTGCGGTTCAAGATGGACGGCTGGCGGGTCGTGCAGATCTGCGCCGCCCGCCTGCCGGACGGGTACGAACTGAGCTACTCTTTCGGCAAGGGATACGATATGCACACCCTGCGCCTGACGGTGGGGGAGGACGAGCGGGTGCCCAGCATCACCCAGATCTACCCCGGCGCCTTTTTGCAGGAGAACGAGGCCGCCGAGCTGTTCGGCGTCCCGATCGAAGGCATGGTGCAGGACTACCACGACAGGCTCTACCGCATCGCGGAGGAGACGCCGTTCAAGCATAAGGGGTGAGAGGGCAATGGCAAAACAAAGTATCGTACCCTTCGGGCCGCAGCATCCCGTCCTGCCGGAGCCGGTGCATCTGGACCTGGTCCTGGAGGACGAGGTGGTGGTCAAGGCGGTGCCCAGCATCGGCTTTGTCCACCGCGGGCTGGAAAAACTGGTCGAGACCAAGGACTACAAGGAATACGTCTATATCGCCGAGCGGGTGTGCGGCATCTGCAGCTTCGGGCATGGGCTGGGCTACTGCCAGTGCCTGGAAAAGATCATGAACGTGGAGGTCCCGCCCCGGGCGGCCTACCTGCGCACCATCTGGATGGAGATGAGCCGCATCCACAGCCACCTGCTGTGGCTGGGGCTGCTGGCCGACGCCATGGGCTTCGAGAGCCTGTTCATGCAGAGCTGGCGGCTGCGGGAAAAGATCCTGGATATGTTCGACATGACCACCGGAGGCCGGGTCATCTTCTCGGTCAACTGCGTGGGCGGCGTGCTGAAAGACATGGACGACGCCATGCTCAAGACCCTGGTCCGGACGGTGAACGATATGGCGCAGGAGCTGCGGCCCATTGCCGAGGCCTTCCTGCGGGATTACACGGTGGGCACCCGGCTGCACGGCCTGGGCGTGCTCAGCGCGGAGGACGCCCGGATGCAGGGGGCCGTGGGCCCCATGCTGCGGGCGTCGGGCGTGGCATACGACGTGCGCAGACTGGGCTACGCCGCCTACGGCGACCTGGAGCTGGAGCCGGTCACCGCGGCGGACGGCGACTCCTTTGCCCGGTGCGAGGTGCGCGTCAAGGAGATCTTCCAGTCGTTTGACCTGATCCGCCAGGCCGTGGCCAAGATCCCCCAGGGGCCCATCGCAGTACCGGTCAAGGGCAACCCCAACGGCGAGCACTTTATGCGGATCGAGCAGCCCCGCGGCGAGGCCATTTATTACGTCAAGGCCAACGGCACCAAATTCATCGACCGCTTCCGCCTGCGCACCCCCACCACCAGCAACATCCCTCCCATGCTGGAGATGCTCAAGGGCTGCCAACTGGCCGACGTGGCGCTGCTGATCCTGACCATTGATCCCTGCATCAGCTGTACCGAGAGGTGAGGAAGATGGACCACAAACACGATCAGACGCCCCCCTGGAAACTGTTCCCCTTTGTGGGCACCGTGATGAAAAACCTGTTTTCCAAGCCGGATACCACAGGCTATCCCTACGAGCCGGCCCACTATCCCGAGCGGATGCGCGGCCACGTGGAGATCCGCGTCGAGGACTGCATCAGCTGCGGACTGTGCGTCCGCAGCTGCCCGCCCGGCGCTTTGCAGGTGGACCGGGCCGCCGGCGCCTGGACCATCAACCGGTTCGATTGCGTCCAGTGCGGCAACTGCGTCCAGGTCTGCCCCAAAAAGTGCCTGGCCATCGTGCCAGGCTACACGGCCCCTGCCGCCCAAAAGGCCAGCGAGACCTTCACCCGCCCCAAGGCGCCGGACGCCCCACCGGCGGGCAAGGCCGGCGGCAAGCCGGAAAACGACGCCGGCAAGTGCGTTTACTGCACCCTCTGCGCCAGAAAATGCCCCCAGAACGCCATCACGGTGGACCGCGCTGCCAAGACCTGGCAGCTGGACGCCGCGGCCTGCGTGGGCTGCGGCCTGTGCGCCGCCGCCTGCCCCAAAAAGTGCCTGACCCTCAAGTGAGGGCCGGCCGCAGACCTGTCAGACAGATCCCGCCCTTCCGGCCGCCCGCTGCGGCTGCCGGTAAGGCGGGATTTTTGGGTGAAAAGGCAGCGGCGGCCCGGCGGGAAACCGGAGACGGTTTCCCGCTTTTTGTTTGCGCCGGAGGGCTTTGAGAGGGGCATCCCGTAGAAGATTGCAGCAAAAATTGTTTTGGATTTTCTATTGACTTTAATTTTATTTATGATATACTCAATATTGTTAAAGCCAATGAGAAAGGAGAGCTGAGATGGAGATAGACAAAATTCCGCAATGGATCCTTGCGCTGGAGCCGGAGGACGCAGCCTTTTTGAAGAACTTTGTCCTGAAATCAGGGTCTTTGAAAGAGATCGCGCGTTTGTACTCGGTTTCGTATCCGACGGTCCGGCTCAGGCTGGACAAGCTCATTCAAAAAATCGAATTGAGCGACCAGAAGGAAGAAGAACCGTTCTCGGCCTTTATCAAAGGGCTGGCGGTCGATTCCCGGATCGATCTGGAGACGGCGAAGATCATCATCGAAAAATATAAGCAGGAAAAGGAGAAAACATCATGAATGAAGCCATTACATTGCTTATTGCGGTCGCAGTCCTGATCCTTCATGTCTGGTTGTGCCGGAGAAGCCCGAAATTCTGGTATTTGGGCGGCATTGTTCCTCTTTTGTGGGTCGCGCTGCTCGTGTTTTTGTTTTTCAATGGGAAAATCCATTGGGGAGAAGATTGGAAGATGATCGTTTTCCCGACGCTTATTTTCATTGTGTTTTGGATTCAGGGACATCTGGCGGCAAAGAAAAAAGAAATCGCTAAAATGAAGGCGAAAGACCTATCGTAAATCGCAAAGCCAGCCGGGCCGGCGGCAGCCAGGGGAGCGCCACGTTGCAGCCCCGCCCGCCTTTGCGGACCAATCAAAAAGAGGCGGCAGCACTTTTTGCTGTCGCCTCTTCTTCCTGTTTGAAAACGGAGCGCCGCGGTCCGGCGGGGGGAAAGGGTCACAGATTCGCCAGCAGCACGAAGTTCAGCACGAACAGGACGGTCGCCACCCACAGGATGGGATGGACCTCTTTGGCCTGCTTTTTGCACACCTTGGTGATGCAGTAAAAGACGAACCCGGCAGCGATGCCGTAGGAGATGCTGTAGCACAGGGCCATGAAGATGCCCGCGAAGAAGGCGGGGACCGCCTCGCTGAAGTCGTCCCACTGGATCTCCCGGAAGGCGGACAGCATCATGATGCCGACCACAACCAGGGCCGGGGCGGTGGCGGCGAAGGGGATGGCGCTGACGAAAGTGGCCAAAAATGCGCTGACCGCAAAGCAGACGGCTACCACCACGCTGGTCAGGCCGGTGCGGCCCCCGGCGCCGATGCCGGCGGCGCTCTCCACATAGGTGGTGGTGTTGGAGGTGCCCAGGATGGCGCCGATGGAAGTGGCGGTGGCGTCGGCAAACAGGGCGCGGTCCATCTTGGACTTGAAGCCGGGGGTGGTTTCCATCGAGTGCTCGTCCTCGTCGCTGAAGATGCCGGTGCGGCGGCCGGTGCCGATGAAGGTGCCGATGGTGTCAAAGGTATCGGACAGGCTGAACGAGAAGATGGTGATCAGCACCAGGGGCACTTTGGCGGGATCGGCAAAGAGGGAAGGCAGGCCCGCGGAGGTAAAGATGGCCCCAAAGGTGCTGGGCAGCTGGCGGCACGCCTCGGCAAAACTGACCGTCTCGGTGGTGACGGTGACCCCCATGGGGATGCCCAGCAGGCTGGACACGATGATGCCGATCAGGATGGCGCCCTTGACGTTGCACACCAGCAGGATGATGGTGAGAGCCAGACCGATCAGGAACAGCCAGAAAGAAGGCTGGTTCAGGGTGGCCAGGGCGGGCACGCCCGAGCTAAAGGTGACGATGCCCACGTTCAGGATGCCGATGTAGGCCACAAAGATGCCGATGCCGCCGCCGATGGCGTTTTGCAGGCTGCGGGGGATGGCCTTGATGATGTACTTGCGGATCTTGGTGACAGTGATGAAGATGTTCAGCAGGCCGCAGATGAACACCATGGACAGCGCCTGCTGCCAGGTGAAGCCCAAAGTGAAGCAGACGGTGTAGACAAAGAAGGCGTTCAGGCCCATGCCGGGGGCCAGAGCGTAGGGCACATTGGCCACAAGGCCCATGACCAGGGTACCGATCACCGAGGCGATGATGGTGGCCAGGAACACGGCGCCCCATTCCATCCCCGACTGGCTGAGCAGGGTGGGGTTGACGGCGATGATGTACGCCATCGCGAAGAAGGTGGTCAGGCCGGCCACCACTTCACGTCCGGCGGTGGTGCCGTTCGCCTTCAGCTGAAAAAATTTTTCCATTGTACAATGATCCTCCTTTTCCAAGGGGCTGCCGCGGCGCCTACAAGGCCCGGGCAGTCAGACGATATACCGCAGCGGCCTGCATCCATGGATGCAAGCCAACAGACCAAGTGTAATCACTTGGGGGCGGAAAAGCAAGAAGCTTGGAAAAATAAAGGGGATTTTGGGGCAAAAGTCATACTTAAGCCGCCCGCTTCAAACACCCGCGCCCCTGCCGCCCGGCTCCGGGGACGCCCGCTATGGGGGGATGAGCGCCCACGGACGGCGGCAGAAGCAGCCATGCAGGATGCCGCCCCACAGAAAAGAGGACCTGGGCAGACGGCGGATGAACTCCCCGCAGTTGGCGGCCTCGGCTGCGGCCCGCACATCCTCATCGGTGGCGCCTCGCCTGCCCAGGCGGATATTCTCCATCACCGTGTCGTCAAAGAAGCCCAGAGGGGCTTTCCAGACCGTCAAAAAAGTCCCGTCCAGCCAACATGTCTTTTGACCTGCTGTCAAGATGTCCGGTGAAATGTTCCCCAGCACGGCGATCGGCGCACGGAATAAAATACAAATGTCCGGGTTCCTATTTGACCGTATCGTAGAAGAGATGATGCGCTCAATTATCTTGATAATCCTCAAATAAATCCGAATCGAGCGCTTTGATCTCAAAAGTTTTCTTGGTGCTCACACCAAAGTTATGTTCAATCATGTAATAAGCTAATTTTTCGCCATCCATTAAAATGATATGCTGGTTTTTAGCATAGTCTATGGCGTGCCTGGTAAATTTTGAGGTCGTAACGAATAACCCCTTTCCGCCTTTGCCGGCAATGGCACCCACAAACGCCTGGATTTCGGGCCGCCCTACCATATGGTCCGGGTCCCAGTGCTTCGCCTGGATATAGATCAGATCAAAACCAAGCTTGTCCTCCATAATGATGCCGTCAATCCCTTCATCGCCTGTAATGAATGTAGTGGTGGCGGCGTTGGCAAATGTGCCGTATCCCATTTTAGCCATGAGGTCCAGCACCATCTTTTCAAAAGTGGTGGGAGAAAGTTTCATCACTTCGCTTAAAATATCATCGGCAAGGCTTTGATTGATTTTATTGAACGCATTCTCCAATGCGTCATCCGGTGTCTCGGAGTCATCTTCATTTTGAGCTGTATTGGTTTGTGCGTCAGCCGGCTGTGTAAAAGCTTTAAAGGAATCATAGCGCATCAGATAGTTGTTATCGATGACAGGGGGATCTTCCTGAACGACCTTTTTTCCTTCCGCTGTGATACAAAACATACCTTTTGCAGGGCTGTCGATCAGTCCGGCTTTTTTCAGATAGGTCCGCGCCCATCCGACACGGTTGGCAAAATAAGTTTGGCGTCCGCTTGGTAAAAGTTCGGATACATCAGCATCCGTCAAATGAAAATAGTTGATGATGAACTCTTTGATTTCTTTTAGCGAGTGTGTAGCGCCGTCGGATAGAAATTGTAAAAGAGGTTTGTGAATTTCAAAATATTTTGGTACTCCCATTTGATGCCCTCCCCAAAGCGTGTGATTCATTTGATCTTATTGTAGCATCTTTGGCCGAATGCAAATAGTAGGCAAATGGGACAATTTTTGAACTCGATTTTTGTGATGTTTTCTGAAGGCGGATAAGCAAAAAAGACCCGCAACTTGCGTTGCAGGTCTTTTGGTGGAGATAAGCGGGATCGAACCGCTGACCTCTTGAATGCCATTCAAGCGCTCTCCCGCCCAATGCGGTCACGTACCCCTTCAACCGGGCAGAGAAAGCACGGAAGAAAACGTGAATACGCTATATTTTTGGATGCTGCATGAGTGCCTTGTTTCACACTGAACCAGGGAGCTCTTTTTCTTTGTCCGGACAAGGCAGAAAGGAAGTAGCCGCTTCAATCATGGCAGCCGGTAGGCCCAATATTTGCCGGAATGGACTTTCACCAGGCGTCCACTGGCAACCAAAGCGACAAGGATACGATTGGCCGTCGCAGCCGACACGCCGCACAGCGCTCGCACATCGGCGTTTCGGATGCAGTCGTGGCTCTTGAGATACGTCTCGATTTGACGCCAACGGACAGTCTCCTTGTTGGGTGCTTCATCGCTTATATCATCACCCGCGCTGATGGCCTCGGTGAGAGCTGCCTGAATGGCCGACAGCATGAACTCAATGAACGCGGTGGATTCCCCCGCGTTGTTGGAAGTGTTGATGGCATCATAATACCCCTGCTGGCGGTCATGGATGACGGATTCCACCGGAAGCCAGGCAAAGGCAGGATTCCACCGCGAGAGCAACAAGGTATGCCACAGTCGGCCCACCCGTCCGTTGCCGTCGGCAAAGGGGTGGATCAGTTCAAACTCATAATGAAAGACACAACTACGGATCAGCATATGCAGATCACTATTCCGGGTCCAGTCCAGCAGGTTTGCAATCAGGCCAGGGACATACTGAGGCAGCGTCCCAAAATGAACCACCCGCCCCTGACTGTCTACCACGCCCACTGGCCGGGAACGGAATACCCCGGCTTCTTCTATCAAACCGCGCATCATGATGCCGTGGGCCAGCAGAAGGTCGTCTGCCGAGTACGGGTCCAGCTCGTCCAGACGCTCATAAATCTCATAGGCATTTTTGACCTCGGCAATGTCTTTGGGCGGCGCGAGAACGTGTTTGCCGCCCAGCACAGCCGTGACCTGCTCAAGAGAAAGCGTGTTCTGCTCGATGGCCAGAGAGCCGTGAATGGTCCGAATCCGATTGGACCGGCGCAGAGTGGGGTTTGCAGGCAGTGAGCTGACAGCAGTTAGCCGGCCCACCAGCTCGGCAATCTGCGCCACGTTGTCAATGATCTGGTGCGTGATTTCAAAGGGCGGCTGCTTATTTTTCATACATGGAACCTCCACAGAAGCAAAATGAACACCATTATTGTAACATACATCCATCATCACATCAATCGAAATGATGATTATAAATGAGAGATGAAAAAGAAGAAGGACGATGTGACCCCAAAAGCAACTGTAATTGCCATTGTCAACCAGAAGGGAGATGCAGGAAAGACCACGACCAGCGAAGATTTGGGCATTAGCATTGCCATGGAGATTGGCGGGTGGACGTAGCTCCCAGGTGCTTCGATCATATCCACGCCTGTACATCGGGAATATCTGGATGACCATAGCCAACAGCTGAACGAGCTTCAGAAAGGAGATAACACTTAGAGTGTATCTGAAAACGCAAAAATGCCCAAAAGACAAGAAAAAGACACAAAAAAGTCCTATCATAAGAAGTATAAGGAAGTGATAGTATGACAATTCATCGGTATGAAGTGACAGACGCAGAATAGGCCATCATAGAACCCATGCTGCCCAAACAT
>ERZ1090868.1482-NODE-1484-length-12440-cov-3.455713_pt1 | contig 12440 bp, 8 predicted proteins | sample MGYA00478475_ERZ1090868 | MGnify/ENA primary metagenome ERZ1090868 (study PRJEB33644, sample SAMEA5815747) | chicken gut metagenome | biome: Chicken; feature: Gastrointestinal Tract; material: Caecum | place: Ireland | collected 2019-01-01 | study: A study of the...
AAAACCTTAAGCATGGTCTTGCCGCCGTCCTCTTTGCCGATCACACAGCAGTCATAGATCTCCGCCATGGCTCTGTAAGTCTCTTCAATGAAAGACGGATACACAAGATAACCGCTGATCTTATAAACTCTCTTTAAGCGCTGGCGGTAATAGATATCGCCTTTTTCATCTATATAGCACATATCGCCGGTGTGGAGCCATACTCTGCCGTCCTCATGCTGAACAAGCATCTTTGCCGTCTCCTCCGGGTCGTTCCAGTAGCCCTGCATCAGCGTGGGGCCGTAAACGCAGAGTTCGCCGTCCTCGCCCTTAACTTCCTCTGTTGTGCCGGGTTTAACGGTCATCACTTCAATATTGTAAGTGGGAATGCCAATGCAGCCCTGCGGCGCCTCACGCAGCGGATCCGTAAACGTGCAGACGGTAACGCATTCCGTAAGCCCGTAACCGGTAACGAAATGGCATTTTGCGCCGTTTTCCTTAAGCAGGCGATCCATTTTTTCCGTAAGGGTGTAAGGCACAACGTCTCCGCCGGAGCCGATCAACTTCATATTGCTCATATCGATGCCCTTAAGGTAGCCGGCTTTATACACTTTTTCAAAGAAATCCGGAACGCCGAAGATATAATTCAGATGATATTTCTTGATTGCCTCAGAACACATTTTGGCGTCAAACTGCGGCCAGAGGGACTGCGCCATGCCAACGCACATGGAAACATGCATGCAAAGCGCGAAACCAAAACCGTGGAACACGGGAAGCGCGGTCAGCATGCCGTCATGATCCTGATCGATCTGCATATCCAAAACAGTGGTAACAACATCCACCAGTTCATAGGAAAGGTTGTTGATATTTTCGGAAGAGAGCATAACGCCCTTGGGGTTACCGGTTGTGCCGCCCGTCATCATGACCGCGGCAGTGGCGGCGTAATCCGTTTGCGTTTCCGGAATGCCGTTTTCCTTGATATACGCATCGCCCTCTTTTAAGAAATCCGCCCAGTCGATCAGCTTTTTCACGTTGGTTGCGGGCGCCGTTTTGCCCTTGATTTTTTTCTTGTAAACCACATTTGCCATAAAACCGTAAACGGTTTTGGGGAAATAATACGCCGTTTTGCATTTTACTACGGTTACATCCGGATTGTCCTTAAAAGCTTTTTCGGATACGTCAAAACAAAACGCGAATTTCGCGCCGACGAGCTTGATGGCGTAATCCGCCTCTGACTTTACCGAAAGCGGGTGAAGCATGGACGCGACGGCGCCGATTTTGTTTACAGCATAGATTGCGGCGATACACTGCGGCATATTCGGCAGGCAGATTACAACTCTGTCCCCTTTTTTCACGCCGTTTGCCCTGAGCGCAGCCGCGCAGCGGTTTACCAGATCCGCCGTTTCATTCCAGCTTAACGTATTATTGTAATAATACAGACAGGGATGATCTCCTCTTTCATCCACCGAATGTTCGAACTGCTGATACATGGTAGTTCTAACATTATACTTTGAAGTGTATTCCATCTGCATAATTCTCCGTTTCTGATTTTTAGTGTTTTCCTGTATCATTTTAATAAAACAAAAGCAAACTTGCAATATAAAATGCAAATATTTATCATTTGTTTATAAGTTATTTACATTTTTATACAAAGTAAAGATCAATGTTAAAAAACGCGCTTAAAAAAAACAGACCGAAATCAAGCAAACCGCTCTGCGTTTTATAGCGGCATTTCTGGTTTTTGCATGGCGCGCGCCGTGCCTGCTCGTGCGGAAACTGCAGCATCCGCACGGGAAGATCATTTATTTTATTTGACTTTTGCACAGTTTATGATATGATTATATCTGTTATTTACAGCAAAGAAAGGCTATGTGGCTCCTATGGCATATAAAATAAAGAAACACCCAACCAAAAGCATTCCCAAAGCGCAGTTTGCATTCTGGATTATCACGCGCATAGCGCTGCTTATCTGCGCCGCCTATTCCTTTATTACCGGCGATCTTGTGATGGGATTTGAATCCGTATTCTGCTTTATCTTTACTCATTTGTGGGATATGTTTCAGGTGTTCGGCAACGGCTCTTTTATAGAAGAAGTGCCGCCGCTTTCACAGACCCTGCTGAACATTATTATATTTATAGGTATCGTGATCGGCTCATATATGGGCATGTTTGACAGAATATGGTGGTTTGATATCTTTATGCACATTCTTTCCGGCTTTGTGTGCGCCTCTTTCGGCTATGATTTTGCCTGCATCATCCAGCGCAAAAAGGGGCAGTGCGCCGCAACGCTTGCCGCCATATTCGGCCTGATGTTTGCGCTTTCCATTGCCGTTGGCTGGGAATTTTATGAATTTTTGATGGACACCCTGCACGGCACAAACCTGCAGCTTGCCAAACCCGGCGAGGAGACCGCAATGTTTGACCTTTCAAAATACAACGGCGAATACGGCTATCTGGGGCTGTTTGACACCATGACGGATATGATGATGAACGCCGTTGGCGGCGTGATCGGCATGATTTTTATGATCGTGCTGCGAAACCGCAAAAAAGGCAAAAAGAAGAAAACGGAAAACAAAACGAAATAACTGCTGCCGTTTCGGGGCGCCCAAAAACAAAAAGCCGCGGAAGGGATCGTGATAACAGCCCGGTTTATTTTATATTGTCCCGCGTTCTGACAATTTTTTTATTTCGCTTGCTATATACTCATACCGTGTTATTAAAAATACGGATGTGAAAAAAATGAAAACGGCTGTTAAAAAGGAAAAATTAAGCGAAATTAAGAACACCGTGAAAAGCAAAAAGGCGCGCGGCATACTGGAGGGCGCGGCATATTTTGCCGCCGCTTTTCTGCTGGCGCAAAATGTTGTGCTGCAAAGCGTTTCTCCGTTTGCCGTATCGCTGATCTCCGTATCCAAAAAGAAAAATTACTTTTATTCCGCCGCCGGCGCGGCATTCGGCTATCTTGTGTTCCGCCCGCAGGATCTTGCAAGATGCGCCGCAGCGGTGCTGATCGTGTTTTTGGGCGCGCTGGCGCTTGATCTTGCAGACTGCAAAACCGCCGTGTTCCTGCCGATGACGATCTCTTTTTGCGCGGTGGCGGCAACCGGCTTTGTTGTGGACATTAAAACCGGCGGCGCGGCGGCGGACTTTGCGCTGACCGCCGCACAGAGCATTCTTGCCGGCGGAGGTTCCTTTTTCTTTTACCGGGCGCTGAACTGCAGTTTTCGCCGTTTCCGGCTTCGGGCGCTGCCGGCGTCAGATCTGACCTGCATTGTGATCTCCGCCGCGCTGCTGCTGATGAGCCTTTCCAGAATCTCCATCGGCGGATTTTCCCCCGCCCGCTGTATCGCGCTGCTCCTTGTGCTTTTCACCGTGCGCTACGGATCTGACCGGCTGGGGATCATGCTGGCGCTCTGTGTTGGATTCGCCTTTTCGCTCGGCACGGAAGACACGTTGTTTCTGACCGGCAGTTACGGTTTTTCCGCTTTGCTGGCATGCCTGTTCTGCCCGTTCGGCTCACTCGCCTGCGCCGCCTCTTTCTGCGTTTCTTCCGCGCTGTTTACGGTTGCCGCCGGCGCCGGTATCGGTTTCGTTCTGGAAAGCGCCGCTGCCTGCGCCGTTCTTGCCGTTTTGCCGAAAGCGGCAGGAGAAAAGATTGAGGCGTTCTTCCGCGGCGGCGAAAATATAACGCCGGACGGTTCCCTGCGCCAGAGTCTTGTGATGCGGCTTCGTTTTGCCTCCGGCGCGATCAATTATATCAGCGAAAGTGTAAACGAAGTGCGTGAAAAGATAGATGAAATGAACAACCGCAAAGCCATGCAGGCACGGGATCAGATGAGCGATGCGGATTATTTTTCTCAGGAGATTATCAATGAAAAAACAAATGAGATCCGCATGGTGGCGGCGGATCAGTTCTTTTCCATATCCGACATGCTTTCCGACCTGGCGCGTGAATTTGACGAAGCGGAATATTTTGACACCGTTGCGGCAGGCAGTTTTCTGCGCGCAATGTGCGAATACGATATTTTTCCGAAAAGCATTTCCGTAATTGAGGATAAATACGGCAGGATTCGGATCGAGATCCTTACAAGCGGGCGTGAAACGGGATTTTCAGACCCCAAACTGCAGAAGGAAGTTTCCAAAGCCTGCTCCCGGTATCTGGACAAATGCGCCGTTACCCATTTTAAAAATGACACCATGATCACATTTACGGAAAAGCCGAATTACTCGGTTGAGATCGGCTTTGCCCAGCACAGCGCCGAGGGCGCCCTCTGCGGTGACACAATCAAGACCATAAACGACGGCCACGGCAGGAGCGTGCTGATCATAAGCGATGGAATGGGACAGGGCGGCAGCGCGGCGATCGCCGGCGCTATGGGAGCGGGGCTGCTCTCCAAGCTGCTTGCCGCCGGGTTCGGGTTTGACAGCGCGCTGAAAGTGGTCAACTCCGCGCTGCTTGTAAAATCCGGAGATGAAAGCCTTGCCACGCTGGACTGCGCCTGCATAGACCTGTTTACCGGAAGAGTGGAATTGTACAAAGCCGGCGCGCCGGCAACCTATCTTGTAAAAGGCAATAAAGTTACGAAATGCGAACTTTCCTCCATGCCTGCCGGGATCCTGCGAAACATAGAATTCGCCAAACGCACGGCAGCGCTTGGAGACGGCGATCTTGTGGTGATGGTGAGCGACGGAATTACCGAGCCGGGCGGCGAATGGCTGACGGCAATGCTTTCCGGCGCGGAAGAAATGAGCGCGGACGAGATCGCAAACGAAATCATAAAGACCGCCCTGAACATAACCAGGGATATGCGCGAGGACGATATGAGCGTGATCGCGGCAAGAATACACAGATTTGAAGATGAATTTTAGTTTTACGGAGTGATCTTTTATGTGTGGAATCATCGGCTATGTAGGCAGAAGTGACGCAACGGGCATTTTAATCAAAGGGCTCAAAGGGCTGGAATACCGCGGGTATGACAGCGGCGGTATCGGCGTTTTGAACGGCGGAGATCTCAGGGTAGTCAAAGCCGCCGGAGAGATTCGAAATCTGGAGGAAAAGCTGCGCGGATATGAGATTCGCGGCAGTCTGGGGATCGGGCATACACGCTGGGCAACACACGGGGCGGCAAATGAAACAAACGCCCACCCGCAGGTGAGCGCCCATTTTGCCGTTGTGCACAACGGCATTATCGAAAATTACAGAGAGATTCGGGAAAGCCTGATTTTGAACGGCGCTTCTTTTGAAAGCGACACGGATACGGAAGTGATCCCGAAACTGCTGGAACTGAATTATAACGGCGACGCGGAAGAGGCGATCAGAAAAACGCTGCCGCTGCTGAAAGGCTCTTATGCGCTGGGCATCCTCTGCACGGATGACGCCAACACGCTTTACTGCGCCAAAAACGGCTCGCCGCTTATTATCGGCGTTGGAGACGGTGAGAATTATATTTCCTCGGACATCAATCCCCTGCTTGGAAAAACGAACCGGGCAGTCTATCTTGAGGACGGCGAGACCGCGCGGATCACCGCGGAGGAGATCCGCGTTTTCGGCAAAAATTTTGAACCCGTGAAAAAAGAGATCAAATCGGTGGAACTGCCGGATTCCTCCGCCGACAAAGGCGGATTCGAGCATTTTATGCTCAAAGAGATCTATGAACAGCCGGACGCCGTGCGCGCAACGCTGGGCAGCGTAACCAACGGCGAAAGCATCGATTTTAAGGGCTTTCCTTTTACGGATGAGGAGATCCGCGCCCTCAGCAGAATCTATATCGTTGGCTGCGGTTCCGCATACCATGTTGGCCTGATGGCAAAATACGCTTTTGAAAAGATTGCCGGAATCCCCTGCTTTGCGGAATACGCGGGGGAATTCCGGTATGAAAATCCCGTGCTTGGCGCGGACTGCCTGGTTGTGATCATCAGCCAAAGCGGCGAAACGGCAGACAGCCTTGCCGCGCTGAAACAGGCGCGCGAGCAGGGCGCCAGAACGATCAGTATTGTAAACGTTGCCGAAAGCTCCATTGCCAAAATGAGCGAATACAGCCTGCTTACCAAGGCGGGGCCGGAGATTGCCGTTGCCACCACAAAGGCGTTTTCCTGCCAGGCGGCAATGCTGAACATGCTTTGCCTTTCTGTTGCCCTGCGGCGCGGCGCGTGTTCTTCCGTTTTTGCGGAGATCGCGCTGAATATGAGCCTGCTGCTGCCGAAAAAAATGGAACGTATCCTAAACGATACGGAAAAGATAAAGAAACTTGCAAAACAGATTAAAGATACGGACAAATGCTTTTTCCTGGGCAGAAACGCAGATTACGCCGCCGCGCTGGAAGGCGCGCTGAAACTCAAAGAGATCAGTTATATAGACTGCGTGGGCTGCCCTGCGAGCGAACTGAAACACGGCACGATCAGCCTGATCGAAAACGGCACGGTGTGCTTTGGCATTATCAGCAACAGCCGCCTTTTGCCCAAAACGGTTTCCAATTTACAGGAGGTCATTTCCAGAGGGGCGGATGTAACCGTATTTGCCCCGGAAAGCCTGGCGCAGAGTCTGGGCAGATTCAACACGGTGATCACTTACCCGGATTCCATACCGTTTTTAACGCCGTCGCTGGAGATTGTGCCGCTGCAGCTGCTGGCGTATTACACGGCAAAAGAAAAAGGCCTGCCCATAGACAAACCGCGCAACCTTGCCAAATCCGTTACCGTAGAATAAACCGAAAACACCTGCCGAAAACGAAAATACACATGCAGGCAAAAAAAGATCCCTTTCCGCAAAACGGAAAGGGATCTTTCTGATTCGTTTATTTTTCTATGGTTTTGCAAGCCACAAACGAAATACCGGTTCCGAACAGATCCGGGATCACGGTATCGCCGGCTTTTACCGGAACTTCCAGCGTAATATCATCCAAAAGGCGCATGGCGTCAAACATTCTGCCCTTTGGTATGGCGCCGTTTGTTTTAACGGGGCAGCGCGGATATTCACCGCTGTTTGTGCGCACCGTTGAGGTAACCACACGCACGGGGTTTTTCAGTTCGTTTCTGCCGTATTCGGCGCCTCTTGGGCAGGCGTTTCCGGTAACCTTATAATCCTGCGCCTCATCCACCGTTAAGTGGCAGCCCTTGGGGCAGGTAATACAGATCAAATGTGTCATACTCACGCCTCCTCCTTTGCCGAAACCGTAATCTGACCGGAACGGATCTTATCCAGCAGCACTTTCGGCAGGGTGATCTTTTCCATTTCACCGGGCGCCATATGCTCCCTCTTGAAATGCGCGATCACGGTATCGCCGTCCGTTACCGTTATGCCGGATTTTTCAAAGATGCGGCGCACGCGGAAGAAGATCTCCGCCGTTTGTGCCGTGCGCCTGATCTTTTGTGGCACCGTGTAACTGACAAATTCGTTCGTTTTCAGTTCAATGCAGTCCTCCCGGCTCTTTTCCCCGTTTAAAACGAAATCCGCCGCCGCTTTGCCGGCACGCTGGCTCTCGCCCGTTACAAAATCCACAAGATCATGAACGTGCACCACATTGCCGCAGGCGAATATGCCGTTTGCGGAGGTTTCCATATTTTCAAAAACGACCGCGCCGTTCGTGCGGGGATCCATTTCAATCCCTGCCGTTCTGGTAAGTTCGTTTTCCGGAATCAGGCCAACGGAAAGCAAAACGGTATCGCAGTCAAACTGCATCTCCGTGCCGGGGATCGGTTTTCTGTCCGCCCCAACTTTTGCAACCGTTACGCCTTCCACACGGTTTTTGCCCTGAATATCAATAATGGTGTGGGAAAGATAAAGCGGAATATTAAAATCATTCAGGCACTGCACAATGTTTCTTTGCAGGCCGCCGGAATAGGGCATCAGTTCTACACAGGCAAGCACTTTTGCGCCCTCCAGCGTCATGCGGCGCGCCATGATCAGGCCGATATCGCCGGAGCCGAGGATCACAACGCGTTTGCCCACCATGTGCCCCTCTATATTCACATATCTCTGCGCCGCGCCGGCGGTTAGGATTCCGGCAGGGCGTGTGCCGGGGATGGAGATAGCGCCCCTTGTGCGCTCCCGGCAGCCCATGGCAAGCACAACGGCGCCCGCCTCCAGAATCTGATAACCGTTTTTGGAATTGATGCAGTGCACACAGCGGTCATTCGTGACCTGCAGCACCATGGTATCCGTCATCACTTCCACCTGGGTATCCTTGAGCATTTCAATAAATCTGCCGGCGTATTCCGGGCCGGTCAGTTCCTCTTTAAAATAGTGAAGGCCGAAACCGTTATGTATGCACTGGTTCAGAATACCGCCGAGTTCGCGGTCTCTTTCTATGATCAAAATCTTTTTCAGCCCGTTTTCATAAGCGGAAAGCGCCGCGGCAAGACCTGCCGGGCCGCCGCCGATCACGATAAGTTCATACATCACTTTACACCTCCGCTCTTCGTTTCTCCGGTCAAAATATAACTGCCGGTATCATCCTGCAAAACATCCTCATACGGAACATTTCTGAATTTTGCAATGATCTCCAGCACTTTGGGGCCGCAAAAGCCGCTTTGGCACCTGCCCATGCCTGTGCCGGCTCTTCGCTTAATGCCGTCCAGCGACACCGGCGGGATCGGTGATCTTAAAGCGTCCAGGATCTCGCCCTCCGTAATGGTTTCACAGCGGCAGATCACTCTGCCGTATGCGGGATCCTGCGCAATGATCCTGTTCTTTTCTTCGTTGGAAAGTTTTTTGAAACGCAGATGCTTTCTGGAATCCACAATATTTTCTTTTTTATTAAGCGCAAGCCCCTGATCCGCAAGCATGTTCACAGCCTCCAGCGCGATCGCCGGTGCGGCGGAAAGGCCGGGGGATTTAATGCCGGCAAGATCCAGAAAATGCTCTGCCGCAAATTCAATAATGAAATCATCCCTGTCCGTAACCGCGCGAACGCCGGTGAAATTCCTGATATTTTCCCTGAAAGCGATGGACGGCACGGATTTAACCGCCTTTTGCCGGATGAAATCCAGGCAGCGGGATTTGGTGGAAGTATCGTCCTTATCCCTCGGGTCCGCATTGGGGCCAACAAGCAGATTCCCGTGGCAGGTGTGCGTTACAAGCACGCCTTTCCCGTCCTTATCCGGGCACTGAAAGATCACGTGGTTTGCCCGTTTGCCCTCGCTGAGGTCAAGCAGGTAATACTCGCCCGCGCTGGGCAGCACCTTATAGGCAGGCTGCGCCACCATATTATGGATCGTATCGCAGTCCACCCCGGCGGCATTGATCACATAGTTTGCGTCCACACTGCCTTTGGGCGATTCAATATGCCAAACGCCGTCTTTTTTCTCTATGGAGGTAACCTCAAATTCCAGTTTTACCTCCGTTCCGTTTCGAACAGCGGTCTCGGCAAGCGCAATGCCGTATTCCCACGGATTTACGATTGCCGCCGTGGGCGCATACAATGCGCAGATCGCCTGATCAGAGATATACGGCTCCATTTTTCTGAGTTCTTCGGCGTCTACGATCCGCAGCCCCTCCACGCCGTTTTCGGTTCCGCGGCGATAAAGTTCCTCTACCTCTTTTTTATCGTCCTCAGAAAATGCAACAACCAGCGAACCGATCTGCTGATACGGCACATCCAGTTTTTTGCAGAGCTCGCCCGCCATTTTTGAACCGGCAACATTCAAACGCGCCATAAGCGTGCCGGGCAGCGGGTCATAGCCGGCATGGATAATAGCGCTGTTTGCCTTGGTGGTGCCGCAGCAAACATCGTTCTTTTTTTCCAGCACGGCAACACGCAGATTATATTTGCTGAGTTCATAAGCGCATGCCGCGCCGACGATTCCGGCGCCTATAACGGCAACATCATACATTTTTTACCCCTCCTGTATGTGTATATTTTTGTGTCTGTTACTGATAGTCTTCTTCAGACTGAATGCTTGTTTCTTCCTCTGAATCATCTATATAAACGGTGGGATACCACGGATCCGAAAATCTGTAAGGATTCATTTCTCCGCGCGCGTCATACCACGCCTGCGGATAATGAACGGAATCATTGGGCGTTGCGCTGCTTTGCGCCGGCGCGCCGCGCGCGCAGACCACAACAAATTCAAAGCCGGGCATCCGCTGCGAATCCGAAACAACCGTAAGGATCTGATCCGTATCATAACGCAGTTTATACTCTGTTTCATATAAAAAGCGGTGATACAGGCGGTCTGTATAATCATTAAAGCTGATCGGCGTCATTTTTTGCGTAACATCATACGGAAACACATAGCCGCCGTCCTCATCGGGATCGGTATTCGTATAAAAGGCGCCGATCACGGTAAAAACATAATCCTCAAACAGTGTGGAATACGTGATCTTCTGCGAAGCGGCAAGGTAACTTTCCGCACTGCCGAACACACTTTCCAGATCGCACGCCCCGTCCGGCATACGGATCACCGTGTTAAAATCAAGCCCGTCCGCACGGTTTGAAAAGCTGAGCGCCGGCTGCGCGGACGCCGTGCTCTGCACAACGAAACTGCCGTAGCTGCACGCCTCTATGGAGAGATACCCGGTTGTTGCGGGCACCCTTGCGTATTGCTCGCAGTAATTTTCCCGGATCCCGGCGGGGAAATCCACATCCGGGTACTTTTCAATATACGGACGCAAATAAGCGGTCTTTTCATAGCGGATCAATGCAAAACCGCCTGCCGCAACAGCAGCGGCGCACAGCACCGCTGCAGCCGTGATCATAATTTTTTTCCCTTTTTTAGTTTTGAAAAAGGCTTTGACAGCGTGTGCGGCGGATCTTGCTTTTCCGCCGGAATGTTTGCGTTCTGCGCCGGTTTCGCGGTCCGTATTTTGGCTGTTTTTACCGGCTTTGTGCCGTTTCGTTTTCGCGTTTGCCTCCGGCGGCGCCGCATCCGCGCCGCTTTGCATATCCGCGCTCTGTTTCGGCTTGTGAAATTCTATTTTGCCAAAGTTCTTTTCCCGCTCTTCCTTTTGCTTTTTGTAATCGCCAAGCAGTTCGCCGATCTCATCCGGCTTTTTGGTTTCGTTTTTATCGCTCATACGCCTACCGCCTTTATAAACCTGCGTTTCGCGCCCTGAACGGCTGCGGCAATCATTTCATCCAGATTTTCTATTTTACTTTCCGCCGTTTCCACATCCTGCGGTTTCGGGCGGGTGCGCGGGTGTTTTGGCGTAAACACCGTGCAGCAGTCCTCATACGGCTGAATGGACGTATCAAAGGTATCGATTTTTCTGGAGACCGCAATGATCTCATCCTTATCCATACCGATGCACGGGCGGAACACCGGGAGTTTTGCCACACTGTCCGTACACTGGAGGGCATAGATGGTCTGGCTGGCAACCTGACCCAAGCTCTCCCCGGTAATGAGCGCGCGGCAGTTCTGATTTTCGGCAATGATATTGCTGATCTTCATCATAATGCGGCGCATCACCAGCGTAAAATACTCCTCCGGGCAGAAATCGCGGATCGCCTCCTGTATCTCTGTAAACGGCACAACATAGGTTGTGATCGTGCCGCAGTAGGCGGAAACTTTTTTCAGCAGATCCATCACTTTCATTTCCGCAAGTTCGCTTGTGTAGGGCGGCGAGGCAAAGTGAACGGCAACCAGCTCAATGCCCCGTTTTGCCATCATATACGCCGCAACGGGCGAATCAATGCCGCCGCTGATAAGCACTGCCGCCCTGCCGCTGGTGCCTGTGGGCATGCCGCCGGCGCCTTTGCTATTGTTGCCGCGCACAAACGCATAATGATCTCTGATCTCCACGGTAACGGTAACATCCGGGTTATGCACATCCACTTTTAAATGGGTAAACGTTTTCAGCAGCGCGCCGCCGAGTTCGCGGCAGATTTCCGGCGATTTGAGCGGAAATTTTTTATCACTGCGCTTTGCCTCCACTTTAAAGGTGGAAACAAGGGAAAGGTCATCCGCCAGATATTCCCTTGCCGTTTTCACAATGCCTTGCATATCCTTTTCGCACACGGCCGCGCGCGAATACGCCGCAATGCCGAACACCTTGCCAAGCCTTTCGGCAACTTCGTCCAGATCCACCCCATCCGGCGCCTCCACCATAATGGTGGACTGGCTTTTTGTAAATTTAAATTCGCCCAGATCCGCTAAATGGCGGCGCATATTTTTGATCAAAACATCTTCAAAGGTGTTGCGGTTAAGCCCTTTTAAAACAAGTTCTCCGTTTTTTACAAGTATAATTTCTTTCATGTCTACCTCGGGTGTTTTTCTGTTAAGTCTTTTATGGCGGCGGCGCATCGTTCGCAGTCCTGCCGTGTATTAAAGCGCGAAAAGCTGATGCGAATGCTCTTGTCCGCCGTTTCGTCGCTCAGGTGCATAGCGGCAAGCACATGGCTCTTTTTGCCCTTGGCGCACGCCGAACCGTTGCTGACATATACTTCGTATTTAGAGGACAGTTCCTGCACAATCGTTTGGCTGCGCATAAACGTGGGAATATATACATTTAATATATAGGGCGA
>ERZ1090868.1490-NODE-1492-length-12369-cov-5.500406_pt1 | contig 12369 bp, 13 predicted proteins | sample MGYA00478475_ERZ1090868 | MGnify/ENA primary metagenome ERZ1090868 (study PRJEB33644, sample SAMEA5815747) | chicken gut metagenome | biome: Chicken; feature: Gastrointestinal Tract; material: Caecum | place: Ireland | collected 2019-01-01 | study: A study of...
TCCATGTAGTATCAAGGCCTGCCCCTTGATACTGGCCGCCCATCCGATTCTGAATTTGAAAAGGATGGGCGGTTTTTTTATTGAATTGGTCTGAAGCTGTGGTATACATGCGAAAAATGGCCACCCAGCCTGCAAAACTTAGCGGTCATTTTGAATCGTTAAATTTGAGGACATAACTTGTCTATCGACAGCGCGCCTTTTTATACGTTCGGTAGGGAAGATGGCGGACCGTCCTTGATTTTGACGGCCCCTCTCTATATAATGGATAGGAGCTAAAAATGGAATGCTGATATTTTTCGGAACATTTTCCTTGCAGTAAGCCATCACAAAGAGAGAGGAGTGCCATAACTTGGTAGGAAAGACGCATTTTTATGCGGGATTATGTGCGGGGGCTGCCTTTGCTGTATGGGCAGACCTGCCGCTGCTGGACTGTGCGGCGGCGGCTGCCGCCGGAATCTTGGGCGGTTTGGCGCCCGATCTGGACCACAGAAAGAGCAAGATCACCCAAAAGACCGGAATGTTTGGCTTTGTCTCCAGCCGGATGCTCAAACATCGCGGCGTTCTGCATGCCCCGATCCTTTATGTCGTCCTGGCAGCGGTCCTCTTCCCCTGTATCGGCGTCTATCCGCTGACCCGGGCGGCTGTCTGCGGCCTGCTGGCCGGCGCGCTGTCCCACCTCTTTTTGGACGCCCTCAATCCGAGCGGTATCCCGCTGTTGTGGCCGCTGCTCAAAAAGCGTATCTCGCTGCTGCCCATCCAGACCGGCGGCAGGATCGACCGGTTGATCGGCCGGCTGTGTCTGCTGGGCGCAGCCTGGTGCGCGGTGTGCGCGGTGCTCTCATAAGATGCGGCGCCGGGGAATATCATAAATAGGGGGCTGCGGACAAAAAAGAGCCGCCTGCTGGTTTCAGCAGGCGGCAGCCAAATCAAACGTATGCGGAGCGCACGGAAGGGGGAGGAAAACCGTGCGTCCAGACGTCAGCGGTGGTTTGCGGGAACAAAGATGAGGCCAATTCGCTCTAACAGCCCTGTGGGGAGAACGGAGAGCGTATGGATGAAGTCGGCGCCATGTCCGCGCCGGGCAAAAAATCGATATAAACGATACATGAGAAAATCTCTCCTTTCGATGGTCTTATTATAACGGATGCCGGGCGTGAAGATATCACGGAATCATGGACAATCCATGAACGAATTGTAAACATTGGCGGGAAACAACGGGCAGATACGGCTTGACAACGGGCGGAAAAACGCCTAAAATGGTGCAATAAGAAAGATTTCGCTGGGAAAAAGGGAAAAGGAGCGAAAAATATGTTTATTTTGACCTGTACCTGCGGGAACGAGCTGTACTGCTCCAACGAGGAGTCCCGCACGGCCTGGCAGTGCGACGCCTGCGGGCAGTGGTATGATCTGTTCGGCAACCGGCTGCGCCGCCCGCCCGCCGGGGAGACCGTGCCCGAGGGCGTGACCTGCATGACGCAGGAAGACTTTTGAATCGGGGAGCGTATGCCATGAATGCACAAAAAATTGCGCTTTTAACCGACTCCTGTGCCGATATCCCGCCTGCGCTGTGTGAGCGCTATGGGATCTATGTTTTGCCGCTGCGGCTGCTGTTTGCCGACGGCGAGTATCTGGACGGCCAGACCATCACGGCAGACGGGCTGTATGCCAGGCTGCCGCGCGAGCTGCCGGTGACCTCGCTGCCTTCGGGTGAGCAGGTCGAGGCGGTCTTTTCGCGCATTGCGGCGGACGGCTATGAAAAGGTGCTGGCCGTGCACCTGTCGGCCGGCCTGAGCGGGACCTACAACCTGGTGCGTCTGCTGGGCGGCGAGCGCACAGACCTGGAGGTGCGGGCATTTGACTCGGTCAGCGGTTCGCTGGGCATCGGCCTGGTGCTGATCCAGGCGGCGCGACTGATCGAGCAGGGCTGCGACTGGGACAGTCTGCTCGGCTTGGTGCCGGGCATGATCGCGGGCACCAAGGTTTTTTTCTGCGTGGACACGCTGGAATACCTGCAAAAGGGCGGGCGGATCGGGCGCATCTCGGCCATCGCGGGCACGCTGCTGCAGGTCAAGCCCATCATCACGTTCGCCGAGAGCGGGGAGCTTGTCAATATTTCCAAGGGCCGCGGCCGCCGCGCTGCGCTGGATAAGCTGGCCGCGCTCTTCCGGGAGGCCCTGCCCGCCGGCCAGCGGGTGATTGCGGCCGTGGTGGACGGCGGCGCGCCGGCAGAGGGCGAGGCGCTGCGCGCGCAGATCGAGCCGCTCTTGCCGCCCGGGACCGAGGTGCTGCGCGGGCAGATCGACTGCACGCTGGGGACCTATGTCGGGCCGCACCTGCTGGGCGCCGGATTCCAGACCGTGCCGGACTGGCCGGCCGGTACGCCGTCGACTGAAAACGACTTTTTTTAACGGTTCTGTTACCTGACTTCCGGCCGATCTGTGGTATAATGAAGTACGTGCAGCGAGTTAGAAAAAATGTCGAGTTAGAAAAAATGTATAGATAGGAGACACTGTATATGAAATGGAAAACAGGTGTGGCACTTATGGTCGTCGTGCTGCTGGTCGCCATGATTCCGGCGGCGGTCAGTGCGATCTTTGCTGGCGGCCTGCCCTCGTTTGCCCCCAAACCGGACAGCCATCAGCTCGTGCTGCAGATCGATAACAGCGCGGCCCTGCGGGACGGCGAAGTCATCACGATGGACGACGGCAAGGGCAACGCAATTGGACCCTATATCGACGATAACGGCAATATGCTGGTCCCGATCCGCCCGCTGGTCGAGGGCTTGGGCGGCTCGCTCGTCTTTGAGGATGAGACGTTTAAGATCACCATCGGCTCGGACACACTCGAGCTCGGCCAGAACGCATACAGCATTGAGGGCGTGGACGGCGAGAGCCACACACTGCCGGTCAAGCCCACGCGCACCGGCAACTCGTTCTATGTCCCGGGGCGCGCGGTGACCGAGGCGCTCGGCGGCCAGATCGCTTACTATCCGCCGGCAGAGGGCGGCTATGTCATCTGCACCATCGGGGACCTGGAAGACGGCCAAATCGATTCGCTCAAGGCGGCGGCCCAGGAGAAGCTGGGCTATTCGGTCCAGCAGTACCTCAAGGATTGCCTGGCCGTGCGCGAGAGCTCGAGCTCGGTCATGCTCAACGGAGACACCGTACAGCTGGAGAGCGGTGATAAGATCAAGCAGGAAGACGACGGCCTGTATTTCCCGGCCGATTCGCTGTCTGAGATTTCCAGCGGTAGCCTGAACTATGAAAATGATACGGTCACCAAGGACGGTGCGCGTCTGGACCTGACGGTCAAGACCATTGATGACACTGCATATGTCAAGGTCAGCGACCTGGCCGCAGCACTGGGCAAGAACTACTGCGAGCCGGCCGAGGGCATGGCTGTGCTGACCGGCTATCCGCTGGACGGCCATAAGATGCAGATGGACGCCATCGCGTCCGAGGCGTCCGGCCTGCCCAGCCTGGGCAACATCCCCAAGGCAGACGCCTACATTGCCCTGACCTTTGATGACGGCCCGACTGGCGGAGCGGAAGGCCTGACCGTGCGCCTGCTGGACGCACTCAAGGAGCACAACGCCCATGCGACCTTCTTCATGTGCGGCTATCGCATCAAGGATTTCCATACCCATATGGACCGCTACCTGGCCGAGGGGCATGAGCTGGGCAACCATACCATGAACCACCCGACTAAGCAGACGCTCAAGGGCCAGAGCAGTTCGTTCGTACACGAGGAGGTTGACTCCAACAGCGAGCTCATCGAGTCCTACACCGGCCAGAAGCCCACGGTCATGCGGCCGGTCGGCGGCGCCTATGACGCAAACGTCGAGGAGTGCATGAAGGAGAGCGGCCTGCCCATCATCAACTGGAGCATTGATACCCTGGACTGGAAGAACCGCGATGCGGATATCATCTACCAGCGCATTGTGGACAGCGCACAGGACGGCGATATTGTGCTCATGCACGACCTGCGCCAGTGCACGCTGGATGGCGTCGTCCGCGCCATGGAGACCCTGGAAGACCGCGGTTTTGCCTTCGTGACCGTCTCGGAACTGGCGGCCATCAAGGGCGTGACCTTGGAGCCCGGCGAGGTCTACACCGACTTCAGCGATTCGACCGTAGCCAAACTCAACGGCACGGCGGACAGCGCGGACGAGGCGGCGTAATCCGCAGAATGAGAAAAACGGCAGCGGCAGAAGCACAGGCTTTTGCCGCTGCTTTTTTTGTGCCCAGCGCCGGAAAACCGGTATATCCTGCGCAAACTGGATGGAAACAGTCGGGCAGGACGGCAAAATTTTGGAATAACTCACAATTACGAGCGCGCGCGGACATTTGCTATAATAATCCACGGACGCTGGCAGGAGGGAAAAGCGTTTGGTTCTCCGAACGGCGTGATCGAACGAATCGGCAATCAAAAAATTCAGACAAAAAGGAGAACGGTTTCTATGCCTCAGAACAAACGGGAAAGCCTCATCTATTCGGTCATCATGTGCTTTTGCATGGTGCTGTGGATGAGCATTTATAATGTATCGCTGCACCAGGGCGGCCTGTCCCTCGGCAGCATCCAGGCGGGCTGGATGGGATCCCCGAGCCCCAACATCTTGGCCTTCTGCTGCGCCTGGTTCTTTGGCCCCACGCGGGCCACGGGCGGGGCCTCCCGCTTCCTGCGGCCCAAGGGCAGCAGCCCGCGCCGCATGGTGCTCACCATCTCGACCTGCATGGTCATCCCGATGGTCATCATCATGTCGCTCTACGGCGCGGTCGAGGGCTGTGTGCACAGCGGCATGTGGTCCACGGTGCTGACGACCTGGCTGCACAATATCCCCTTCAACTTCATCATGGCGCTGCCCTATCAGCTCATCCTGGCCGGCCCCTTCGTGCGCTTTGTGTTCCGCAAGGCCTTCCCGGTCGGCAGCATCGCCGCATAAAAAGCAGAAAGCGTGAAGCCGGTTTGGCTCCACGCTTTTTTTGCTGCGGCCGCTCAGCCGCCGATGCGGTAGTCGGGGAAGTACTTGCGGACAAAAGGCACGTCGCGCACGGTGAAGGTGCGGCCGCGCAGCGGCTCGAGCGCGCCGCTCTCGCCCTGGAAGGCGAAGGTCAGCTTGTAGGAGTAGAGCAGCTGGTGGGTCTCGCCGTAGGGCTTGTTCTGGGTGTTTGTGCCGTACTTGCCGTCGCCCAGAAGCGGATGGCCGATGGCGGCCATCTGCGCGCGGATCTGGTGGGTGCGCCCGGTCAGCAGGGTGCACTCGACGAGCGACAGCCCGTCCCGGCTGGCGAGCACCTTGTAGATGGTCTGCGCGGTCTTGGCGCCCGGCATCGGGCGGGAAAAGACCTCGACCTGCTTTTTGGCCTCGTCGCGGCGCAGGAAGTGGGTGATCTTGGCCTCGCGCGGGCGCGGGGTGCCGTGCACGACGCATAGGTAGCGCTTTTGCAGCTCATGGTTTTTGATCTTGTCGTTCATGATGCGCAGCGCCTCGGCGGTCTTGGCGGCGATGACGATGCCGCCGGTGTTGCGGTCGATGCGGTTGCACAGGGCGGGGACAAAGGAGGCCTCGTCCCGCGGGTCCCACTGGCCGGACTGGGCCAGATAGGCCTGGATGTGGGCGATGAGCGTGTCCGCGCCGCCGCGCTCGTCGGCGTGGACGACCATGCCGGGCTGCTTGTCCGCCAAAAGGATATTGTCATCCTCGTACAAAACCTGCACGCGCGGGACCGCAATTTTTTGAAAGGCCATTTGCTCGGAAGGCCTTTCAAAAAACTCGTCGTTGATGTATAATTGTACCGTATCACCCTGGCACAGGCGGTAGGCCGGCTCGGTGCGCTTCCCGTTGACCTTGATGCGCTTGAGCCGCACGTATTTGTGCATCAGGCCGCCCGGCAGGGCGGGCACCGCCTTCTCTAAAAATTTGTTCAGCCGCTGGCCGCTGTCGTTTTTTTGTATGCAGAATTCTCTCAAGTGCATGCCTCCCGTGACGCAGATGGATTTCTTGTCGTATCAATAGTATAAGCGATTGCAGGGCAAAAGAAAATATGTTTTTTTGTGATATTGCGGTTGACAAACAGGAAATGATTATAGTATACTGTTATATGTACCATGTGAGGTAGTCATGAAGATTGATCTGAGAAAACTGGCTTATAGCGACACGATCCCGTTTTCCGGCACGGCTGACCTGTCGGACGAGACCCTTTATGGCGCAAAGCCTTTCCAAAGCCCGGTCACCTATTCGGGCACCGTCACAAATCAGCTTGACGTGCTGCGCCTGACCGGCGAGGTCAAAACAACATATCACACCTGCTGCGCCAGATGCCTCAAGCCCTTGCAGATCCCGCTCTCGGCCGACCTCGATGTCGTCCTCTCACGCAACGCCGCGGACGAAGGGGAGGAGGAAGAGGTCTTCCACATCGAGGGCAACGAATTTGAGGCCGAGGATATCTTTGTCCCGGCGCTCATCCTGCAGGTTGACATGATCTACCTGTGCAGGCAAGACTGCAAAGGACTTTGTCCCTCCTGCGGCTGCAACCTCAACGAGTCCGTGTGCTCTTGTGGGTCGAAGCAGGCCGATCCGCGCATGGCGGTCCTGGCCAAGCTGCTTGAAGGCAACGAGGGCCGGCAGGACTGATCGCCTGGCCTCCCGCTTTTCCGGGAATGACAGGCATGGAATGGTTTTCAAAATTTCTCACAACATAGAGGTAGGAGGTGTTACCACATGGCAGTACCTAAGAGAAAGACGTCTAAGGCGAGACGTGATAAGAGACGTAACTCCCACTGGAAGCTCTCGCTTCCCGGCATGACCAAGTGCCCGAAGTGCGGCGAGTACAAGCTCTCCCACAGAATGTGCAAGGCTTGCGGCTACTACAACGGCCGTGAGGTCGTTAAGACCGAGGCGTAAGCAAAAAGAAGAGAAAAGTAGGGAAAGCGCGATGCTTTCTCTATTTTTTTGCCAAGAGTGCCGGAACTGCGCCGGCAACGGACCCGACAAGGGAGGAGAAAAGACAAACATGGCTTCCAAGATTGTATCGGTCGATCCCGGCTCGCCGGCGGCCCGCGCGGGCGTGCAGCCGGGCGAAACGCTCCTCATGATCGACGGCGCGGCCGTGCGCGACGTGCTGGACTACAAGTTTTACAGCTATGACGCGCGCCTCAGGCTCACGCTGTTGGACGCGGACGGCAGCACGCGCACGGTCCAGGTCCGCAAGCAGGAGGGCGAGCCGCTTGGCCTGAACTTTGAGCACTATCTGATGGACAAGATGAAGCGCTGCTCGAACAAGTGCGTGTTCTGCTTCATCGACCAGCTGCCAAAGGGCATGCGCGAGACGCTCTATGTCAAGGACGACGACGCGCGCATGTCCTTCCTGCTGGGCAACTATATCTCCATGACCAACCTGTCCGAGGAGGACGTCCAGCGCATCCTGCGCATGCACATCTCGCCGGTCAACATCTCGGTGCAGACGACCAACCCCGAACTGCGCGTCAAGATGCTGCAAAACCCCAAGGCGGGCGAGGCGCTCGGGCTGCTGCCGCGGTTTGCCGCGGGCGGCATCACCATGAACTGCCAGCTCGTCATCTGCGAGGGCCTCAATGACGGCGACGAGCTGCGCCGCTCGCTCACTGACCTGGCCGCGCTCTATCCGGCCGTGAACTCGATCTCGGTCGTGCCTTTTGGCATGACCGACCACCGCGACGGCCTGTACCCGCTCCAGCCGACCACGCAGGCAGGCGCGTGCGAGATGCTGGATATCGTGGAGCCCTTCGCGGCCGACTGCCTGGAAAAATACGGCACCCGCCTGGCCTGGTGCGGCGACGAGGTCTACCTCAAAGCCGGCCGTCCGCTGCCGGACGCGGACTATTATGAGGACTTCACCCAGTTCGAGAACGGCATCGGTATGCTGCCGCTGTTCGCCGAGGAGTTCCGCCTGGCCCTGGCGGATTACAAGGGCCATCCGGCGCGGCCCTTCTCCATCGCGACCGGCCACGCCGCGGCGCCCACTTTGTCCGCGCTCATTGACGAAGCGGGCCGGGTGTGCGATAATTTAAATGGTAGGGTATACGCTATTGACAATGACTTTTTTGGCCACGGCGTCACGGTCGCCGGCCTCATCACCGGCCGGGACCTGACCCGCCAGCTCAAAGGCCGCGACCTCGGTGCGCGCGTGCTCATCTCGGCCAACATGCTGCGCGACGGCGGCGACGTCTTTTTGGACGACATGACGCTCGACGAGGCGTCCGCGGCGCTCGGCGTGCCGGTCGTGCCCGTCGAGATCGACGGCGGCGCCCTGGCCGACCAGATATTTGAAGAATCATCCCCCGACTGCCAATAGAGGAGGCGAATCTCCATGTCCAAACCAACTGTGGCCATCGTCGGCCGCCCAAACGTGGGTAAGTCCCAGCTATTCAACCGCCTGGCGGGCAAGCGCCTGTCCATCGTCGAGGACACGCCGGGCGTCACCCGTGACCGCCTGTACGCCGAGTGCGAATGGCGCGGCCGCGTCTTTTCCATCATCGACACCGGCGGCATCGAGCCGTCCACAGACAACGAAATCCTCAAATTCATGCGCTATCAGGCCGAGACGGCCATCCACAACGCGGACGTCATCATCTTCATCACCGACCTGCGCACGGGCGTGACCGCGTCCGACATGGACGTCGCGTCCATGCTGCAGCGCAGCGGGAAGCCGGTCGTCCTGGCCGTCAACAAGTGCGACAAGCCCGGCCAGCCCGACCCCGAGTTCTATGAGTTCTACAACCTGGGCCTCGGCGAGCCCTTCGGCATCTCGGCCCTGCACGGCTACGGCACGGGCGACCTGCTCGACGAGGTCTATCAGTACTTCCCGCCCGAGGACGCGGAGGACGAGGACGAGGGCCGCATCCGCGTCGCCCTGATCGGCAAGCCCAACGTGGGCAAGTCCAGCCTGCTCAACCGCGTGCTGGGCGAGGAGCGCGTCATCGTCTCCAACGTCGCCGGCACCACACGCGACAGCGTGGACGCCCGCCTGGACAACCAGTACGGCAAGTTCACCTTCATCGATACGGCCGGCATCCGCCGCAAGTCCAAGGTCGAGGAGAAGATCGAGAAGTTCTCGGTCATGCGCTCGCTGATGGCGGTCGAGCGGGCCGACGTGTGCGTCATCATGATCGACGCGACCGAGGGCGTCACCGAGCAGGACACCAAGGTGGCCGGCGAGGCGCACAACGCCGGCAAGGCCTGCATCATCGTCGTCAACAAGTGGGACCTCGTCGAGAAGGACGGGGGCACCATGAAGGAATACACCCTGCGCGTGCGCGAGGGCCTGGCCTACATGCCCTATGCGCCCGTGCTGTTCATCTCGGCCATGACCGGCCAGCGCGTGGACAAGCTCTATGCGCTCATCCGTGAGGTCTACGAGCAGAACCACAAGCGCATCCCGACCGGGCAGCTCAACTCCATCCTGGCCGAGGCCACCGCGCGCGTCCAGCCGCCGACCGACAAGGGCCGCCGCCTGAAGATCTATTACATGACCCAGGCAGGCGTGTGCCCGCCGACGTTCGTCTGCTTCTGCAACGACGCGCGGCTGTTCCATTTTTCGTATCAGCGCTATCTGGAAAACCAGATCCGCGAGGTCTTCGGCCTGACCGGCACGCCGGTGCGCATGGTCGTGCGCCAGCGCGGCGATAAGGAATAAACAAAAAACGGGGAGGATGGAGCCATGATCCAATCACTCACACAGGTACTGGGCCCGTGGGGCTGCGCGCTCGTCACCATGGCGTGCGCCTATCTCCTGGGTTCGCTCAGTTTTGCCATCATCGTCTGCAAACTCACGCTTGGCCGGGATATCCGCGACTATGGCAGCGGCAACGCCGGCCTGACCAACGCCTACCGCACGATGGGCGGGGCCAAGACCCTGCTCGTGCTCCTGGGCGACCTGGCCAAGGCCGCCGCGGCCCTTGCCATCGGCGGCGCGCTGCTCGGCCAGGGCGGCAAGCTGCTCGCGGGCGCGTTCGTCATCCTGGGCCATGTCTATCCGGCCTATTTCGGCTTCCGCGGCGGCAAGGGCGTGCTGGTCGGCGCGATGACGCTGCTGCTCTTTGACTGGCGCATTTTCCTCATCGCGCTCGGGCTGTTCATTGTCGCGGTTGCGGTCACGCGCTGGGTGTCGCTCGGCTCGATCCTGGGCGCCATCAGCTTCCCGTTCACCATGTACTATTTTTACCGCAGCCCGCTGTATACCGTGGTCGCGGTCGTCCTGTCGGGCGCGGTCATTTACCTGCACCGCTCCAACATCAAGCGCATTCTGGCCGGCAAGGAGAACAAGTTCACCCTGCACAGCAAGCCGCAGATCACAAAGGACGAGGAGGCGCACAAATGAGGATCACAGTTTACGGCACGGGGAGCTGGGGCATCGCGCTCTCGCTGGTGCTGTGCAAGAACGGCCATGAAGTCACGGCCTGGACCCACCGCGCGGAGCAGTGCGCGCGGCTGCGCGAGACGCGCATGAACGAAAAGCTGCTGCCCGGGGTGCATATCCCGGAGCGCATCGCGCTGACAAGCGACCCGGCCTGCGCGCGGGACGCCGAGCTGGTTGTGCTGGCCGTGCCCAGCTTTGCGGTCGCGGAGACCGCGGAGAAGGCCGCGGCGGCCGTGCCCGCCGGCGTGCCCATCGTCAACGTCGCCAAGGGCCTGGACGCGGCGCACGACTACTGCCGCTTTTCCCAGACCATCACGGCCGCCTTCGGCGGGCGCAACCCGGTCGTGGCGCTGACCGGCCCGACCCACGCCGAGGAGGTCGCGCGCGGCATCCCGACGGCCATCCTGTCGGCCTCGGCAGAGCGCGCGGCCGCCGAGCTGTGCCAGGACGTGTTTATGAACGAAGTGTTCCGCGTGTACACCTCGCCCGACATCGTGGGCGCCGAGATCGGCGGCGCGTTCAAGAACGTCATCGCGCTGGCCGCCGGCATCGCGGACGGCCTGGGCCTGGGGGACAACTCCAAGGCCGGCCTCATGACCCGCGGCCTGACCGAGATCGCCCGCCTGGGCGTGGCGCTCGGCGCCCGGCAGGAGACCTTCGCCGGCCTGTCCGGCATGGGCGACCTCATCGTGACCTGCACCTCCATGCACTCGCGTAACCGCCGCGCCGGCATCCTGATCGGCAAGGGGCGGACGGTGCAGCAGGCGATGGACGAGGTCGGCGCGGTCGTCGAGGGCTATTACGCGACCGACGCGGGCTATCACCTGGCCCAGCGCACGGGCATCTATATGCCCATCACCTGTGAGCTGTACCATGTCCTCTATGAGGGCGGGGACGTGCACCGCGGCATCGCCGCGCTCATGGGCCGCGCCAAAAAGGAGGAGCACGAGAGCGAAACCACCTGGCTTTCCTGAGCCAGCGCCAAGCCATCAGACGGACCGGAAACGGTCCGCCTTTTTTTGTGCGGCGCCGGGGAAAAGAGGCGGCATACCCCGGAAACGATACGCAAAAAAAAGTTTGGGCAGCGTCTGGCGGCCATGTTCCTGGCGTTAAGCATCTACAAAGCACAGAAGGATGGCGATACCTTGCCTATGTGGTCGGCTATGCGGAGGACGGTTCGGTCCGGCCGAACGCCAACATCACCCGTGCGGAGGTCGCGACCATCTTCTTCCGCTTGCTGACCGACGAGGCCCGCGACACCATGTGGTCCACGACCAACACGTTCACCGACGTGCCGGCGGACGCATGGTATAACACCGCGGTCTCGACCATGGCGGCGGGCGGCATCCTCCAGGGCGACGAAACCGGCGCCTTCCGGCCGAACGCCAACATCACCCGCGCCGAGTTCGCGGCCATCGCGTCCCGCTTCATGGCGGACACCGATGACCAAGCGCCCGATCCGTTCAACGACACGGCTGGCCACTGGGCGCGTGAGGAGATCAACGCCGCGGCCGCGGCGGGCTGGGTCAACGGTTATGAGGACGGCTCGTTCCGCCCGAATGCCTACATCACCCGCGCCGAGGCCATGACCCTGGTCAACAATGTGCTGGGCCGCAAGCCGGACGCCGGTCACATGCTCTCGAGCATGAAGACCTGGACCGACAACCCGCAGTCGGCTTGGTTCTACGAGGCCGTACAGGAGGCCACCAACTCGCATACCTATGACCTGCCCGAGGACGCAGACTATGAGACCTGGACAGCGCTCGAGGAAAACCCCGATTGGACGGCCCTGGAAAGCCAGTGGGCAGCTGAGCACGCACAGCAGTAAAGCGCGCAACAAAAAGCCACATTGCGGGAGCATTTTTCATCCTCCTACATGCGCTCCCGGAGTGGTGGGGGGGGCCCCCAAATACGGGGCCGGTTTTTTTAGGGCGGGGGGGGGGGCCCGGGGGCCCAAAAGGGTTTTTTATTT
>ERZ1090868.1493-NODE-1495-length-12354-cov-22.284657_pt1 | contig 12354 bp, 9 predicted proteins | sample MGYA00478475_ERZ1090868 | MGnify/ENA primary metagenome ERZ1090868 (study PRJEB33644, sample SAMEA5815747) | chicken gut metagenome | biome: Chicken; feature: Gastrointestinal Tract; material: Caecum | place: Ireland | collected 2019-01-01 | study: A study of...
TTATTTTCTCACAGGTCAGTACTTTTTTACAGTCGGGGGATTATGGAGCGCTTACTATAGAAGCCGGATGTCTGAATCAATAAGAGAATTGAAAAGTTGAGTTGCAAATGAAGGGTCAATATTATAGTAAGGAAAAACGCAACTCATAACTGCAAAGCGTACAGCAGGATGTGGATCATGACTTGCAGATAGGATAATATCTTTGAATTGATCCGCCAAATTGTAATGCTTGCAAAGGAGAGCTGAAATTGCATGAAGAGCGCATCCACGAGCACAGTTTATCGAGTTATAAAGAAGAGATTCAGCTGATTTGTGTGCAGGGTCATGGTTGCTTGTAACATTGTATTGATCTGCATCTGGATTCGGGTGGTTTATTGCGATATTACCCAACAAAAGAAGAATATCATCTGGCCAAACTTTGGCAGCATTCTTTTCAATGACGTTGGAAATGGCGATTGATATATTATGGCTTGCGCAATGGCCGTAGCGTCGAATCACGGCACTTACAAGTTCAATATCAAAGGGATCGCTGGGAGCCATATCATATAAAGCATACAGAATGTTAGAAATGTACCCTTCATAACAATTTTCCGGAAAAGAGAGGGCGAGCTTTATAAAGCGCATTGGATTTTGCCTGGCCTGTTTTCCAATTGTGGACGCAAAAGCAACGTGATCAGCTTGGAGATGAAACGAACTGGTTTCAGATATTTTCCAATGGAGACACATTTTACTAGTAGGTGTAGATATAATTCGGAGCCAGGCCTGATCACTCACCATTTTGGAATGAGCTTCTATCGGAGAAATAACGACTTTACAGGGAGAGATTGTATAGCCTTGATAAAAGTAAGGCAAGCGAATCCATGTGTTTCGATTTACAACTTCTAAGAGCTGCTTGGAATACGATGATAATCTGGAATAATCCATATATGGCAAGAGTGCTTTTTGGAAATGTCCCCAGTAAGCATAGTATGCAGACTCATGATGTTCTTTTCTAGCGGTAAATCGAGTATGAAGAATTTCTATCATTCGCGTGCTAGATTCTTTCCAAGTGACAATATATTGTTCTAATTTCTGAAAGAGATCTAAACTACATACGGGAGAAAACTTTTGGAGAATTTGTGATAAATAGGATAAGAAATTGCTTCCATCTGCAGTAAATACAAAAATTTTATTATCTGTATTTATTAGAATCCATTTAATGACTTGGTCAGCATAATCTGTAGGTAAATTGAGCATAGCATGCATAACACATTCATGTCCGACTGGGGATATAGGGTACTTTATACTTTGGATAAATTCAATTAATGCATCGGACATAGTTTGTGCACATTCGGCAAACGCGTATTTGACAATTTCAACTATTGACCGAACGATAGATTCGTCGTGTTCAGTTTCAGTCCAATCTTTATAATCAGAAAATGGGTAATAATCGGACCATTGTAAATAATAGTTGCGTGTTGCTTCACAAATTAGAGGAAATAATTGGGTTATAATTTGCCATGCATATTGTTTGCCGTAAATTGAGCGCTTTTCTGGTCTTTCCAAGCGCAACTTTGAAATGCTTTCATTTGGCCAATTTTCAATAAGAATGGAAAATATTCTAATACAGCGGATTGACTGATGGTTAAGCAATGAATATAAGATATAAGAGTGCTGAAATAAGGTGAGATTATTTTTTAGAATTTGAATTCGAAGGTCAAACATGGAATCTGAGTCATCGAAAGGGTCTGTACATAGCGTTGAAAATATTTTATAGTCTTGATCGCAGCTTTGTAGAGAAAATGGACGAAGTTTATCTGCAACAAAATCAGGACATTGGCGATTGATTGACCTTAACAGTGCTAAGCTTTGATCGGAAGGAAAATGATCTGCGGCTAGTTCCGGCAGTCTCATAACAAATTGTGGGTGACAATAAAGAACAACACTAGTAATATAGTTTTTCCATTCGGGCTTTTTTATATAATCATCAACAATTTTTAAAATTTCAGATGAAGGAAATTCACATTGCCCGATGATTTCAAAAACTGTACACTTAAAATAATACCGAACAGAAGATCCTTTCAATAGAAGATGGCATTGTTTAATAAATAAATCGAGATTGCTTTCAATAAGGTATTGAAGAATACCCAGTAAGCGATACCGGATCAGCGGGGTTTGGTTGTTTCGTTCTCCAATCAAATCGGTGAGATTAGTCCCGGTATAAATTTTTTGTAGAAAATCTGCTGTAATAAAATAATCCAAAAAACTCTGGTGTGTAAATGATATGGTTTTTGAAGCTGAATTGTTGCTGAGTAATCCAGATGATATAAAAAGATCTATTTCAGATAATTCGTCAGGAAAAAGAACTCTAGGAAGTGAGAAAACAGAACTGCTTTCCATGAGCATCACAATTTTGTTTTTGCATGCAATAATGTTACCTGATGTAAGGCCATTATTAACACAGGCTTGCTGGATCTGCTTCCACCATGTTCCCATTAACTCAAAAACAGAAGAAATTTTATTTTTTTGGGAGCTTTCCTCGAGTTTGGACCAAACATAGAGTGAAGATGGAGTTAAAAGCAATTTCTGTAGTCTGGGTGAAAGGTGATTGTATTTTTCTCCTATGATTTGAATGACTTCTTCAGTTTTAAACAGACTAACGGAGATCTTATCCCATTTCAAATTATCAGGTGAATTTGAAAGATCAAATAATCTGTTTAAACCTTTGTCATTCTCAAGGTCGAATGTTCGGGATGCAACTAAAATGGAAACGGAACTGCCGAAAGTTAGATTTACACTTCTGGCCTGAAAAAAGAGTTCTTTGCATACATCTAAGGCAGAACTTGAGTGATTACTTGTCCAGCGTAAGGCGTCAAGTTGATCTAAAATTAAAACGCATCGTTTTCCAGCAGAAAGTTTGGATAAACAAAAAACCGGAGATTCCGGTAGACCGAGACTTTGTCCATAAGTATCTGCAGATATCTTGGGAGGATGTTTGTCGAGTTTTATGGCAAGATAAAGAATTCCGGCTTTTTTTAGATAGTCTATGGTTTCTTCTATACAACCGCTTTTTCCAGAACCGGCTTTCCCGTGAAGAATAACAGAATGACCATTGTTAATGCTTTTTATAATTTGATCTGTTTGTGTTCGATGAACTAATTTTTGATGGACAGCATGATATGCATCCCAGTGGATTAAATTGAGAGATCGAATTTGACCTAAAACAGTTTCGCTGTTTTGATGATTACGAAGATGGATGTTTTGTGATTCCAAGTAGTTTATAATATCATTAGGTGTTATTTTTATTCCATATCGTCTGGTACTATTAGCATACTGCTCAAGTAAAACACGAACTGTAGATGCTTTTCCAGTAAATAATATGCCGATATTTGTATTTAGATCCTCTTCAGCTTCTGTTCCAGTAATATACTGCTCAAAGTAACAGTGGGACAACAAATAAACAGCTTCAATGACATCGGAGGGATTATTTTGATTTAATTCAAATTCTTTTACGCAGTCGTAAAAAAGCTTCCTTATAGAATCATTGGTAAGCTGATATTTTACAAATTCCTCAGGACTTGAATTGGTCCTTGCACGTTTACATAGTTCGTCTAATTGTTTGTAGGGGAGAGGAGAGATGAAATAATATAAATTATTATTATTGTCAGTTATGATCTTCTTGGCTCTTTGAAATACATCGTATTGTCTAAGGTCTGCAATACTCCATGCAGAGTGATTACCGTTGCTTGCTTTACATTGATAGTGTTTTATTTGTCCATCGCATTGTTCAGAAACAAATTCTACCGAATCACTGTTTTGGCCAAGTGGTTCAACTGTGACAGAAACGAGTTCTTCTCTGGTAAGGCGAAGCAAAAGTTTGGCAAGATAACTGTTTTCATAGCTGTTTCCGTATTTATCAGCTCTACCGCCTGGTTCCAGACTCATAGTATAGACCTCCATTGTTTTGGATTTTAACAATTGTTTTCATGTTTGTGCGAAGCAGGACCCTTTTAATTTTATAACAATTATACACTTTCCTGTGATTGTTGACTAGAGCTTTAATGGGCCATGATATGTTTAAACATTAGAAGAAAAGTAGATGGATACTGGTGAATTCAAAAGGGCACCTTGATTTCTACCAGAACTAAGGTGTTCTTTTTATGTCCAATCAGAAAAAGGAGACTGTGTATGCTTGATTACTTTTACGGCGGACAAGCCGAGCTATTTTCATTCTACCGACTCCCTAAGGCCCTCTTCACCAACCCAAAGTTTTGCGGTACCTCAGCGGAGTCCAAGATCCTGTATGGATTGCTGATGGACCGAATGAGCCTGTCTATCAAAAGCGGTTGGCTGGATAAGCAAGGGCGTGTGTACATCATCTTCACCACGGAGGAAATCATGACCTCCCTTTACTGTGCCGACAATAAGGCCACTAAGTTGATGAAAGAATTGGAAGGCTGCGGACTGATCGAGCGGAAGCGCCGCGGTCTTGGAAAACCAAATTTGATCTATGTGAAAAACTTTGCTTCTGATCCGTCAGAACCACGAGACCAGAATCGTGAAAACAACGATTCAAGAGCCGTGAAACCCGCGACTACAGAACCGTCAAAATCACGAGGAATTAAGAATAATCAGAACTATACTGACTTGAGCGAGACTGATCCCTTCTTTTCCGGCGCGGACGCCGGAATGGAATCCGAAGGGAAAGATGACCGCGCCCTGTATCAGGATTATTTTTCTCAGGAACTGGGCCTCGATGCTCTGATGGAGGCCAATCCCGAAGATGAGGATATGCTGCGGGAGATGCAGGAGCTTTTGGTGGATATCGTGTGCAGTCATCGGAAGATGATCCGTATTGCCGGGGATGACAAGCCCTTTGAGGTGGTGAAAGGCCAGCTGATGAAGCTGAACAGCGACCATATCCGGTTTGTCCTGATGTGTCTGAAAGAGAACACCACCCAGGTGCGGAATATGCGGCAGTATCTATTGGCTTCACTCTACAATGCACCCATGACCATGCACAATAGTTATGCGGCCCGGGTGCAGCACGACTTGAACGCAAAGTAACCGGCATCTGCCGGCGAGGAAGGGGGTGATGATTTGGCCCAAAAAGCAACCGTAATCGCCATAACCAACCAGAAAGGCGGCACCGGCAAGACCACGACCTGCGAAAATCTGGGGGTGGGCCTTGCCATGGAGGGCAAAAAGGTGCTGGTGGTGGACGTAGACCCACAAAGTTCGCTTACCATCAGCATGGGATGGCCCAAACCGGATGAACTGGATACGACCCTTGCTACTCTCATGGGCAAAGTGTTGGAGGACAAGCCCATCCAGCCCGGGGAAGGAATCCTCCATCACGCCGAGGGTGTGGATCTGATCCCGTCCAGCATTGAGCTGGCAGGGATGGAGGTGGGCCTTGTAAATGCCATGAGCCGGGAAAAGGTCTTGAAGCAGGTGCTGGAAGTCAACAAGCGATCCTATGACTTCATTTTGCTGGACTGTACCCCCAGTCTCGGTATGCTCACCATCAACGCTTTGGCCGCAGCAGATAGTGCTCTGATCCCGGTACAGGCACAATATCTGCCAGCCAAGGGCCTGGAGCAGCTGTTGCAAACGATCAACAAGGTGCGGCGGCAGATCAACCCGCGATTGCGGATTGAAGGCATCCTGATGACCATGACTGACAGCCGAACCAGTTTTGGAAAGGAGATCGACGCACTGGTCCGGCAGGCGTATGGGGGCAAAATCAAGGTTTTTGCCCAGGGAATACCCCGGTCTGTACGGGCAGCGGAAACCAGTGCCGAAGGCAGGAGTATCTATGCACATGACCCCAAGGGGAAAGTGGCGGAAGCCTACCGGGCACTGACGAAGGAGGTGCTGCAAAGTGCCGAAAAACGGCGCAAACATCAGCTTGACCAGCTACGATGACATTTTTTCTACCGAAGAAAGCCGCCAGACCGAGCAGATTCAGCAAATCCCCATCGCAGACCTGCATCCCTTCAAAAACCACCCCTTCAAGGTGCTGGATGATGAGGCCATGCAGCGGACGGTGGAGAGCGTAGCACAGTTTGGCGTGTTGGCCCCGCTGGTTGTCCGACCGCGGGAGGAAGGAGGCTATGAGATTATTTCGGGCCACCGGCGGCAGCACGCCGCCGAGCTGGCAGGGCTGAAAACCCTGCCGGTGATTGTCCGCAACATGGACGATGACCAGGCAGTGATTCAGATGGTGGACAGCAATTTGCAGCGCGAGAGCATTCTGCCCAGTGAGCGGGCTCTTGCCTACAAGATGAAGCTGGAAGCCATAAAAAATCAAGGTGCTAGGTCGGATTTAACTTCGGGCCAAGTTGGCCCGAAGTTGCGGTCAGATGAAAAGGTAGCGCAAGATGCAGGAGAAAGTAGAAAACAGGTTCAGCGCTTCATCCGTCTCACCAACCTGATCCCTGAACTTCTGGACCTGGTAGACCAAAAGAAAATATCATTCAATCCCGCTGTGGAGCTGTCGTACCTGACAACCTCCGAACAGCGGGATTTTTTTGAGGCCATGCAGGACACCCAGAACGCTCCTTCCCTGTCCCAGGCCCAGAGAATCAAGAAACTGAGCCAGGCCGGCAAGTGCAGCTACGATGCCATCTTCGACATCATGGGCGAGGAGAAAAAGGCGGAAATGGACCGCGTGACCATCAAGAACGACGTGCTGCGCAAGTATTTCCCCAAGTCCTACACCCCGCGTCAGATGGAGGAAACCATCCTGAAGCTCCTGGAACAGTGGCAAAAGAAGCGCCAGCGCAGTCAGGAACGCTGACCGGCTGGCAAAACAACCAGAACACAACATGGAAATTTGGAGGTAACGCCTATGGCAACCAAGAAAACCGCAGCCACCATCACTACCCGGCAGATTTACGATAAAGTCTGCGCCATGGAAAAAATGCTGAAAGTATGCCTGGAAGGTCCGCCCCCGGCAGAGGAAGAAACCAAGCCCTATCTGGCCGCCGCGGCTCCCGATCTGCCCCTGTCTGTCATCCGGTTGGCAGATGCACCGGACATCCTGCCCTGCTTCGATGAAACCGATATGCTCTACGGGCTCAAGGACATCCCCGTTATGATGAGCTACTGCCCGGAGCAGGTTATGCGAATCGGCGAGGAATACTACCTGACCGGCCCCATGATTTTTTTCAGAATTGATGAAAAGGGGTATACGGTATCCCTCACGGTGGATGACCTGTACAAGCTGGCCGAGTTCCTGGAGGAACACACCGTCATCCTGATGACTGGCCCGGACAGCTTTGTGGGCATCTGGCTGGACTGACCATGTGGGCGGGAATGGCGCATTTTACGGCAGGAACCTGGTTTGGGTTCCTGACCGCAGTTCTGCTGCAAGCCAGAAAGGATGGTGAGGCTCATGCAGGAAGATGTAGAGAACAGAACGATCAACTTTGCCATCAGCACCACCAAACTGACGGGGAGAACGCTCCTGGCGGCAGCGCGTAAATTCTTCCAATGGAGGGCTGGCAAGGCGCACAGCAAGCCGGTGGGCAAACAGAGCGTCAAGCAGCTGCTGCGGCAGGACCAGGGGGCTACCAACATCGAGATCGAGAAAACCAGCATCCGTGACTTCAAGCGGATTTTGGACAAGTACGGCGTGGACTACGCTATCACCAAGAACCACGACACCCCGCCGCGGTATGTGGTTTTCTTCAAGGCGAGGGACGCCGATACCCTGACTGCTGCTTTCAAGGACTACTCTGCCAAGCTGGTCAACAAAGAAAAACGCCCCAGCGTTCTGGAGCGTTTGGAGCAGTTCAAGGCCCTGGCTGCTGCGTTGGTGCCTGGCAAAATGAAGGAAAAGAGACAGGAGCGTGCCGACCGATGAACCAGAACACAAAACGATTGGTAATCCTGAATCTGCCCTATATGCTGACCGGTCTCTACACCACCAACTTGGGCTGGGCATGGAGAATGGCAGCGGGTGCCGATCTTTCCGAGAAGATGCAATCTCTGATGACCATTCTCCCGGACGCACTGGGCCGGATTATCCCCAGCGTTCACCCTCTGGACCTGCTGGTAGGCCTATGCTGTGGCGCTGGTCTGCGTTTGGCGGTCTACCTCAAGGGCAAGAACGCCAAGAAGTACCGCCATGGCAGCGAATACGGCTCTGCACGATGGGGAACCCATGCAGATATCGAGCCTTACACAGACCCGGTATTCCAGAACAATGTGATTCTCACAAAGACCGAGTGTCTGACCATGAATAGTCGCCCGAAGGACCCCAAGACTGCCCGGAACAAGAACGTGCTGATTGTGGGCGGCTCCGGCAGCGGCAAGACGCGCTTCTGGATTAAGCCGAGTGCGCCCGTAGGGGCGGTATAAACGTTACTGTAAGCAAGTAATAGGTTAAAGCATCATGTGGCAATAGCCGCAGCCTATCCTTCCCCGTCTTACCCCAAAAGGGAAACCGGAGGGCGACCATAGCATGGCGGAGGACACGGGGCACTGAAACCTCTGAGGTGCCCGCGTGACGGAAGGAAAATCCACGTATGAGGATGGAAGCTAAACTGCTTGAATGACAGCCTGAAATCGGGACCAAGATCCCACCCCTGACGTAGAGAGGTTGTACCCGTCAGTGTTCCTGACAGCCGCATTGTTTGGCTATGCGACTGCAGATGCTCGGAACAGATTCAGCCACGGGAAAGTGGAAAAAGGCGAACGTCACATGCCGACAACGTGGAGCGCTTGTTTATACCGTACGAAACGGGGATTGTCTAAAGTGAAACGCCGAAAGGCTATGAAAACGCTGAGACGCGGGATTCTGAATATTCACCAGGACAACAGAGTTCCCATAGTAGTCCGAGGGCGGGAAGGCCGTCCGCATGGCGAAGGGGAACAGTGAATCATTTTCAAAACAGAAAGGATGGTGTGCGAGACACCATGAGAAATCCGATTCATGTCTTGAAAAGCCTTGAAGAAAAGGCAAGTGTAAGCAACTACCAATACGAAAGATTGTATCGCAATCTGTACAATCCTGAATTCTACCTTCTTGCCTATGCCAGCATTGCAAAGTCGCAGGGGAGCATGACGCAGGGGGTAGACGGACAGACACTGGATCGCATGAGTCTGCCGAGAATCAACCGGATCATTGAATCCATTCGCAACAGGACGTACCAGCCAAAACCTGCCAAGAGAAAGTATATTCCAAAGAAAAATGGAAAACTCCGCCCACTGGGGATTACTTCCACCGACGATAAGTTGGTGCAGGAAGTAGTCAGAATGATTCTGGAAGCAATCTATGAGCCGACATTCAGCAACTACTCTCACGGCTTCAGGCCCAAAAGAAGCTGCCATACTGCGCTCAGTCAGGTGAAGAAAACCTTTACAGGTGTCACCTGGGTTGTGGAAGGAGATATCAAAGCTTGCTTTGACCATTTTGATCACCATGTGCTGGTTGAATTGCTGCGCAAAAGAATTTCGGACGAGGCTTTTATCGGCCTGATTTGGAAATTCCTGAAAGCCGGATATATGGAGCAGTGGCAGTATAACTGCACTTACTCTGGTGTTCCGCAAGGCAGCGGTATCAGTCCTATCTGTGCCAATATATATCTCAATGAACTGGATGGCTATATGCAGGCGTATAAAGAAAAATATGACTGTGAACCGACCAGAAGAAAGACGACCAAAGAATATGAACGGGCGTCACGGAGATACAAGAAAGCACGCAAATCGCTTATGGATGCAGAGAAATCCACTCCTGAGCTGGTAAAAGGATTCAAAGGGGCCAGAAGTGAAAAGATGAATCAGCACTACTATGATCCGTTTGAGAAAGGATACAAGAAAATCCAGTACAACCGATATGCTGATGATTTTGTAATCGGCGTGATCGGGTCCAGAGAAGACGCAGAAAGAATTAAGAAAGATGTAAAAACATTCCTTCAAGAAAAGCTGCATCTGGAAATATCCGAGGAAAAGACAAAAGTAACCCATTCCAGCGAGCCGGTACGATATCTGGGATATGATTTCAAAGTGATCCACTCCAAAAACATGAAGCGGTGCAAAAATGGCGACATGAAACGGGTGTGGTATGGAAAAGTATTTCTGTATATGCCGAAAGAAAAGTGGATTAAAAAGGCCATGGAACGGGGAGCGATACAAGTGAAGCGCAATCCCGACACAGGAAAAGAAATGTGGCGTCCTATGCCAAGAAAAGACCTGATGAACCGCAGCGATGTAGAGATTGTATCCACGTTCAATGCAGAAATCCGAGGACTGTATAACTTCTATCGGATTGCGGAAAATGTGGGAGCCCTACACAAGTACTATTATATGGTGCGGTACAGCATGTTAAAGACACTGGCAGGAAAACACAGGACAAACGTCAGTGTTGTGAAAAAGCGCTGCATGGCAGATGGTGTGTTGAGAGTTCCCTATGAAACAACCAAGGGGCTGAAATACTGTGAATTCTACCATGGAGGATTTGAAAAGCACAGCGACGGCTATGACAATGTAGCTGATGTGATGCCAACCTACAGAAAGTATGATGGTCGGCACACGATTGTAAACAGGATTAAAGCCGGAGTATGTGAACTCTGCGGGGAAAATGCAGAATATCTCTGGATGCACCACGTCAGAACGCTGAAAACGCTGAAAGGCAGAGATGTTTTTGAAAAGAAAATGCTGGCAATGCGAAGAAAATCGCTTGCTCTCTGCTCGGATTGCTTCGAACGCTTACACGAAACTGAATCGTTGAGGTGATTCATGGAAAGCCGGATACGCCGAGAGGTGTACGTCCGGTTTGGGAGGCGGCTCCCTGAAACCTACCGGTAAAAGCCGACAAGGCGCAGGGTGCCTACCCCATACTTATTGCAGATGCATTCCTCTTATGTTCTCACCGACCCGAAAGGAACTACGATTCTTGAGGTCGGCAATGCGTTTGTGAAGAAAGGCTACCGCATCAAAATCTTTAATTGTATCAACTTTAAGAAGTCGATGCATTATAATCCGTTTGTGTATATCCACTCGGAAAAGGATATTTTGAAGCTGGTGACAACCCTCATGACCAACACCAGAGGAGAGGGAAAGGGAGGCGACCCCTTTTGGGACAAGGCGGAGAAGCTGCTGCTGACTTCGCTTATTGCCTATATCCACTATGAGGCACCGGAAGAAGAACAAAACTTTGCAACGCTGCTGGAATTTTTGAACGTGATGGAAGTCCGGGAGGATGACGAGGAGTACCAAAACCCGGTGGATATCATGTTTGAGAAGTTAGGAGAGCAGCAGCCCAATCACTTTGCAGTACGCCAGTATCGTCTTTACAAGTTGGCCGCCGGTAAAACGGCAAAGTCGATCCTCATTTCCTGCGGTGCCCGGCTGGCACCATTTGATATCGCGGAGCTGCGGGAGATTACCGCCTATGACGAGCTGGAACTGGACACCTTGGGTGACCGCAAAACGGCACTGTTCCTGATTATGTCCGACACAGACAGCACCTTCAACTTCCTGATCTCTATGGTTTACACCCAGCTTTTCAATCTGTTGTGCGAAAAGGCAGATGACGTATATGGCGGGCGGCTGCCCGTCCATGTGCGCTGCCTGATTGACGAGTGTGCTAACATCGGGCAAATCCCGAACCTGGAGAAGCTGGTGGCCACCATCCGCAGCCGGGAAATCTCGGCCTGCCTGGTGCTACAGGCACAGTCTCAGCTCAAAGCGCTGTATAAGGACAACGCCGATACCATCATCGGCAACATGGACAGCCAGGTCTTTCTGGGCGGTTCGGAGAACACAACCCTCAAGGAACTGTCTGCTGCACTTGGCAAGGAAACCATTGATACGTTCAACACATCAGACACCCGCGGCAACAGCCCCAGTTATGGCACCTCGTTTCAAAAAACTGGCCATGAACTTATGAGCCGGGATGAACTGGCCGTCATGGACGGCGGCAAGTGCATCCTGCAGCTGCGCGGCGTCCGGCCCTTTTTGTCCGACAAGTACGATCTGACCCAGCACCCCAACTACAAGCTGACAGGGGACTACGACAAGAAAAATATGTTCGACATCGAGAAATATCTCGATCACCGCCTGAAACTGAAACCTTCGGATACCTATGAAGTAATCGAGGAAACCGAAGAATAAAAAAACTCCCCCTGCTCATGAACTGTGAACAGGTCCGTAAAAAGTAGACAATAGACAAAAAACCTCCCCGTGTAGGATAATAGAACTACACGAGGAGGTTTTGCTATGCCCAGAAAATACACGAAAATAAATCAATATGAGAAAGAAATTCTGCAATGGAAAAGCGAGGGTATTACCAACCGCGAAATCGCCCGGAGACTAGGGTGTATCTGAGAAGTCGGCTCATATGTGCAAAATGGAGAAAATGACAGC
>ERZ1090868.1497-NODE-1499-length-12326-cov-5.444870_pt1 | contig 12326 bp, 12 predicted proteins | sample MGYA00478475_ERZ1090868 | MGnify/ENA primary metagenome ERZ1090868 (study PRJEB33644, sample SAMEA5815747) | chicken gut metagenome | biome: Chicken; feature: Gastrointestinal Tract; material: Caecum | place: Ireland | collected 2019-01-01 | study: A study of...
CCCCGGGGGGGGTGCCCCTCCCCCCGCGGCCAAAACAAAATCCCCCCCTTCCCTACCGCCTTTCCCGCCCCGGCTTAACCCAGAATGATACGCGACTCGATCTGGCTGGCTACCGCAAACGCGATACGCGACGGGATGTTAGCCTTCATGATACCGGTGATAACGTCAGCCGACGGACGCTGGGTGGCAACCACCAGATGCATACCGGCCGCACGCGCCTTCTGCGCGATACGGCAGATCGAGGTTTCGACCTCCTTAGCCGCGACCATCATCAGGTCGGCCAGCTCGTCGATGACAATGACAATCTGCGGCAGCACCTGATACTGTTCGGGTGTTCCGCCCTCTTCCTGCTCGGCCTTGGCGCGCTCAGCGCGCATCAGGTCGTTATACCCCACCAGATTGCGCACCTGATGATCGGCAAACAGCTTGTAGCGGCGCTCCATCTCGCCGACCGCCCAGTTGAGCGCACCCGCCGCCTTTTTCGGGTCGGTCACGACCGGAATGAGCAGGTGCGGGATGCCGTTGTAGTTGCCCAGCTCGACCATCTTGGGGTCCACCATAATCAGGCGCACCTCTTCGGGCGTGGACTTGTACAAAAGCGAAATCAGCATCGAGTTGATGCACACGGATTTACCAGAACCGGTGGTACCGGCGATCAGCATGTGCGGCATTTTGGCGATATCGCCGATGACCGGCTTGCCGGTGATGTCCTTGCCGACGGCAAAGGACAGGCGGCTGCGCGCGTTGGTGAACGCGGGCGACGAAATGCACTCGCGGATGAACACAGTATTAACCGTCTTGTTCGGCACCTCAATACCGACCGCGATTTTGTCCGGGATGGGCGCGATGCGCACGTTTGCCGCGCCGAGCGACAGCGCGATATCGTCTGCGAGCGCGGTGATGCGTGAAATCTTGATGCCGCGCGGGATGGTCAGCTCAAACCGCGTGACCGACGGGCCGCGCACGATGCCGATGATCTGCGCGTCGATATTGAACGATTCGAGCGTGTCGATCAGGCACTCGGAATTCTCCTTGAGCTCGGCTTCCGCACCGGCGACCGACGTATGCTTGCCAATGCTCAGCAGGTCGATGGGCGGATAGTCATAGACCGGCATGGGCGCCTTCTGGTTCTCGTCCATCTGCTCGCTCAGCTCCGCCTGCTCGTCTTCGCTGATTTTTTCGGTCTTTTCCACCTTTTCGGCCTTTTCAGCCTTTTCCGGCTTGGGCGACGGCTCGACCGGCGGCTCCTCCTCGCGGTTTTCCACCAGATCGAGGATGCTCACCTGCTCGTCCGTGGTTTGCTCTTTCAGGGAGCGCAGGTATTCGTCCGGCGCCATCGGCTTGCCGCCGTGCATATGACGCACAGGTGCATCCGGGTCAGCGCCCGGCTTGTCCTCTCCGGGCGGCTCGGTGTCGATCGGGATGTCGATCTCCGCCTTGCGGCGGGCAGCGCGGCGCTCCTCACGGCGCTGCACATGTGCGCTGACCGCTTCGTGCACGTTGGGCAGCTTGGGCGGCGCTTCATAACGCTCGCGCTCTTCTTCGTCCTCATATTCATATTCCGGCGGACGGAACATCTCCAGCAGCGCCTGCGGCGTGATGCGGCAGGCAACCAGAATGGCCGTCACCGTCAGCACCAGCAGAACCAGCAGCGCCCCGACCGAGGACAGCGCCCACTCCAGCACGATATACAGGCCGCCCGCCAGCAAACCGCCGGACTTGCCCGCCATGCCGGTTGTCAGCAGGTCGAAAAGCGTTTTCATTGAAAAATCATATTCGTTTGCGCAGGCAAACGCATGGATAATGCTGCCGATGAACAGCGGCAGCAGCGCAATGCTTGTACCGCGCAGCCGCACCGGCCCTTTTTGCCGCGCAAACAGCAGTCCCGCCAGCGCGAGCAGCGCAAACGGCAGCAGATAGCTGCCCTTGCCGATCATGGCGCCGATGCCACGGTGCAGCCAATCGAGCAGCACGCCGTCGATCGGCAGGATCGCCAGCAGGCACAAAAGCCCGAGCACGCCCCAGATGGCCCCCCATGTGGCACGGGACAGGACGGGCTCCGGCTCGGGTGCGCGCCGCGCGGCCGCTTTTCCGCGCGACGTAGTTTTTTTGGTTGTCGTTTTCTTTGCAGCCAAAGTGTTTTTCCCTCGCTTTATTTGCTTTCCCGCGCGATATAGCGTGCGGACGACACCGGCCATTGGCCGGTGTTTTTCGGATAAGTGCGAAGAAAAGTCCCGTTATCCGGAACTTTTCTCAACCTCTGCGGCAGTTGCGCCCGCAGACGGCATTATATCATTTTTATCAGGCTCACCACGATGGTGATGGTGCCGATCAGGGTGCAGTACACCACGAACGGACGGAAGTTGCCGCGCTTGGAAACAAAGCGCACCATGCGGATCGCCGCAAGGCCGGACAGCATCGCCGCCACAATGCCCACCAGATAGCAGGCGATGGACACGTCGCCCATAGCTGCCGCCGGGTCCTTGAAAGCATCGACCAGCTCGAGAATATTCGCGCCCAGAATGACCGGCAGGGACATGATGAACGCGAAACGCACGGCAAAATCACGCGAAAAGCCGCGGAACAGGCCGGTGCAGATGGTGGTGCCCGAACGGGACAGGCCGGGCAGCACGGCAAAGCACTGGCCGATGCCGACGATCAGCGCATCCAGCCAAGTGGCGTTTTCCTCGGTCTTGTGCTTTTTCGGCGCTTTCTCCGACAGGTACAGGATGGCCGCCGTCACCAGCAGCAGCAGGCCAACCAGCAGCGGAGAGGAAAATGCATTCTCAAGCGTGCTTTTAACCGGCAGAATCGCAAACATCGGCACGATGGTCAGCAGCAGCATGACGATAAACCGACGGTACGGATGGCCATTGATCTTGAAGCCGTCACGAATCCATCCGAAGAACTCCACAAACAGCTCCTTGATGTCCTTCCAGAAGGCCACAATGACGCTCAGCAGCGTACCAAAGTGCAGCAGTACGTTAAACAGCATGTAATTGGTTTCCACGCCGCCGCCGAATAGGGTCTGGACCAGCACCAGATGGCCGGACGAGGACACAGGCAGAAACTCGGTCAGGCCCTGCACCAGACCCTGCAAAATAGCAAACCATAAACTCATGTGATATGTCTCCTTTTGATGGGGCAAATATTACATACGAAATTATTATAGCATATCTGCGCGCCGGATACCACCATTTTCCGCAAAAATGCTGTGTTTCGCCCGTTCATCCGTTCTCCGCCAGAATCCGGTCGATCGCGGCGGCCACGCCGTCCTCCGCATTGGTCAGCGTCTGCCGCTTGCAGATCGCCTTGACCGCATCACTGGCATTGCCCATGGCGATCGGCAGCTCGACCGCACGCAGCATTTCCAGATCGTTTTCACTGTCCCCGATCGCCGCTGCGTGCGACAGGTCGGTGCCCAGCTCCCGGCACAGCATACCCAGCGCCGTCCCCTTGTCCGCCGCTGGCGTGACCACTTCAATATTATCCGCCGCCGAGCTCATCACGCGCACGCCCGGGATCTGCCGGATCTGGTCGCGCACCATTTTCAGGGTGACTGGATCTTTGCTGCGGGCGAAAATCTTATCCACCGACACATGTCCATCCGCGATAAACTCCGCAATCGAAGGAACCACCCGCTTGGCCGCGAGATAGCCCTCGTTAGATTTGTATTTTCCAAATTCCATTTCGTCATAAGGCGTGATGAGCAGCGTCTCCCCGACGTAAACCATCACCATCAACCCGATGCGCTCCACCGCGGCCGCCGCGCGCACGGCAGGCTCCCACGGCATGGACATCCGCATCATGCACCGCCCGGTCGATACACGCGAAATCGATGCGCCGCCTGAGGTCACCATCAGATCATCCGTTTTCAGCTCCACGGCAAAATCACTTGCCTCCCCGCAGATGCGTCCGGTCGATATCACGACATGCACTCCCGCCTCACGCGCACGATGCACAGCATCGATCGTCGCCGCAGACACCGTATTGCTCGGCGTGAGCGCCGTTCCATCCAGATCGAGCGCGATCAGTTTGATCTTTTGCATGTTTCTTTTTCCCCCTGTATTTTTCCATTTCCTATTCAGGATACCGCAGCGGACAACAAATTGCAAGAGCCGAAAAGGTCAAACATTTGTTCTTGTTATTTTCCCGGTTCTCGGCTATTCTTTGACACACGGGAAAACAAGCAAATCCAACCCGGAAGGAGTTGATGCCATCTTGCGAAGTTCAGACGACCCCGGGAGACTCGTCGAGATGCTCTACGAGATCGCCGGGGATGCCGACGCACCGGCCAACAGCCGCCTGAGCGCGATCAAGGAGATCCTCGACCGGACAGTCGGCAAAGGGGCGATGCTGGACGGCGCGGAACACGAGACTGCGCCGGTCGAAATCGTGTTCCGGATCGTAGACGCACGATCGAATACGAAATAACCCCCCGGCAGGCGGCATTCGTACAGTCGGGCGCGTTTGAAACGCTGTTCGGCGGTGCAGCAGGCGGCGGCAAAAGCCACGGGCAACTGCTCGACGCGCTGCGTTTTGCCGTAAGCTACCCCGGCTCCCGGCAGCTCATGCTGCGGCGCACCATGCCAGAGCTGGAACGCTCGCTCGTGCCTGCCTCGCTGCGGCTGTTCCCGCAGGTGATCGCGTCCTATAAGGTCAGCGACCATCTGTGGCAGTTTGCAAACGGCTCGACGCTCGAGTTCGGCTACTGCGACGCAGAAAGCGACGTGACCAAATACCAGTCTGCGGAATACGACGTTTTGCGCTTTGACGAGCTGACGCACTTCACTGAAAGCCAGTTCACCTATCTAATCTCGCGTGTGCGCGGGGCAAACGGCTATCCCAAGCAGGTCAAATCAACGACCAACCCGGGCGGCGTGGGGCACCAATGGGTCAAATCGCGTTACATCGACCCGATGCCGCCCGACACCGAAACCGAGTTCGACGGCGGCTCACGGCTGTTCCTGCCCGCGCGGCTTACGGACAACCCCTTCCTGCACCGCGCGGACGCGGGCTATGAAAAACGCCTGCGGCTGCTCTCCGCACGCGACCGGCGCGCGCTGCTCGACGGTGTGTGGGAACTGGACGAAGGCCGGTACTTCAGCGAGTTCAGCCCCGATCTGCATGTTGTCAAACCGCACCCCATCCCCCGCGACTGGCGGCGGTATCTGACCATCGACTACGGTCTGGATATGCTGGCGGCGCTGTGGATTGCGCAAAGCCCGGACGGGTACAGCACAGTATACAGAGAGTTATATCAGTCCGGTTTGATTATCTCAGAAGCGGCGGCGGCCATTCTCTCCTGCGAGCTGTCCGGCGAACACATCGACTGTCGGCTTGCCCCGCCCGACTTGTGGAACCGGCGGCAGGAGACCGGCAAAAGCGCGGTGGAGCTGTTCGCGGACTGCGGGCTGGATTTTGACAAAAGCTGCAACGAGCGTGTTGCCGGTTGGCTGGCGCTGCATGAGCTGCTCGCCCCGCGCAAGGACGAGCAAGGTCAGCCGCGCCCGCGCCTGACCATCTTCGACACCTGCCGCAACCTGATCCGCACGCTGCCCGCTTTGCAGCACGACACGCGCAATCCGTCCGACGTGGCAAACACACCGCACGAGCTGACCCACGCGCCCGACGCGCTGCGCGGCTATGCCGCGACGGTGTACGAACCGCCCGCACCCGTTAACCCCACGGCATATGACTGTGAAGTCGGGGAATTTCTCGCGTACTGAAAAGGAGGAACTCAATGACCATTTTACTTTACTGCATCGGCGCGGCCCTGCTGGTGCTGACCGGCGCGGTCGTGTCCGGCGGGCTGCGGCTGCCGCAGCGTCCCCCGAAACACGAGGACGACCCCGCCGCAGCCGCAGATGACGCGCTCAGCCGCGATCTGGCTGCGCTGATGGCTTACGGACGGGAGGACATGACCGATGAAATTTGATCCGTCCCCCACCGCCATCTGGCGCAAATATGAGCGCGACCGCGACTACAAGCGCTCGATCGGCCTATACGACCGCGTGCGCCGCAACGAGGCGTTTTACCTCGGCAGACAATGGGAAGGGCTGCGCGTGCAGTCGCTCGACCCGCTGATCTTCAACGTGCTGCGCCGCTGCGTCAACCTGTTCGTGTCCATGCTGGTCTCGGACGATGTGGCGGTGCGCGCCCAGCCGTTCGACATGGATGGCGACGGCCGCAAAACCGCCCGCGTGCTCGAGCGTGCGTTCGCGTCCGCGATCGAACGCTCGGGTGTGAAAGCCCTCGGCCGCCCGCTGCTCAAAAACGCCTGCGTAGACGGCGACGCCTGCTTTTATATGCACTTCGACCCTGCACTCGAAACCGGGCAGGCAGTCAAAGGCGATATCGTGGCCGAGCTGATCGACTCGACCAACATCTGCTTCGGCAACCCCGCGTCCGACGAGGTGCAGCGCCAGCCGTATCTGATTCTTGCGATGCGCCGCGACGTGGACGAGGTGCGCAAGGAAGCACGCGAAAACGGTCTGTCCGCCGCCGAGGCGGAAGCCATCGTACCGGATGACACCGAGGACTATCTGCGCTATCGCTTGAACGGCGAAAACGACCGCGTGACCGTGCTGCTGCACATGCGCAGGACGGAAAACGGGATTGCGTTTACCAAAACCACGCGCACCGCAACCGTCATGCGCGAAAAGGAGCTGCCCTATCGCTATTACCCGGTCACGCACCTGTGCTGGAACCGTGTGCGCGGCTCGTGCCACGGCGAAAGCCCGCTGACCGAGGCCATCCCCAACCAGATCGCCATCAACAAGCTGTACTCGATGTATGTGCAGTGCATCAAGCAGGTGGCCTTCCCCAAGATCATCTACGACATGACCCGCTTCCCAAACGGCTGGTCGAACGATGTGGGCAAGGCGGTCGGCATGCGCGGCAACCCGAACGAAGCGATTGCCACCGCGTTCAAAGCGCCCGACATCTCCTCGCAGGTGCTCGCGCTGCTCAAGCAGATGATGAACGACACCGCCGAGCTGATGGGCGCGAGCGAAGCCGCGCTCGGCACGGTCAAGCCGGACAACACCTCGGCAATCGTTGCCGTGCAGAACGCGACCGCCGCCCCGCTCGAGCTGACCAAGATGGAGTTTTACCGCTTCACCGAGGACTGGGCGCGCATCTTCCTCGATCTGATGGGCGCACATTACGGCATCCGCACGCTTGTAGTGGCGGACGAACCGGGCGAGACGCCCTACCGGCAGAGCTTTGACTTCTCCCAGCTCGCTGGACAGGATCTGCGCTTGCAGGTGGATGTGGGTGCGGCCAGCTACTGGTCGGAAACCATGCAGACCATGACTAACGACCACCTGCTCGAAAGCGGCGTCATCACCGACCCGCTCGTATATCTGGAAAACGTGCCCGATTATCAGGTGCGCGGTAAAAACGACCTGCTGCACGCACTTCGCGTACAGCGCCAGCAGCAAAAGGAGGCAAATACAAATGCAAACCAGACAGAAAACGATCAGTAACCAGCAGACCGGCGCAGCCCCTGCCGCAGCACCGGCCACATCTATCGATCCCTTTGCAGCCGATACGGCGCAGAGCGCACAGACGATGCCCGGCGACCCGGCGGCACAGGCCGGACAGCAGACCTATCCGGTGCCGGTGGATGGCGAGATGCGCCAGCTGACGCTGGACGAGCTGATTCAGGCGGCAAGCCTGGGCCTGTCCAAGCAGAACGCCTACATTCGCCGCAACCGCGCGGCAAACGGCATGCCCAACGGCCAGATCTATGCGGCCTTCGTTGAGGAATACCCGGATGTGCGCCCGGAGGAAATCCCGCCGCAGGTATGGGAATGGGCGCAGCAGGAAGGCTCGCTCGTCTCGGCCTACCGCAAGTGGGAGATTCTTGAGCTCAAGGACGAGCTGGCCGCGCTCGAGATGAACCAGAAAAACCGCCGCGCCGCCGTCGGCCCGGCGCAGAGTGACGGCGAGCCGTCGGGCGTCGATCCGGTGACGCTGGCACTGCTGGGCAGATGATTCAACGAATAGTATAAACAGGAGGTATTATACTTATGGCTATCAATCTTGCAACCAAATATTCCGACCAGATTGCAGAAGTATTCACCCGTGCATCCTTCATCAAGGGCAAGACCGCCGAAACCTTTGACCTGACGGGCGTGAAAACCCTCAAGGTATACACGCCGATCACGGTGGAGGAGGTCGATTACGACCGCGACGGCGGCCTCAAGCGCTACGGCGACGTGACCGAAATGCAGGACGTGGTGCAGCACCGGACCATGACGCAGGACCAGGCGTGCACGCTGACGATCGACAAGGGCAACAACCTCGACCAGAACCTGGTCAAGAACGCGGCCGACATGCTGCGCCTGCAGCTGAACGAAAAGTCCACGCCGGCGGCCGACAAATATGCGTTCCAGCGCTTTGTCACCATGGCGGGCACGCTGGCCGAAAGCGAAAAACCGACCAAGAGCGATATCATCTCCAAGATTGCGGACGCTTCGCAGGCGCTCGACGATGCGCTGGTGCCGGACGACAACCGCTATCTGTATCTGACCAGCGAGATGTACAAGCTGGTCTGCACCTCGGACGAGTTCGCAGGCGTGGACGTGCTGGCACGCCAGTCGATCGCCAAGGGCGTGTGCGGCGAGGTGTTCGGCATGAACGTCGTGCGCGTACCCAAGAGCTATCTGCCGGATAACGTCTACTTCCTCGTCACGCACAAGGACGCAGTGCTCATGCCGTACAAGATCGCGGACGCCAAGGTGCACGAGGACCCGGTCGGCGTATCCGGTGCGCTGATCGAAGGCCGTCACTACTACGACGCCTATGTGCTGGGCGCCAAGTGCGGCGGCGTGTACGCGCTGGTGGCAACCGGCTCGATTTCCGCCGCGCCGAGCGTTTCGGGCGGCAAGATCACCGGCAATGGCACCATCCGCTATACGCTCGACGGCTCGGACCCGCGCTACTCGGATTCCGCCAAGGATTATGTGCCGGATACCCCGCTGACTCCGGAGGAAGGCTGTCAGATCCGCGCCTTTGCCACCGAGGAAAGCAAGTATCCGTCCCCCGTGGCCGAGGGTGTATAAAATAAATCGCCCATAGGGCGGTATAAGCAGGCTCCCAGCCTGCCGAACAGGCTGGGAGCCATTTTTAAAAAAGGAGGAACTCTATGACCGGAACTGAATGCTACCACGCTGCGCTCAACCTGCTCAGCGAAACGCCCAACACCGGTGTATATTATGAGCAATTCGCGCTTGGCGCGCTCAACCAGCTGTTGACCAACAGCCTGCGTGAGATCAACGCGCTGCGCGAAGCACAGCAGGAGGCCCCGCTGACCGTCCCACCGCGTCTGAACGCACTGGAGGAGGAAATTCCCGCAGACGACCATCTTGTCAGCGAATGCTTCCCCTATGGTCTGGCCGCGCTGCTGGTAGCCGATGACGACAAGGCAAAATTCAACTGGGCTGCCTCGGAATATGCCGAGCGTCTGCTGTGTCACTGTCCTGCACAGCTGACCGCCGTACAGGAGATGATCTGATGCGTGCCTATCAGTTTCCGCAGCCCGAAACCGTGCAAGAAACCGTTGTCAGCAGCTTCGGCGGCGTGGATTTCCGCACCCATCCGACCAAGCTGCCGCTCTCACGCTCCCCCGATATGCAGAACATGATCTGCGATCAAAACGATTATCTGGTCAAGCGCACGGGCTGGCAGACCAAACACAACTACGGCGCACCGATTTATGGCCTGTTCCCCCTGCCGGACAACGTGGGCTGCGCAGTGCACGCAGGCAAAAAGCTGTATGCCCGGCAGCCGGACGGCACACAAACCGAGCTGTGTGCGGACATGAATGAGGATTTTTCGCAATCCTTCGTCATGGGCGGCGTGCTCTATCTGCTCGACGGCGCGACCTTCCGCGCCGTGCGCCGCAAGGAATCCGGGGATGGCTGGGAGGCCGTGCGGGTGCAGGACATCGCCTATGTGCCGACCACAACCATTTCCGCCCAGCCCACCGGCGGCGGCACCAGCTATGAAGCGGTCAACCTTCTGACCCCCAAGCGCATCAATACCTTCATCGGGAACGGTTCAGCGACGCAGTTTCAGGTGGACTGCACCAAATTGGATCTCGGCGCCATCACCGCCACGGTTGACGGACAACCGGCAACGGTTGCATCCGTCAACCGCATCACCGGTTTGGTTACGCTTGCCTCCCCTCCCCCCAACAGCAACGGACTGGCAAACGTCGCCATCAGCTTTTCCAAGTCGGTTTCGGGCTACACCGACAAAATCAACCACTGCCGCTTTGCCGGTCTCTACGGCGGCAAAAACGATACCCGCGTATTCCTTGCAGGCAACCCGGACGAGCCTGCCTGCGACTGGCAGAGCGGTCTGTACGACCCGACCTATTTTCCTGATACCGGTTACACCCGCATGGGCACGGATGCTTCCGCAATCGTTGGCTATCTCAAGCAGTACGAAAGCCAGCTGATCGTCAAGGCGGGCGGCGCACAGGAATCCGCCAGCTACCGGCGTACCTTCACCCTCTCGGACGACGGCACGGCGCTCTATCCGCTGACGCAGGGCGCGCAGGGCGAAGGCGCGGTATGCCCGCGCAGCTTCGCTTCCCTCAACGATTTGCCGGTGTTCCTGTCCGCCCACGGCGTGCAGGGCGTGTTCGGCACAAGCGTTGCCGAGCAGCGAACCATTCAGTCCATCTCGGACGCAGTCACGCCCCGGCTGGAAGCCGAGGTCGGACTGGAAAACGCCTGTGCCATTGTCTTTGAGGGCAAATATTATTTGGTGGTTAACGAGCATGTCTACATCGCTGACGGCACGCTTGCCGACACCGATGGCCGTCCCGCATGGTTTTACTGGACCAATGTGCCTGCGCAATGTCTGGCTGTTCTGAACAACGAATTGTGGTTCGGCACGGCTGACGGCAGGCTGTGCCGGTTCCGACAGGCCGAGGAGGACGACGCTTACCGCGACGACGACGCGGCCATTGACGCCTATTGGCGCACTCCCACCCTGCCGCTTGGCGACTGGGGACGGATGAAAACCGTGCGCGACGTCATTCCCACGCTGATGCCGCACTCGCGTTCGGGCGCAACCGTGCAATATGAAAGCGAGGACGGCAAGGTTCTGGCGCTTTCGCGTAATATGGATCTGTTTTCCTTCAAAACGCTGGATTTCTCACGGTTTTCGTTCCGCTGCATTCCGGGTGCGTTAAGTTACCGCACCCGCTACCGGCAGCATCGCATGCCGCTGCTCGCTGTGCGCATCGGCAACGATCGGATCGACGAGCCGTTCGGTCTGCTGGCGCTTACGATCCGCTGGACATGCGGACAAACCATCATCTGAGAAAGGAGGAACATGCCTATGGCAAAAAATTATCGGGAGAACTTTGACTATGCCGAAGCGATTGCGAACACGCAGGATTCCGGTGAACGCCAGCAGCTGCTTGCTGAGCGCCAGAACAAAATTGACGCGGAGGGGCTGACGGGAAAGGTGGCCTCCAATGATGCCGTCGCCACATGGAATGGCAACTACCGCCCTTACTCGGTTTCGAACCAATCATCCGGCGGCTCATCCGGCAGCGCGGTCAGCCAGCTATACGAAGCAGCCGAGAAGGCGCGCCTGCAACGCTTGGAGGCTGCGCGCGCACGCATCCAGCAGCAGCTCCAGAACAATCTGGCCTCGATTGAAACCGATTACACGACTGGCATGACGCAAACCGATATCAATGCGCGTCAGTCCGTGATCTCCAACGAGGAAAAGCTCGCCGCGCTCGGCCTGAATATGGGTGCGCGGGGCGCGGCTGCCACTTCCGGTGCGGCGGAAACCAGCCGCATCGCCATTGACAACCAATACCGCAGCGATCTCAACGCGCTCGGTCAGGCACGCCTCGCGGCACGCGCTGCTGCGCAGAACAGCGCTTACGCCCAGGAGGCCGCTTTGGAGAGCGATTATTTCTCCGCAACGGAAAACGCTGCGCTGCAACAAGCGCAGTCTGCGCTGACACAGTTCAATGCCGACCGGGATTACAGCCTGTCGGTCGCCGGACTGACCGGTTTCCTCAATGGCACGCCCACGCTGGCTTACCGGGACTATGCGTCCGGTCTAACCAGTCAGGCACAGACGCAGGCCTACGAGCAGGCCTTCAACCGCTGGAAGACCTCCGGCTATGTGCAGTCGGGTGACGCGGCCATTCTGGGTGTGCCGGCCGGCACGCCGACCGCAGACGTCAGCTACAAAAACGCCAGCCTTGCTTTGCAGCAATGGAAAGCCGGTTATTGGTATTAAAATACATTTTTATGCATAAAAAGCCGGTCTCTGCTATGAAA
>ERZ1090868.1498-NODE-1500-length-12317-cov-6.973088_pt1 | contig 12317 bp, 10 predicted proteins | sample MGYA00478475_ERZ1090868 | MGnify/ENA primary metagenome ERZ1090868 (study PRJEB33644, sample SAMEA5815747) | chicken gut metagenome | biome: Chicken; feature: Gastrointestinal Tract; material: Caecum | place: Ireland | collected 2019-01-01 | study: A study of...
GTATAATCGCGCGTCTGCCCCGCCTTCCGCAGGCAAAAGCCCCCGCGTGCGCACGCGGGGGCTCCTCTGCCCGGAGCAGGAGCTGCGGGCGGGTTCAGTTCAGCTTTTTGTGCTCGCCGGTGATCATGAAGAGCACCCACTCGGCGATGTTGGAGGCGTGGTCGCCGATCTTTTCGAGATACTTGGCGACCATCAGCATATCCAGCGCCTGCTCGCCGTTGTCTTCTTCGTCGATGTCCTTGTGCACGATCTGCGTCAGCTTCTTCTTCACGACGTCGAACAGGTCGTCAACGTCGTCATCGGAGCGGCAGACCGCTTTTGCAAGCTCGCCGTCTCTCTCCACAAAGCACTTGGCGGCATTGCGCACCATCTCCTGCACCTTGTCTGCCATGTCGGAGATCTCTTTGACGGATTCCGCATAGGGCAGTTTGCTCATTTTGATGACCAGCTCGGAGATGTCGACGGCCTGGTCGGCGATGCGCTCCATGTCCGTGATCATCTTCATCGCGGAGGTGACGAAGAGAAGGTCGCTGGCGACGGGCTGCTGCTTCAAGATGATTTTCAGGCAGAGCCGCTCGATCTGCTGCTCCTTTTCGTCCACGAGCGCCTCGACGCCCTTCGTCTGCTTTGCGAGCGCCGTGTTCTGCGTTTCCAGGGCGGTGACGGCGTCGCCGATCGCCTCGCAGTTCAGCTCGCCCATGCGGGTGAGCAGGTCTTTCAGCTCGGAGAGCTGTTCTTCGAATTTGTTCCTTGTCATATCAACCGAACCTCCCGGTAATGTAGTCCTCCGTCCGCTTGTCTTTCGGGCGGTCGAAGATCTGATCGGTCTCGCCGAACTCGACGAGATCACCGAGCAGGAAGAACGCCGTCTTGTCGGAGATGCGCGCCGCCTGCTGCATATTGTGCGTGACGATGACGATGGTGTATTTGTCTTTGAGCTCCTGCGCGAGATCCTCTATCTTCGAGGTCGAGATGGGGTCGAGCGCGGACGTCGGTTCGTCCATGAGGATGACCTCCGGTTCGACGGCGAGGGTACGCGCGATGCACAGGCGCTGCTGCTGCCCGCCCGAAAGCCCGAGCGCGGACTTTTTGAGGCGGTCTTTCAGCTCGTCCCAGATGGCAGCCTGCTGCAGGGAACGCTCGACGATCTCGTCAAGCTGCGCCTTTTTGCGGATGCCGTGGGTGCGCGGGCCGTAGGCGATGTTGTCGTACACGCTCATGGGGAAGGGATTGGGCTTCTGGAACACCATGCCCACCCGCTTGCGCAGCGTGTTGATATCCACCGCGCCGTACAGGTCGACCCCGTCGATGAGCACCTCGCCGGTGATCTTGCAGTCGGCGATGAGGTCGTTCATGCGGTTGAGCGTTTTGAGGAAGGTGGATTTGCCGCAGCCCGAAGGCCCGATGAAGGCGGTGATCTCCTTCTCCTTTATGTCCATGTCTATGCCTTTGAGCGCGTGGAAGTTTCCGTAATAGAGGTTGAGCTCTTTAATGTTGAACTTATCCGCGCGGTTTATTATATTTTCGTTCTCCACCGTTTAATACTCCTTTTTCAGCTTGTTTCCGATAAACTCCGCCGCGCCGTTGATGAGCACGACGAGAATGATGAGTACGACGGCAACAGCCCATGCCACGCCCGCGTGCTCGCTGCTTTCGTTCATCAGCGAATACATATAGACGGTGAGCGTGCTGCCCCTGTCCGTCAGACCGGAGGCGGTAGACGCGTTGCGCGGGGCGCCTGCCGTAAAGACGAGCGCCATCGTTTCTCCGACCACCCTGCCCAGCCCGAGGATGACGCCGGAAATGATGCCGGGCATCGCCGAAGGAAGGATGATGACGAAGATGGTACGCAGCTTGCCCGCGCCGAGGGCATAGGAGCCTTCTCGGAAGGAATCGGGCACGGAGCGCAGCGCCTCTTCGGTGGTGCGCATGATGAGGGGCATGACCATCAGCGTCATCGTCAGAATGCCGCTGATGAGCGATTCGCCCCAGCCGAACAGCCCGACGAAGAGGATCATGCCGAAGATGCCGTAGACGATGGACGGGATCCCCGAAAGGGTTTCCGCCGCGACGCGCACGATCTTGACGAATACATTCGTCGATTTTGCATACTCGACCATGAAGATCGCCGCAAATACGCCGATGACGCCGGCGATGAGCAGAGAGAATAGCGCGACGACCAGCGTGTTGATGAGCGCGGGCATCATGGAGCGGTTCTCCGTCGTCCAATGCCAGGCGAACAGCGACGGGCGCAGGTTGGGCACGCCCTGAATGAAGGTGTACAGCAGCACCCACAGCACCGCCGCGGCGGAGATCGCCGTGCCCAGGCAGATGAGCAGAAACAGCACGAACGACCACGGCTTGCGCAGGTATGCCCGCAGGCTGTCTTTGAAGCTCCGGCGGTTGATGGGCACGATGCCGCGCGTGTCCACCTCGCCCTCTTTCAGAATAAGTTCTTTTGCCATTGCCCTCACCTCAATACTTCTTCTTTTTGAGCAGCATCACGACGGTCGTGATGACGAGCACGATGAGAAACAGCACCGCGGCGACAGCTACCAAAGAGGCGCGCTCGAGGTTGTTCGGGTTCGCGTAGCCCATGCCGGAGGCGATCGCCGAGGCGAGGGTGATGAAGGGTTTGGACAGCGAATCGGGGATCTGCGCGATATTGCCGCAGATAAAGGTGACCGCCGCCGTTTCGCCGATCGCCCTGCCCATGCCGAGGATGATCGCCGTCAGCACGCCCGAGCCCGCCGCGGGGAACATGGTGCGCACGATGGCGCGCTCTTTGGTGGCGCCCAGCGCTACTGCGCCTTCGTAAAAACTTTTCGGCACGGCGCGCAAAGAGTTTTCGGTGATGGAGATGATGGTGGGCAGCACCATGATGCCGAGTACGAGCGAGGTGGTGAGAAGGTTGTACCCCGCCCCGCCGACGATCTCCCTCGAAATCGGCACGATGGTCGTCAGACCAAAGTAACCGTAGACGATGGACGGGATGCCCGCGAGGATGTTTGTGAGAGGTTTGAGCACTTTATACAGCCACGCCGGGCAGTAAAAAGCCATAAACGTCGCCGTCAGAAGCCCGATGGGGACGCCGACGATGAGGGCGCCGAGGGTGGAAAACGTTGTTCCGAGAACCAGCGACCCGATGCCGAAGCGGCCCTCGTCGATCATCCAGATCTCGTCCGTAAGAAAGTTTACGAACCCGATCTCGGCGATGGTGGGGAACGCCTGTACCAGCAGATAAACGCAGATGACGAGCACCGCGGCGACGAAAACGATCGCCGCGACGATGAAGAGCACCTCCATCGCGATCTCTTTGACGGCGTTGCGCGTGTTTACCTTGACGAGCGCCCCCTCTTCCGCGGCGGGTGCGGCAGAATTTTTTTGCATGTTTCTTCCTCCGATGTTCCGCTTTGAAAGCGCACAATGCGGGCCGACGGCTAAACCCCCGACCCGCACAGCTTTGTTTTATTGATTACTCCTCTTCAACCGGAGCGACCCAGCCTTCGATATCCTCCCAAGCAGTGGTCTCGCCGGTATAGATAGCTTTGAGCGCATCCCGCGTGATGTTGGTGACGCTGTTTGCGGGGTTGACGATGACCGCGATGCCGTCGCTGCAAAGCTGGAGGATGGTCATCTTGCTGCCGTCGTTGAAATCGGCAGCGGTGACTTCTTTGGACGCCATACCGATATCGGAGGTGCCGCTTTCCGCGTTTTCGATGCCCTTACCGGAACCGCCTTCGCCGACGGAGATCTCGATATCCTGCCCGAGTTCTTGTTTGATGAGCGCCTTGTAGTCTTCGGCGAGGATCTCCATGAGCGGGCCGACGGAAGTGGAGCCGCTGATGTCGAGGTTGGGGTCTTTAAACTGTTCGGTAGGTACTACGTATGCGGAGGCGTCGGAACGAATGCTCACATACCCCTCGTCTGCTATCGTTGCCTGCGCCTCTTCGCTCTGCATATAGGAAAGGAAGCCGGCGAGCAGGTCGCTGTTGTTGTTCGTCTGATACATCAGCTCGAAGGGACGGGCGACTTTATAGGTGCCGTTTGCCACCGTCGTTTCGGAAGGCGCCACGCCGTCGACGGAAAGCGCCTTGACGGTGTTGTCCAGCGAACCGAGGGAGATATAGCCGATGCCGTTGGCGTCACCCGCGACGGCCTTTACGACCGCGCTCGTGCTGGAATGCTGCGCCGCGCCGGCGTACAGCTCGGTCGCCTCGATGCCGAGAATTTCGATGAACGCGTCGCGCGTGCCCGAACCCGATTCGCGGTTGAACACGACGATCTCCGTGCCGCCGCTGCCGCCGCAGCCGACTGTTGCAAAACCGATACCAGCGGCGAGAACGCCGCATGCGATTGCCATGATGATCTTCTTCATTTTTCTTACTCCTTCTTGATTTGTACCTCCATTATAGCGGGCATATGTATAAAATTATCGCGAAAATTGTAACAAAGTTGTAATAATCCCCCCTTTTTTTGCCCTTTTTCCGCATAAAAACGGCAAAGAGAGAGGGCGGCAAAGCCGTCCTCTCTCTTTGCTTTTTATTATGTCGCGCGCGCCCTTATTATCTGCGCGGGAGCGGCGCGTGCCTTCGTTCGTACCGCACGAAAAAGTACGCCGCGGCGGCGCCCGCAAAAAACAGGAGAATGCCGAGCACAAGCTGCAAGACAGGCACGCCGCCCGCCCACGACTTGTACAGGGCATACATTTCGGGGTTGAAGAACATGGTGACGACGGAGCCGAGCGAAAGCCCCGCAATGGCAAAGAACGCCGTTTTGCGGCACCTTGCGAACAGCTTCGTGAGCAGCTTGGAAAAGGTGAGCAGCCCGAGCACGAAGCCTGCGGCGAGGCAGGCGTACACGGCGAACACCTGCGGGTCTGCCTGCCAGTACGACAGGTGCACGGACTGCATGAGGGGGGTGAACCAGCCCGTCATCATCAGCAGCGCGGTGGCGGAAAGACCGGGCACGACCTGCGTGACGGCGACGACGTAGCCGAGCACGAGGAAGAGTACATAGTGATACCACGAGAGCCCCTGCAAAGACTGCCCTTCGGGGGAGGCGAAGGAGGCGACGAGGCTGACGGCGACGGGCACGAGAAAGCCCGCGGCAAAGAGCAGCAGGCGCGGGGCGCTCTTCCGCTCCCCCTTTATCTCGTCGGTAACGGCGGGGTAGGCGCCCGCCATCAGCCCCGCGAACAGCCCCACGACCGCGAACATGGCGATATCCAGCAGCCTCTGCACGGCGAAAAAGCCGAGCAGGAGCCCGATGACCGCCCCGGCGGCGACGGGCAGCAGGAAGCGCACGCACGCCCTGAAACGGCGCAGGAGGTTGCCCAGCGCGTACAGCAGTTTGTCGTACAGGCGGAAGATGATGGCGACCGCCGAACCGCTCACGCCCGGCACGATAATGGCGAGCCCGATGAAAAAGCCGAGCAGCCCGCCGCGCAGCACTTCCTTCTTGTCTTTGTATTTCAGCGAGGGCAGCCCCTCCGCGGGCTGTACCTGCGCTGCCTGTTCCTGCCCGTTTTCGGGCGATACGTTCTCTTCGTTCTGCGGTTCCGTCATATACGTTTCCCTGTTTTTATCGTTACGGGCGGCTTTTGAGCGCGCGTATTTTCAGCGCGAGGTCTGCCGCGGTGAGCTTCGCCTCCTCCGCCTGCTGCGCCGCCGAGGCGTGCGCGTAAAAGCGGGAGGGCGCGCCCATGATCTTCAGCTGCACGGGCTGCGCGTTGTCTGCATAATATTCGGCGACGGCGGAGCCGAACCCGCCCTCGGCATACCCTTCTTCGAAGGCGACGATTTTGCGCCCGGCGATCTCTTTGAGCAGCGCCTCGTCGAGCGGCTTTACGGTGCGGCAGTTGACGACCATCGTATCGGCAAGGTCGGGCTGCTTTGCCGCTTCCAGCGCCCGCGCACAAGCGCGCGCCCCGCAGGCGAGCACGGCGACGCCCTCCCCCTCTTTGAGCACTTCCCACAGATGCCGCTGCGAAATGCGGGTGCGGGAGCCGAGGTTGGGGCAGTAGCCGTTCGGGTAGCGTATGGCGGCGGGAACGCCCTGCGCCCGCGCAAAACCGAACACGTCGGCAAGTTCGGCGCAGTCTTTCGGACAATAAATATGCAAATTCGGCACCGCCCGCAGGAAGGACAGATCCAGAAGCCCCTGATGCGTCTTTCCGTCGGAGCCGACGAAGCCGGCGCGGTCTATGCAAAAGATGACGGGCAGATTCTGCAGGCAGACGTCGTGCGCGATCTGGTCGAGGGCGCGCTGCAAAAAGGTGGAATACAGGCACACGACGGGGGAAAGCCCGCCCTTCGCCATGCCCGCCGCCATCGTGACGGCGTATTCTTCGCAGATGCCCGCGTCGAACAGGCGCGCGGGGTATTTTTCCGCAAAGGCGGACAGCCCGACGCCGTCCGTCATCGCCGCGGTGACGGCGACGAGGGAGGGGTCTTCTTCCGCGCGGGCGCACAGCAGCCTGCCGAGGGCGACGGAAAAGGAGTTTTCCCCCGCGGAAAAGTTTTTGCCCACGCCGTGGAAGCGGGCGGGGTCTTCCTCCGCCTCGGCATAGCCCCTGCCCTTGACGGTGACCGCGTGCAGCAGCACCGGCTCTTCCATGCGGGAAATATCGGACAGAACGCCCACCAGCTCGTGCAGGTCGTGCCCGTTGACGGGGCCGACGTACTTGAAGCCGCAGCGCTCGAAAAAGTCGTTTTTGTTGAACCAGCCCTTGAGCACATACTTGATGCGGCGAAGCCGCTTGCCGAAGGCGCCCGTCTCGCGGAAGGTCTTCCCGAGGAAGGAATTGAACTTGCGGTAGCGGCGCTTCGCCGTCATCTTGGAGATGGTGCGGTACAGCGCGGAATGGTTTTTGTCGATGCTCATGCCGTTGTCGTTGAGCACGACGACGAAGTTTTCCGGCTTCGTTTCGGAGGCGAACACCGCCTCGAGGGCAAGCCCGTTGCCGAGGGAGGCGTCGCCGATGAGCGAGATCACCTTGTAGCTTTCCCCGCGCAGGTCGCGCGCGTTGCAGTAGCCGATGCCCGCCGCGACGGAGGTGCCGCTGTGCCCGGCGACAAAGGCATCGTATCCGCTTTCGGCGGGGTCGGGGAACCCGCCCGTGCCCCCCTGCGTGCGCAGCGTATCCAGGCTCCTGCCCGTGAGCAGTTTGTGCACATAGCTCTGATGCCCTACGTCGAAGATGAGCTTATCCTTCGGGAAATCGAACACCTTGTAAAGGGCGAGCGTAAGCTCGACCACGCCGAGATTGGAGGCGAGGTGCCCGCCGCCCGCGCGCACGCCGGATATGAGCTCCCCGCGCAGTTTTGCCGCCAGCTCTCCGAGCTGCTTTATGTTCATGCTTTTGAGTTCTTCTGCGAGCAATCCCTTTACCCCTTTCTGCTATATTTACGCGCAAAAGCGCCGGATAATTCGTTTTGCCCTATTGTACTTCTTTTGCGCGGCTTTGTCAAGGCGATGAGCCGCAGAGGCGGCAACGGGTTGCGTTCCGGGCGAAAGTCTGCTATAATATTGCGGGAAAGGAGAAAAAAATGCCTTATACGGTCATCTTGAAAAAGGGCGAGGAGCGGCGGCTGCTCGCCGGGCACGGCTGGGTGTACGCCAACGAAGCGGCGCGCATCGACGGAAAAGACAAAAACGGTGCGCTCGCCGAGGTGCGCGCATCCGACGGGCGGTTCATCGGAAAGGGGTACATCAACCACCTTTCCAAGATCCTCGTGCGCATCTTCCTGCGCGGGGACGAGGAGGACGGCGAAGAACTGTACGAGGCGCGCATCGCCGAGGCGGCAAAGCTGCGCGGGCGGGTGTTCGCGGGGCAGGATACGGACTGTTACCGCCTGCTCTTTGCCGAGGCGGACGGGCTGCCCGCCCTCATCATCGACCGCTATGCCGACGTCTTCGTGCTGCAATGCCTCTCCCTCGGCGTGGCGCAGCGCAAAACGTGGGCGGTGAACGCGCTCGTTAAGCTGTTTTCGCCGCGCGGCATCTATGAACGGGGCGACGTCGCCGTCCGCCAAAAAGAGGGGCTGCCCCTCGAAAGCGGCGTGCTGTACGGGGAGGTGCCGGACGAGGTGATCGTGCGCGAAAACGGCCTCCTCATGGCGGTGGACGTGAAGCGCGGGCAGAAGACGGGGTACTTCCTCGACCAGAAGGAAAACCGCTTTGCCGTACGCAGGTACTGCCGCGGGGAGAGCGTTTTAGACTGCTTCTGCAACAGCGGCGGCTTCTCTCTCAACGCGGCGACGCAGGCGAAGGAGGTGACCGCGCTCGACATCTCTCCCCTCGCGCTCGAAAACGTGCGCCGCAACGCGCAGCTCAACGGCTTTACGAACATAAAGACGGAACAGTGCGACGTGTTCGACCGCCTGCGCTCGCTGCGCGCGGAAGGGAAGAGATACGGCTGCATCGTGCTCGACCCGCCCGCCTTCTGCAAGAGCGCCGCGGAGGTGAAGGACGCAAAGCGCGGATATAAAGACATCAACATCGCCGCCATGAAACTCGTAGAACGGGGCGGATTTCTCGTGACCTGCTCCTGCTCGCATTACATGACGCTGCCGCTCTTCGAGAGCGTGCTCGCGGAGGCGGCGAAAGAGAGCGGCAGGACGGCGAAGGTGCTGGAAGTGCGCGTGCAGGCGCCCGACCACCCCGCCCTGCTCGCCGCCGAGGAGACGAGCTACTTAAAGGTATTTATTTTGCAGATCAAATGATTTCTGCGGCTTTTTGCCCGGGGCGGAAGGCGCCGCAGGGCACAGCCGCCCCTCAAAAAATTTTCCCGTCCGGAGGTCTTTTTTATGGTCGAACTCAAAAACAGCTCTCTCACCGTGCGCATCGCCGAGCGCGGCGCGGAGATCGTGAGCGTGAAAAACGCCGCGGGATACGAATATATCTGGCAGGCAGACCCGAAGTTCTGGGCAAAGCACAGCCCCCTGCTCTTCCCCGTATGCGGCAGGCTGCTGGGTTTTGCGTATACGTTTGCGGGAAAACGGTACGAAATGGGCAACCACGGCTTCGCGCAGCGCAAAATATTCGCGGCGGAACAGAGGAGCGGGACGGAGGCGGCGTTCACCCTCACGGAGGACGAAGAGACGCTCGCCGAGTACCCCTTCCGCTTCGTGCTCACCCAGCGCTACCTGCTCGAGGGGGAGAAGCTGCGCGTGTTCACGCGCGTTCACAACCCCGCCGATACTCCCCTGTACTGCAACTTCGGCTCGCACGAGGCGTATGCGGCGGGCGGGGAGTTTTCCGACTGGTCGGTGCGCTTCGAGCATACGGAGGATCTGACGCTCGCGGAGCAGAAGAGCGGATACCTGACCGGCGCCGCCGTACCCTACGCGCAAGGAGTAAGGGAGCTGCCCCTCCGCTATGAGATGTTTGCGGACGACTCCATGCTCTTCCGCGGGCTCAAATCGCGCAGGATACGGCTGCTGCACGCGGGAAAACCGGTGACGGAAGTGGAGTTTTCCCCCTATGAACACCTGCTCTGTGGACAAAGCCGGGCGCGCCGTACATCTGCATCGAGCCGTGGAACGGCGTACCCGACTATGCCGACGCGGACGGCGAACTGCCGCACAAGAAGGGCATTTTACGCATCGACGGAGGCGGGGAGATCGAAATGGAGCACGCCGTCACCTTTTTTACGGAATAAACCGGACGTTACCGAAAGAGGGAGGGAAGCGTTTTCGCTTCCCTCCCTCTCTGTATGTTCGGATACGCACAGACTATTTTTTGTTTTCCTCCCTTTTTGCCGCGCCGCACATATGGCAGGCGGAACAGTCGGAACAGCCGCAGTCGCACCCGCCCTTGCCCTGCTTTTTGCGCACGGCATGGTACACGACCGCAAAGACCACGATGCCGGCGGCGGCGATGCCGATGACGACGGAGATCGCCGTGCCCGCGGCGGATAACAGCTGGAGCATGAAACCCTCCTTTGCGCGGGGCGTATGCCCTTATTCGCGCTGTACGTTCTTTTTGAAGTTCAGGTTTATCTTGCCCTTGTTGCGCAGGACAATGAAGGTGATGACCAGCGCGATGACCGCGGCGACGATGAACACCGTCCACCACCAGCTCAATACGACGAACACGAGCGTCGCGGTGACGAAGGAGGTGAGCATCCAGAAGGCGACGGTATATCTGAACCTGCCCTTCGGCGTTTCCGCCTTGACGGTGGCTGCCGCCGCGAAGCAGGGAACGGTGAGCATGTTGAACACCGTGAAGGCGATCAGCCCCTGCCAGGTGATGCCCGTGGCGTTCATCAGCGCCACGACGGCGCCGATGCCGCTCTCGCCGTCGTCCCAGCCGGGGATGGCGGCGCCGATGGCGGGCGCGAGCACATAGAAAGTGGCGATGACGTTCTCCTTCGCGATGAGGCCGGTGACCGCCGCGACGACGAACACCCAGCCGAAGGAACGCAGCGCGGAAGTATTGTACCCGAAGCCCATCGGCGTGCAGATCCACTGAACGAAGGCGCCTAAATCGTGCAGGATGCTCTCGTTGATCTGCTCGTCGGCGAGGTAGTGCCATTCCCAGGAGAAGTGGGAGAGGAACCAGATGACGATGGAAGAGGCGAGGATGATGGTGAACGCCTTTTTGATATAGTGCTTGAGCTTATCCCACAGGTGCGCCATCAGGTTGCGGAATTGCGGCGCATGATAGGCGGGCAGTTCCATGATGAAGGGCGCCACTTCGCCGCGCATGGAGGTCTGCCGCATGAACGCGACCATGACGATCGCCATGATCATGCCGAACACATACAGCGCGAACACGAGCAGGTCTGCGTTCACGCCCGTGTATGCCGAGGCGATCGCCCCGCAGACAGCCGCGAGGATGGGAGCCTTCGCGCCGCAGGTGAAGAAGGGTATGACGCGGTTGGTCATGATCCGCTCTTTGTCGTCGGCGAGCGTCCTCGTATTGATCGCCGCGGGAACGGAGCAGCCGAAGCCCATGATCATGGGCATGAACGCCCTGCCCGAAAGACCGAAGCGGCGGAACGCGCGGTCGAGGATGAAGGCGACGCGCGCCATGTAGCCGGAATCTTCGAGGATGGAGATGAAGAGGAAGAGCACGAGGATCTGCGGGATAAAGGACAGGATGCCCGCAAGGCCGCCCCAGATGCCGTCGTTGACCAGCCCCTGCGCCCATTCGTAGGCGCCGGCGCTTTCCAGCCCGGTGGCGATGCCGTTGCCTATCTGATCGGTGACAAAGCCCATCAGGTTAAAGACGATGGCGCCCGGCGTGGATATGCCCGCCGTACTGTAAAACACGGCGATGAAGTCGTTGAGCACGTCGCTGCCCGTCAGCACGGCATAGCCGGAACCTTCCACATCTTTCGCAAAGCCGAAAATGGCGTTGAGATACAGCAGGTCTTCCCCGAAGGTGAGGTGGAACATCGCCAGAAGGATGACGAGGAAGATGGGGATGCCCCAGATGCGGTGGGTGAGCACCCTGTCCGCCTTGTCGGATCTGGAAAGTTTTTCGTCCTTTTTTGCGCGGACGTATGCGGTGGAGAAGTTCGCAGATATGTACTTGTAGCGCGCGTCGGCGACCATCGCCTCGAAGTCGCCGCCGAACACGTCGTCCGAGTGCTGCTTTTTGAACTCTTCCACCATCGCGACCTCGTCGGGATGGTTTTTGACTTCGAGTTCGTCCCCTTCCACCAGCTTGACGGCGTGGAACAGGGGACTGGGCACGCCCTTGCCCTTTAAGGCGATCTTCACGTCGTCGATGACGTGATAGAGGGAGGAGGAGCGCAGCACCGTGCTGCCCTCGCGCGCATTGCCCGCCGTTTTATAGGCGCACTCCATCAGCTCCTGTATGCCCTCGCTGCGCAGGGCGGAGATCTCCACCACCGGCACGCCGAGCGACTTCTCCAGCTTTTTCGCGTCCAGCCTGTCGCCGTTCTTTTTGACGGCGTCCATCATGTTCAGGGCGACGACGATGGGGACGTCTATCTCCATGATCTGCGTCGTGAGATAGAGGTTGCGTTCGAGGTTGGTCGCGTCGACGATATTGATGACGCAGTCCGGCTTTTCGTCGATGATGTAGTTGCGGGAGATGACCTCTTCCGGCGTATAGGGCGAGAGGGAATAGATGCCGGGCAGGTCTACGATCTCGACCTGTTCGGGCAGCTTTTTATAGACGCCCTCCCTCTTGTCGACGGTGACGCCCGGCCAGTTGCCGACGTGCGCCGTGCTGCCCGTAAGGGCGTTGAACAGCGTCGTCTTGCCGCAGTTCGGGTTGCCCGCAAGCGCGAATTTAAGCATTCTTCACCTCCATGACCACACAGGCCGCCTCCGCTTTGC
>ERZ1090868.1503-NODE-1505-length-12298-cov-6.435759_pt1 | contig 12298 bp, 19 predicted proteins | sample MGYA00478475_ERZ1090868 | MGnify/ENA primary metagenome ERZ1090868 (study PRJEB33644, sample SAMEA5815747) | chicken gut metagenome | biome: Chicken; feature: Gastrointestinal Tract; material: Caecum | place: Ireland | collected 2019-01-01 | study: A study of...
ACTAATAAGGAGGTGTCTGTAATGCTATGTATTCGAACGAAGAGAAAAGAGAAAAAGCTTTCTCAGCAGGATTTAGCCTCATTAATCGGTGTTAACCAAACTGCTGTAAGTCAATGGGAACGCGGAGTGTCAATGCCGTCGCTCGATAAAGCGGCAATGATTGCTCAAGCGCTTGGTTGCACTATTGACGACCTGTTCGGACGAGGAAAGGAGACTACTTAGTGCCGTGCAGGGTTGTCGGAACGGCCGACAAGGTAGTCCAAAGAAACATTGAAGTAGTCAGCTAGGGCAATAAGCGTTTCTAAATTAGGTTCGCTGGATTCGGTTTCATACTTTGTATAAGTTGTGCGGTCAATACCTAGAATGGCAGCAAGTTCTTTTTGAGTTTTTTTGTCACGTAATCGTAATTCTTTTAGTCGGAGCATGATATCACCTCTGTCAAAATTATATGTGAATGAATTTCACAATTCAATTAAGGTGAAAAAACTTCACATACAGACTTGACAGGTGAAGAATGTGCACATATAATGTGAATGTGAAGATACTTCACATTCAAATACGAAAGGAGGAAGCTATGGTACGCGTCAGAGAATATCGTGAGCGTTGTGGTTTTACACAGCAACAGCTCGCAGAAAAGATTCAAGAAAACCGAGCAACGATTGCGAAATGGGAAATTGGATGTGCGTTTCCTAGGGCAGAGAAGCTTCCAGCCCTGGCTGATGCGCTACATTGCTCCATTGATGACCTGTTCGGACGAGAAAAGGAGGAAAACGTATGAGCCTAGCGGACTTAATCCGCAGCCTTTCGGTTATCCAGATCCCTGTTCTTTGCGCAGGCTGGTTTGTTGGACAAAGAATGATTACCCACCTGCTACCACAAGAAAAAGAACGATTCCAAAACTGTGATGCCGCAAATTGGATTTGGGACAGGAGGGGATCAAAATGAGAGTGTTTGCGATATGCTATTTGATTGCAGTGTTTTTTCTGGGCTATGCGCTGGGACAATTCACACTGATTGTCCTAATACCAAGATTTCTGCGATTCAGCGAGAAGTTTTTTCCTGAATAAGCGAAAAGGTGTAGAGATCATCATGTAGAGCGGCAATTAAGTTAAGCTTTACTTCATCAAAATTTTTTGGGATATGGTTGGAAGATTCATATTGCATAATAGCTTGCTGAAACAAGCCGATTTGAGAGACGGTTTCCGGGCTTGCCAGTAAGGCGGCGGCACTGCATGCGTCATATAGAGCTGCAAAAGAATCCTTTTTCGGTTCAACGGCTAGGGCAGATAAACAATTCAGAATAGACTGATACGCTTTGAGTTTTGCTTCCACCATAATAGCCATAGTAGTTTGACGCATGGACTCACGTGCTTGGAAACGCACATTCAAATGACTGATGAAGTTACCAATAATGAGGCCAATGCCAGCACTGGTCAGAGGAACCAACAGAGAAGATAAAAATTCCACAAAATCACATCTTTTCGCCTTTATCATACAGAAAAAGACGAAAAGAAGCAACTTACAGATAAATTTCAAGAAAGGGGAATGACAATGCCCAAGAAACACTGGACTGATGAAGAGATTCGGGCGCTGCCGCGCGTGACACCGCTGATCGCCTCGGAATATCTCAGCAACTACCCGAACGCGATGAGCGTTGCGGTGGCTATGCGCGAGGGCAAGCTGCCGATCGGGGAAGCAATCTACAACCCGGAGACGCGGCGCTGGCGGTATCGCATCCACGCCGAGCGCCTGATCGCCTATGAACACGGCACGGTGCCGCAGGCCGATCTGGACGGTTTGGAGCGCAAGATGGATGAGTTCATCCGGTATGCGCAGGACGTGATTGAAGAATTCCGTCACGAGCGCCAGATGCTGATGCAAAGGAGATGATAACATGACAAGACAAAGACGAGGCACCATGCAGTATGATCCGTCGATCGGGCGGCCGGTCGTGCGCTTTGCCGACGGCACCTATTCGGACGGCCTGAACGCAGGGCAGAGGCTGACGCTGGTGCGTGATGGGGATACCATCAAGACCCGGCTGGAACAGGATTTTGATGAGAATTGGTACTATGCGGGTACCGGCTTGCATCCACGCCCCGGTGACACCGTATACCTCGATTATAGCGCGTGAAAGGGAGCACAAACAGGATGAAACCGAGTCGTAATATCTACCAAACCGCGCGCGAGCGTGCCGGAATGACACAGGAAGCGGCATCCGACCGGCTGTACATATCGACCGAGAGCCTGCGGATGTACGAGACCGGCCGCCGCCGTCCGTCGGATGAGATGGTAGTCATGATGGCCGAATTGTACTGCGATCGCGCGCTGGCATACCGGCACCTCAAGACCAGTCCAGCCGGCCAGATCCTGCCCGAGGTGAGCGAGCGGTCGCTGGAGCAATGCGCCATGCGGCTGTTCCGGCTGCTGCGCAACTTTGCCCAGGAGGGCCGCGTGGAGACGCTGCTGGAGATCGCCGAGGACGGCATCATCGACGACCGCGAGCGCCCGATCTACAACAGCATCATGGGCGAGCTGCGCGAGATTGTCGCCGCGTCCCTGAGCCTGTCGCTGACCGGCGCAGGGCAAGAAAAAACGCCTCACCAGTCGGGGGACCGGTAAGGCGTCAGAGCGTTTGGAATACACTCGATCTTAGCAAATCTAGTGTACTCCAAACAAAAGGAAAAGTCAACGAAAAGCCGTAAATCAGCCGGGAAAGGTGTAAAAACATGACCGGCTGGTCGCGGCGTGCCTAGATGGAGGAGTGCACAACATGAAAACTATATGCAAGGCCGCTGCCGTCCTGTGCGCAGCGGCGATTTTGGGACAAGTTGGCCGGTGCGACCTGGGCAGCATTGGCGTCCTGGAATGCCTCGCAGGCGTCGTCCTGTGGAGCACGCTGGGCGTCGTCTGCTGGACGGTTGCCGACTGGCTGGAACATGTGAGGTGAGCGTGTGCAATACTCGTTTGACATGGGCGTAGCCCAGCGTTATGGATTGCCAGAGGCCGTTTTTGTGCACCGCCTGTACTGGTGGGTGCGGGACAATGCGGCCAACGGCAGAAACTACAGAGATGGCCATTATTGGACGTATGACAGCCTGAACGCCCTGACCCAAATTTTCCCCTGTTGGTCACGCCGGCAGCTGCAAGGCATCATTGCCCGCTGCCGGGAAAAGGGCCTGATTTTGACTGCGGCGTACAACAAGAGCCGGGGCGACAGCACGACCTGGTTCACGGTGACTGAGGCTGTCATCCAGGCGTATGCCCCGATCAAATCAGGTGTACCCGAACGGTGCCAGGGGGAGCACGAAACGGTGCCGGGGGTGGCACCAAATGGTGCAACGGGTGGCACGAAACGGTGCCGCCTATATAAGGAACAATTAGAAGACCAGTTAGAAGACGAGAGAGAGGGCGCGCCCGCGCAGGAGGAACCGGCCAAGCCGGCCGAGGACGCGCGCAAGGGATATGGCGAGTTTGGCAACGTCCGACTGACCGACGACGAGATCGCGCGCCTGACTGCTCGCTGGACACCGAACCAAGTCGCTGCCGAGATCGAAGCGCTGTCGGCCTATATGGCATCCAAGGGCAAGCGATACCGTAACCACTGTGCAACCCTGATCGGCTGGCTCAAGAAGGACTATCCGCCTGCGCAGCCCACCGGCCGGGTGCTGATTGACGAGGACTGAGACCATGGAAAATCAAGTACCAAAGCGTATCTATGATGCGGCTATCGCCGTGATCGGCTCGGTGATGATCGACCCGAGCGTGTCGGGTGACGTATTCGCAGCCCTTCGCCCGTCGGACTTCCTGGCCCCAACCTATCGCACGATCTTCGAGGCCGAGCAGCAGCTGTTCCTCGCAGGCAAGCCTATCGATCCGGTCGCGGTCAGCGCGATCATCGGCGACGAGTACCGGCCGGTCATCATGGACGTCATGGAGCTGACGCCGACCGCGGCCAACTGCATGGAATACGTCCGGCTGCTCAAACAGGAGACCCGGCTGCACCGCCTGCGCATGCTCGGGGACAAGCTGGCAAACGCTGCAACACTGGACGAGGCCGCGAGCGTGCTTGAGCAGGCCGGTCAGCTGTCGGCGAGCAGCACGGGCATGACCGCGCTGTCCCTCCAGGATGGTTTCGCACGGTTCTGCGAGCGACAGGCGCAGCCGGTTTCGTACATACATTTCGGATTTTCGGGGATTGACCAGCTGGTCTACGCTGAACTCGGCGATTATGTTCTGCTCGGTGCGCGTCCCTCGACCGGCAAAACCATGCTGGCCTTGCAGGTGGCTGCATACCTGTCCCAAACCTACCGCGTAGGCTTTTTCTCACTCGAAACCAAGGACGACAAGCTGATCGACCGCTCGATGGCGCACCTGTTCGGCATGAATTATGGCAAAATCAAGCGCCACGCGCTTGACGCGGCAGACTGGCACATGATCGCCGCGCAAAAGGACAGGCTGTCCCAGTCCAATCTGGAAATCATTCAGGCGACCGGGCGCACGGCCGAGGAAATCGCCTCGTTTGCCCGTTACAAGCGCTATGAAGTCGTGATCGTGGACTACATCCAGATCGTGCGCACCGCGCACAGGGGATACAGCCGCGAGAATGACGTCGCGTCCATCTCCAACACCCTCGCGAACTTCGCCCGTGATCACAAGGTCATGGTGCTGGCGCTCGCGCAGCTCACCCGTGACCAGGAAGACCAGAAGAGCAAGACCGTCCGCGCGCCTACGCTGGCGTCCTTCCGCGAGTCCGGTTCGCTTGAGCAGGACGCAGATATCGCCATGCTCATGTACCTGTCCGAGCCGGACAACCGTGCGTCCGACCGCGTGCTCAGGCTGGCAAAGAACAAAGAGGGTCAGGTCGGCAAGGTTATGCTCGCGTTCCACGGCGACAAGCAGACCTTCACCGAGCGCGTGATCGATGATAACACGTTCCGGCATGTGTCGGACAAGCCGCCCGAGGTGGGCAAGCCGGACACATGGCAAGACGTATCACTCGCGCAAATCCCGTTCCCCGAATTCCAGCAAGGAGGCAAGCATGACCAAAGAACGTAAAATCATCCAGCTGACCTTCAAGCCGGCATCGGGCAGGGGAACGGTGACCGGGCACGTTGTTCGGTACGTCAAGAAGCGCCCCGGGCGCGGCTACGTCGTCGCACAGTACCGTGTCCGGCTCAAAAATGGGAAGCAGTCAGCCCCCATCCGCGAGTGCTTCCCGGTCGTGAACGGTAAGATTTTGGATATTATCGGTCGAAAGACCATCACAAAACCCGTCAAGAGAAGGAGAAAAGCAAAATGCAAGTCATCAGCATCGTAAACTTAAAGGGCGGCGTGGGCAAAACGACGACCGCCGTCAATATGGCCTATGAGCTGGCCGTCCACCATAACCGCCGGGTACTGCTCATCGACGCCGACCACCAGGGCAACGCGAGCAAGTTTTACGGGGCGTGGGCGTCGGTCGGCAGTCTGGCGGACCTGATCGAAGGACGCACCGCATACTATTACGATATTGTCCAACACACTAACTACCGCAATTTGGATGTGCTGCCCTCCGACATGAATTTATTATCTGCCGACCTGTCGCTGGTCGCAGAAGGTGGCAGCGCACGCCGGTGCATGTCCGATCTGCGCGACGCCGTCATGGAGGATGGCAATTATGACTGCATGGTCATCGACTGCCCACCGGCATTTACGGCGGCGTCGGTCAGTGCGATCGCGGCGTCAACCGACATTATCATCCCGATCAAGCTGGACTTTTACGCCATCGATGGCATGCGTGAATTAGTCAGCCAGCTGCGGCAGATCCAGACCATCACCGAGGTACATATCGCGGGCGCGCTGATTACCCAATGGCGCAACACCGATGTCATCCGGCAGGGTGAGACCTGGCTGCGCATGCATGAGCCGTGCCCGGTGTTTGACACCCATATCCGGCGCACCGATGTCGTGGACAAGTCCACCTACTGGCGCAAGCCGCTGGCCGAGTGCTCGCCCCGATCGGCGGCGACTGCCGACTATGCAGCCTTTGTCCGTGAGTTTTTGGGAGAGGAGGACACAGACCGTGGCACGCAAATTTGACCTTGCCGCGCTGATGGGAGATGTGTCCAATTTGGACACACCCGAGATCGTCACCCAGCAGATCCCGCTGGTGCAGATCGAGACGAATGACCGCAACTTTTACGAGGTCGAGGACGTGACAGAGCTTAAAGAGTCCATCGAGCTGATCGGCCTCAAGCAGCCGCTGGTCGTGCTCGAGGTGGACGACACCCATTACCGGCTGATTGCAGGGCATCGACGGTATAAGGCATTGACCGAGCTGGGACGCGAGAGCGCACCCTGACTGGCATGTCCAAGATCCTGAGCACCTACGGCTATGACGAGAATCACATCCTGCCGACGTTGGAGATTATCGGTGACGCGGGCGCGGCGCTCGGCATGGCCGTGCAGGACATGAATGAGGTATCCACCAATATCGGACGCATGAACGCGACCGGCAAGACCTCGCTCGAGTACATCAACCCCTTGCAGGAGCGCGGCATTGACGCGGTCGGCGCGCTGGCACAAAACTACGGCGTGTCTAAGGGCGACATATACGACATGATTTCCAAGGGGGAGATCGCGGGTCAGGATGCCGCACGCGTGATTCTGCGGGCAATGGCTGACAGCTTTGCGGGTGCAATGCAGAACCAGAGCCAGACCATGAGCGGCTTGCAGTCCACGCTGGAGGACGCAAACGCTGAGCTGGCAAACGCTATGGGTGAGGGCTACAACATGGCACGCAAAGAGGGGCTGCAAGAGCAGATCGACTTTTTGAGCGGCGAGACTGGACAGCAGATGCAGGACGCCTATGCCAAAATTGGTGAGTGGAAAGCTGCATTGGAAAACAGCAAGGAAGAGATGCAGCGTGACATCATGCAGGCCGTCATGGATGGCGGTCCCCTCCAGATGGATTATGGAGAATCGCAGGCAGATATTGAAGCTGCCGTGCAGGAGATGCAGCAGCAGTATGCTGAGGCCATGTCATCGGGAGGAGAAGAAGCTGGAGCGCAGGCTGGGCAGGTTCTTGCACGAGCTCAGACGCTCGCCATCAGTGCCTACAATGCGTCTGAGGGCGCGCAGATCGCGCTGGAGAGCGAACTTGCGCTTGCTGGGCAGATTCGGGACGACAGCGCATCCAATTCAGCGTTTTATAATGCCGGCTATCGGAAAGGCCAGGAGTATAGCCGAGGACTGGCCGCCAGTATGCGCGCGGCACCAACACTCAACGTTGGAGACACTGCGACTACGGGAGCGGCAGCGTCTACCGGACTGGGGAAGGGCAGCACCTATCTGACTGGCGGTGACAGTCATGCCTTCGGCCTGGACCGTGTACCCTATGACAACTATCCGGCGTTGCTGCATGAGGGTGAGCGTGTTCTGACCGCGAGCCAGGCCCGGGAGCAGGACGCAGGCGTATCTTCTGGGTCCCAAGTCGTAATTACGGGCAATTCATTCTCCCTGCGTGAGGAGAGCGATATTTCTAAAATCGCGGCCGAGCTGCTGCACCAAATTCGACTGGCACAGATTAGGCGTAAGCCATAGTGAGGTGGCCATGCTTCGTAAATTCATTTTCCATGATGTAGACGAGGGGCAGGAAGTGATTTTACCTGTGACCCCTCAGAGTTACCAGATTGAAAGTGGGCAGGGGATCCAGATCGTAAACCTGACCCAATTTGGAGACTATGCACTGGCGGGATTTCCCTCTATTTATGCATTTACGCTTGAGTGCATGTTTCCTGCGCAGGCATATCCATTTTTAATCGCAGGAGGGCAAGCGGACCCCGAACGTTATATCGCATTTTTTGAGCGGGCAGCAAACGAAAAGCTGGTGCTGCGCTTTGTGGTGTCCGACACGCTGGTGTCGCGTGAGGTGCTGGTCGAGTACATCCGCTACGGTGAGCAGGACGGCACAAATGACGTGTACGCCGTGCTGTCGCTCATGCCGTATCGCCGTTTGCAGCTGACCTCGTCCACGTCCATCCGGATTGATGAGGAAGTACAGGGGGCAGCGCGCACCGGGGATGCGCCCACGGTCACCCAGCAGTCGTACACCATCCAGTCAGGGGATACCCTGTGGGGCATCTGCCGCAAGTTCTACGGTGACGGCACGCTGGCCTACAAGCTGGCAGACTACAACGGCATCAAAAACGCCAATCTGATCTATGACGGCGACACGCTCAAACTGCCCGAAAAGTCGCTTTTGACGGGAGGTTGACCGCATGCAGCTGACCATGCAAAACGACGACGGCACCTATGACATCACGAACATGGTGCAGTCCATGACCCTGTCGGGCGATCTCGACAGCTGCTGCCGCACGCTGGAGTTTTACACCATCGCGTCGCCAAATGACCCGAATTTGCCCTATGTGTTCATCCCGGTGGGCGGTGTGCTCGACCTGTACGAGCAGGACCAGCATATTTTTCACGGACTGGTCGAGGAAAAGTCCAAGGCGACCGATGACACCGCCATGCGCGTGACCGCCTTTGACTTCGGCTTGTTCCTCAAGGAAAACGAAGCGACCTATCGGTTTGACGGCGAGACCGCCAACGCGATCACGACCACCGTGTGCACCCGGTTCGGCGTGCCCATCTGGTCACTGGCCGCGCCCGGTGTGCCCATCCGCCGCCGGTTCAACAGCCAGCCCATCTACAAAATAATCGACACGGTCTACACGCTGTCGAGTGAGCAGACCGGCAAAAAGTATGTGCAGCGCTTTCGCGGCGCTGCCTTACAGATCGTCGAGCGCAAGGACACTGCGGACATCCTGGTCAGACCCGGGCTCAACCTCAAGCGTGCGGAATATGGCCAGAGCGCCGCGGGCATGGTCAATCATGTGGCCATCATCGACGAGGATGGCAAGACGGTCGATCTGGTGCAGGATTTGGACGCGGTACACCAGTACGGCATGCGTCACCGCGAGGTCAAACAGGAGAAAGACCGGGACGTCAAGAGCGAGGCCGAAGCGCTGCTCAAAGATAACGCCCTGCAAAACACCTGCTCGGTCACCATCCTGGGCGACGCGCGGCTGATGACCGGCGACACCATCATGCTGCAAGAACCGTACACCGGCCAGTTCGGCGTATTCTGGGTGGACGGCGATACGCACACTTGGAGCAAGGGCACCTATGAAACCAAGCTGACGCTGTCCTATCAGGCTGAGATGCGCGAGGGCGACGCAGGCGAAGAAGAGGAGGAAGACGACGATGAATAACACATACAGCGGCCTGGCGACCGCTATGAACCCCAGAGCCGACCCGACAGACGGGTTTGCAATCGGTTTTGTGACCGCACTCGAGCCTTTGACCGTGCAGATGGGCGATCAGACCTATTACGGGGACGAGATCACGGTTGCGCGGCAACTGACCGAGCGCACAGAGGATGTCACGCCAATCGAATGGAGGACTAGCCCCCAGACCTGTACAGTCAGCCATGCGCACGATATCCCGGAGACCCGGGTACAGCTCATCATTCATAGCCCGTTGCGCGTCGGCCAGCGCGTGCTCATCCTTCCCAAAAACGACCAGCAGAGCATATATTTAGTTGATATCCTGCCGTGAGGAGGGCGCATGGAACAGATTTTTCCTTTTTTGGACCCGCAGGCGATAACAGCCCCTGTTCGGACATTGCCGGTTGCGCGAGAGGTCAAGTGGGACTTCGTACGCGACCGTCCGATATACCGGGGCGGTCAGCCGGTCTTTGTCGAGCGAGCTGAGGCGGTAGCCGTATGGGCGTGGAACGCGCTGCACACCGAACGCTGGCGCTGGCCACTGTTTACCGGGAACTATGGTAGCGAGATCGACAGTCTGATCGGTCAGACCTGGTCAGAAGATTACAAGCGCGCGGAGGCGCGGCGGTACGTGACGGAATGCCTATTAGCGTCTCCATACGTGAAACGGCTGGACAACATGGAGCTCGAGTTTCATGAGGGGTTGTTATCAATTCGATTTGACCTTATAAGCATATATGGCATGGTACAGATGGAGGTGACGGACCTTGTATGAAAACGTGACGCCGGAAGGTATCCAGAAACGCATCCGAGAGCGGACGGATACGACCGTTTTGACTGGAGAGGGCAGTTATTTCGAACTGCACACGAAGCCGGTTGCGTATGTACTCAGCGAGCTGTATCATACGCTGGATGCGCAGATTCCGATCTCGTTTGTGGACGAGACTTCTGGTATTTACATCGACAAACGCGCGAGCGAGTTTGGTATCACGCGCAAGCCCGGCTACACGGCAACCGTTACGTTGACACTGACCGGCGCGCAGGGGTGCTATATTCCGCAGGGCACGTTATTTGCAACTGAGGATGGTCTGCAATTTGAGACGATATCCTCGGTGACTATTGGGTCGACCGGCACGGCAGACGTGGTCGCTGCCGCGGTCGAGCTGGGTACGCTGTATAACGTCCCGGCGGGGCGTATTGTCAAGCCGGTGCAGCCGGTGTCCAAATTGGACACGGTCACAAACAACACTGCGGCCGAGGGCGGCATGGACGAGGAGACCGACGCGGCGTTGCTCGCCCGGCTGTACGCCCACTGGCGCGAGCCCGCCACCAGCAGCAACCGGTACGACTACGAGCACTGGGCGATGGCGGTCACCGGCATCGGCGCGGCGCGCTGCATTGAGACCTGGGACGGCCCGGGCACGGTCAAGGTCATCGTCGCCAGCATGGAGATCAAACCCGTGGACGAGGAGCTGGCCCTGCAGGTTGCGGCCTACATTGAGGAAAAACGCGCGGTCGGGGCAGAGGTCACAGTCGTGAGTGCTCAGGGTGTGGACATCCGCATTGCCGCCACCGTCCAGCTGACCGAGGGCGCACAGATTGCGGCCGTGCAGCAGGAATTTGGGGCTGCCGTGCAGGACTACATCGCCCAGACCGTCTTTGACAACCCGTTTTTGTCCTATAACCGGCTGGCGTTCCTGCTCATGGGCGTGCCCGGCGTGCGCGATTATACCGCGCTGACCCTAAACGGCGGACAGGACAATATTGATTTGCCGCTCGGACAGGTTCCTGTCCTGCAAAGTGTGGAGGTGAGCGCCGGTGCTGGCTGAACTGATTCCCGAACGCCTGCGCAAAATACCTGAGCTGATGGCCGTCATCCAGGCCGAGGAGCCCGAAGCGCAGGCGGCGTATGACGCGACGGTCGATTTTCTGGCACAGCTGAACGTCGATACCGCCACTTGGGGGCTGGATTTGTGGGAGTTTGAATACGGCATCCAGACCGATGCGAGCAAGTCTCTGGACGCACGCAGAACCGCGCTCAAGGCCAAAATGCGCGGCGCTGCGACTACGACGCGGGAAGAAGTGAAACGGCAGGTAGAACTGATACTCCAATGTCATTGCACGGTCGTAGAATGGCCTGATCAGTATTCTGTGCAGATACTGATTTATGCAGATACGGGCACATTGGATAAATTGGAAGAATGCGGAAAAGTCGTGCGAAGCATCCTGCCAGCTCATCTGGCATTTGAAATGCAGCTGCTTTATCCCGAGGAGACCTCGCAATATTGTGGCTTTGCTGTCCATATGGGATGGCACTTGACGATCGATTAAGGAGGGAACACCTTGCCAAATTTTAAGTTGGAATTGACAACCGCTGGCGCTGCACTGGTTGCCAAAGGGTTATCTGGGACGCCCCCTACGTTTTTTGCGCTGGCACTTGGAGACGGAACGCCCACGGTAGATCCAAGTCAGGTACAGGAGCTGGCGGGAGAACAATTGCGGCTACCGATTGTCAGCAAGCGCGTTGTGGAGAACGGAATCTATCTAACTGGACAGATTAAGTTGGATTCGGTCGAAAGCGGATTCAACTGGACCGAGTTCGCTGTGCTGGCGTCCGACCCCGACACGAAGGAAGAAAAAATTTATTGTTATGGATATGATGCTGCAGGTGGTACGTTGCCCGGAGATGATAGCAACACCCGTCTCGAAGGTGTACTGGAAGTGTTGGTGAAAACCTATGGTATGCCCAACGCTACAGTTATGATTGACCACAGTCTGATTTACCTTAATCAGGACGATCTGAATGCGCACAATACGGCGCGCGATGCGCACAGCGATCTGTTTGCCCAGAAGGCTGATCTGGGCAGAGACGGCAAGGTTGTACCCGAGCAAATGCCGGACATGGATTATGTCGCCCGCACCGGCGATACCATGACCGGCAATCTCACCATGTCGAGCGGGGCGAAAGTAACCGGTCTACCCACACCGACAGAAAATGCGGATGCAGTTCCGAAAAACTATGTAGACCA
>ERZ1090868.1504-NODE-1506-length-12286-cov-3.649661_pt1 | contig 12286 bp, 14 predicted proteins | sample MGYA00478475_ERZ1090868 | MGnify/ENA primary metagenome ERZ1090868 (study PRJEB33644, sample SAMEA5815747) | chicken gut metagenome | biome: Chicken; feature: Gastrointestinal Tract; material: Caecum | place: Ireland | collected 2019-01-01 | study: A study of...
GTGTAATTATCATTCCTATTATTACTATGATAATGTAAATTCTCATTTCAATAACCTGAATTTTATGCCCTGCGTTTTCTTAACTCCCACAGCCGCGGTAATCTGTTCCAGCGACATGAAAGATGGAATTCTTTTCCGCTCGGAAAATCTGATATCCTTGCTGATCCATCGATTTCAGATCATGCTGAAAGAGACTTCTCCTCTGATTCTCTCTTTCCGTTCAACTTTAGAGTTCCATCTCAAGACCTTCCGCTCGGTTATGCCCGGTTCCCGGGAGGCCTACGGCCTTGCTGCCCAGCCCTGCCTGATACCTTTTATTTCTAACAGTCTTCTGAGAAAATATGCCTCAGAGGAACTCCCTAACCGTCCGGAGCTGATTGAAACTCTGCAGAAGTATATCAGTACTTTCTCTGATTTCCTGCTCCATAATTTTTTTAGCCGCAGCGGCATTCTTCAGTTCTTAAAGACAGGGAGAATGCATGAAATTCCTGATAAATTGTACCGGCCCTTTGAATACCCGGACAGAATTAATATCCTGAAACTGTGTTTAAAAGCGCTGAAGGATGGAAAAAACATCCGCCTGTTTCAGCCGCCTTTGGATCGTTTCCCTGAAAATCTTCACATTTTTTCTTCCGGAGATTTCGGCTACATCCTTTTCAGCAGCCATGACAATACCCTGCATTACCTTCTGTTAAAAGAACAGAATCTGCTGAATGCCTTCTGCGACTTTTCCTCTGACCTAGAGGAAAGCGAGCTTTTGTGCAGCGCGGATGAAACCGCCGCTTTTCTTCAAAAATTAATAGAGTAAACAACTGAGAAACCTCTGAGATCTGAGGAAGAGCCGCCGCCTCAAACGGCAGCTCTTCCTGTAAGAATTGTTGAATTGAAGTTAAAATAGATTGAAAGAAAATCGAAAAGTTACTGGGGAATTTTCAGTCCGTCCGTCATGGTGCTTCCATTTTCATAGATGCCATCGGCGTCAACATAGTGAAAACCCCGGAGACGGTAGTAGTAGCCCTGGGGGACGGATACCCGATAGCTTTTAATATTGGTATTTTCGTTATACTCTATGGTTTTCCAATAATCATAGGTGCTGAAACTGGAACCGTTGTACTTTTCCAGATAGAGGTTTAAGCCCACCTCATCCGCATCCACTGCCGCTAATGTTTCTCCGTAAACACCGGCTACTCCATCGTGATCTGTCAGTTGGATAAATCCTCTGACAAAAACGCGTCCCTTAGTTCGTGGAACATAGGTATCCTCTACTGTAACCGGTATTTCAATGCCTACATTATTTTTGTCTTCTGCATTCGCTATAACTGGAAATACACAAATGCTTAGGCTTGAAATCCCCGCAACAACTGCTGTCACCTTTTTTAAAATTCTTTTCATTTCGCCATTCTATCCTTTCTTTTTCCAAAAGATTCGACAGCCCTCATTAATTATTACTGCGTAAACTGCATATTACGAAGAATTTCCATTAGCATCTCTCTGCTCTGCATCCCGCTGATCTCATATCCACAATTTTGATAGTTCCACTTTCCACTATATCTTTTAAATCCGGCCCCACCCGAATCATCTGATAAAATAATAACATCTATTTCTTCCCCATTTGCTCCAGCTTGATCATTCTCAATATATTGTCCATTCGGGTCTCCACTTTGAACTGTAGCCTCTACGTTGTTTTTTACAGCATTTAAATAAACATATTCCTCTTTTGTCCTATACTCAAACACTACTCTTTTTTCTGCAATATCCAAAGTGGCACTTTCAAACCTCATATCCTCCGGCACATAATAAAACTCCGGCATCGCAATCCCCAATTCTTCCCAGGCCTGTTCCCTTGCCTCCTGCTCTGATGTCTCCACCACTATGTTGTCTCCGCCATTGTCACTTTTCTCTGTCTCACTGCCTTCGAACAAAGACTGCCACCTCCCCAGCCAATACATCCGGTTCCCCTCACTGGTCAGTGTCATACTGAAGACCAGCACCACCGCTGCCGCCAGCACTCCGGTCAGCTTCAGAGGCTGGCGCCAGAAACTTTTTCTGGAAGCAGTTTTCCGGCGGGAAGACAGTTCTTCCGCCCCTGCCGCTTTTTTCTCCGGAAGCGGATCTGCCGCACTGGAGGTTTTTTCGTTCTCCTGAATTTTCTCCATAATATTCTGATAAATTTCCGCCTTTTTTTCTTCAGAAAGTACGGCACGGAAGGGTTCCGCCTGTTTCTCGATCTCCTCTGCTTCCGCGTTCATAGCCGCTGTCAGCCGCTGTTTCCACTCTTTCTCTTTTTTCTTGCTCATCCCTGCTCCCTTTGCTGTTTTCCTGCCCGGATAATGCCTTGACTTTTCGCCTTACAGGACTAATAATATCATCATAATCTATCCCCATGACAGGAGGAATTTTCATGAAACATATAGTGCTCACCGGCGGCGGTACTGCCGGCCATGTAACCCCTAATATCGCTCTGATACCGAAACTTCAGGAACTGGGCTATCAGATTTCCTACATCGGCTCCCGCGATGGGATTGAAAAAAAACTGATTGAAGATATGGATATTCCCTACTACGGAATTTCCTCCGGAAAGCTTCGCCGCTACCTGAATCTTAAAAATCTCTCGGATCCCTTCCGGGTACTGAAGGGAATCAGCGAAGCCAAAAAAATTCTCCGGGATCTGAATCCCAATATCATTTTCTCCAAGGGAGGCTTTGTGGCCGTTCCCGTAGTATTGGCAGCAAAAAGCCGTAAAATCCCGGTAATCATCCATGAATCGGACATGACCCCCGGTCTGGCAAACCGCCTCTGCATTCCCTCCGCTGCCAGAATCTGCTGTAATTTTCCTGAAACTGTCTCCAGCCTTCCGGCTGACAAGGCAGTTGTCACAGGAACGCCCATCCGGGAAGAACTTCTCCGGGGCAGTAAACTGGCAGCCCTGAACTTCTGCGGATTTACCGCCAATAAACCGGTGATTCTGGTAATCGGCGGAAGTCTCGGATCTGTGGCAGTCAACGACGCGGTCCGGGAAATCCTTCCGGAACTGCTGAAAACCTTCCAGGTGATCCACCTCTGCGGCAAAGACAAGCTGGATCCATCCCTGGATCACACAGAGGGATATGTGCAGTATGAATACATCAAAAAAGAACTGGCGGATCTCTTTGCCCTGGCGGATCTGGTGATTTCCCGGGCCGGCGCCAACGCGATCTGCGAGATCAGCGCGCTGGCAAAGCCCAATCTTCTGATTCCCCTGTCCGCCAAGGCCAGCAGAGGCGATCAGATCCTGAATGCCCGCTCTTTCCAAAAACAGGGCTTCAGTATGGTTCTGGAAGAAGAGGAACTCACCGGCGAATCCCTGCTCTCCTCCATTCATCAGCTGTATGAAAACCGGGAGACCTACATTGCTGCCATGAAAGCCAGCCACCAGATAGATTCTATCTCAAAAATCCTCTCCCTGATCCAGGAGTGTGAGCGAAAAGGCTAAAGCAATTCCCTTAGTTCTTTTCCGAAATGTTCCCGCAGCCAGGCTCTGGCACGGTGATGCTTGACCCGCAGATGATTGATGGAGAGCCCAAGTTCCTGTGCCACTTCCGCTGTGGGAGCGCCTTCCACATCCAGCCGCATGACGATCTCGTACCACTCTTTGTTCTTTTCGTACAGAGCCAGAAAGAGATTGCCGGCAAATTCTCTCAGGAGGAAATCGTCCAGGATCCGGTCCGGAGTGTAAGGATCATGATATGTATCATTTTCCTCCGGATCCGGATTTGCTTCTCTCCGCCTGGTCCGTTTTCTCAGAGCATCGATGGCTGTCAGCCTGGATACTACCAGCAGCCAGCCTTTGATGCTCTTCTCGTCCAGTCCGTCGATGGCCCTGTACATTTTTATAAATACCTCCTGGCAGACATCCTGTGCCAGATGATAATCTCTTACCATACTGTATGCGGCGTAGTGAACCAGATCCACATACTTCTGGTAAACGCGGTCAAAGTCCGAAATTTTCATACCTGCACTTCCCGTTCCGGAACTATTTCAGCGCTTCTCGCATACACGCCGTAATCTCCTGTCTGTCTTCCTCCGTCAGGGTTCCCGGGGTCCAGGTCACCCCTGCGTTGTCCCCTGTATATCTGGGAATAACATGTATATGGAAATGGAACACTGTCTGTCCCGCGGCCTCTCCGTTATTCTGGACAATATTATAGCCATCGCAGCGCAGGGCCTTCCGTCCGGCGGAAACGATCTTTTTTGCCAGAATCATAGCCTTGGCAGCCAGTTCCTCCGGTATCTCACAGAGATCCGCGTAATGTGCTTTGGGAAGGATCAGCGCGTGCCCTCTGGCAGCCGGCCCCAAATCCAGGATGACTCTGAAATCTTCGTCCTCATACAGGGTGGCAGAGGGAATCTCCCCCGCGGCAATTTTGCAAAAGATACAATCCATTGTCTGTTACCTCCTTAAAAAATATGGAAATCCCTCAGCTGACTCATCCGAATACGGCGCAGTTTTCTGTCAGCCCAGGGATCTTCTTTATTGTGTCAAATCCCGTCGCAATTTGCAACACTTTTTTCGTTGCAAACGGAAAATCCCCATGCTACACTTTTTCAGGAAAGGGGGCTGCCATGAACTCTCAGAATTACCGCCTGCTGCTGTCAAAATTCTCCCATGAAATCCGCAATCCCGTGGCTTTGATCAGCAGTTTTCTGCAGCTGCTGCGCCGGGAACATCCGGAAATAGCATCCAGCCTATATTACCGGAACATTCAGGAGAATATGGGGCTGCTCCGGCAGCTGCTGGATGATATGTCCCATTTTAACAATGCGGACAGACTTCACAGAGAGCCCACCGATCTGTGCCGGCTCCTTCGGGAGGCGGCATCTTCCGCCGCGGCCGTTCTCTCCGAAAGAAATATCTCCCTGCGCCTGGATTTGCCGGAGGCTCTTCCCGTTCTTTCTCTGGATCAAAATAAAATACGGCAGGTTTTTTATAATCTGTTCCGCAACGCGGAGGAAGCTATGCCGGAGGGCGGCGTTATCTCTGTATCTGCCTGGGAAGAAGAGCAGCAGATTTTCATCCGAGTAACAGACAGCGGCCCTTCCATTCCCCGGGAATTTCTTCCCACGCTTTTTGAGCCTCTGGTGACTCACAAAAAGGAAGGCACCGGCCTGGGGCTGGCGGTTTGCAGAGAAATTCTCAAAGCCCATCAGGGATCCATTTCAGCCGCCTCTGACGGGACACCCGCCTTTACCATTGCCCTCTTGGTGAATTAAAGGGATTCTGCCTGTTTCTTCGCAGCATCCGGGGCAGGTTCATGACTGCCATCAGCAGCGCCCCGGCCAGAAATCCTCCCAGATGGGCCCATCCGTCCACGCCTGCGGACTGAAATCCCACCCAGATGGACAGAACCGACATGATGGCCACCCTCTGAAGGGTCAGCTCTTCCAACCGGCCTTTATGAAAAATCAGCAGAACCACCAGCCCTCCCAGAACCGCGAAGATAGCTCCCGAAGCTCCGGCGGACACAGTCATCTCTCCCTGGCTGACCTCATGTCTCCAGGAAAACACGCTGGCGGCTGTTCCTCCTGCCAAATACAGGATCAGGTAGCGGATTTTGCCGATGAACCTCTCCATATAATCCCCCAGAAAAAACAGCAGCAGCATATTGTTGAGCAGATGCTGGAATCCGAAATGCAGAAACATGCAGGTAAACAGCCTGTAGTATTCTCCTGCCTCCACCAGGGGCGTAAAAGAAGCGCCCCAGCGGATCATATGCAGAGTATCTTCTGAACTTCCTGTCAGTTCCACCAGTAAAAAGATCAGAATATTGATTCCTACCAGGATATAATTCACCCAGCTTTTTCTGGAACGCCTGCGCATCCTGTCAATAATATCCTCATCAGGGCTGTAGTATTCTTCCGGCCTGTACCTCATCCGTCCTCCTTCTGCTTCAAGAGCCTTCTGCTGTCCGCCGCGCCGGGGCCGGACAATATTTCTTATCGGCTATACTATACTACTTTCGGTACAGGTACGTCAAATCCGCAAATTGTATTTCATCGCCGTCCTTCAGGCGTTCTTCTTTCCCCGGATCCAGCAGGATCTGATTGACTCGGGTTCCGTTTCTGGAATTCAGGTCGCTGATCCGATAGGTTTCCCCGTCCCACACCAGACGGGCATGGATGCGGCTCACCGCCGGCGCGTCCAGAACCAGATCCGCGTTCTGCCTGCTTTTTCCGATCAGCAGTACCTCTTTATCCAACGGAATCGCCTCCGGACCGCCCGGAGAAAGTGGAATCAGCCTGCCACAGCGCCGTCTTTCTCCCCCGGAGAGGCAGGCCGTTCCCTCCTCCCGGGGAAAGGATGCCTTTTGTTTTATTTCCTTTTCCTGTTCCGAGGGAATCTCCCGGAATCTTTCCGGCTGATCCGCCGGCTCCTCCCGGTTCTTGAATTTCTTCTTCGACTGCTGCCGGAAATAGAGTCCGTAGATCAGCAGCCCCGCTCCGGCCAGAGCGCACAGAGCCGTCAGACCCTCTGCCGGCCTTCCAAGCCATACCGCGCTCCCCAGCAGCAGCGCGGCCCCTGCCGCCGCTCCGGCCAGCGCCGCCGCCTTTTTCCGGCTTCTCCCGGGACTTTCCTGTTCATCCTCAGAAAAAAAGGAATCCAGCAGCTCTTCTCTCGTGCCCGGCGCCCGTTCTCTCTCCCATTCCCTTTTCTCCTCCGGTGTAAATTCTTCCGCCTCCGTCTTCCTCGCGAACTCATCGGGAAAAACCTGCCTCTCCGAGCCGGTTGTGCAGAGCAGCTTCTGAATGTCCTCCGCCGTAAAGCTGTCTCCCACGGAAAGCTGATAAAAGGCGTATCCCATGACTACGCCCCGCCGGTCCCTGTTGTCCAGTCTCGGGAGAAGAAACTCGCTGAATTCCCTCATCTGCTGATTCAGGGCCACGGCATTTCCCGGGAGATAACAAAACCAGACCTGATCTCTGTCCGGGCTCATATAGATGAACCTGGGATCCAGCAGAAACCCGTCCATGCTCAGCAGAAAATTTTTTATAGTATTCAGCCCTTCCACCAGGCTTTTCAGAATGATTTCCAGAGACTGGGCAGATATTTTCTGATGCTCAAACAAAGTTTCCAGGGACTGCTTGGAGGTTATATCATAATAAAACAGCAGTCTTCCGTCCATCTGATGCACTTTGCAGCCCAGAAACCCTTTCAGTTCATTGGCCATCAGCATCCGCACCTGGTAAGAGGCCAGATCCGGCTGCTCCTCCTCCGACAGCACCAGGCAATTACTGTATAAATCTCTTCGGTACTCTACCTGCAAAATCCGCGCCCCCATTCTTTTATTCCGTATTCAGCAGCCCATTCACCAGCCGGGCCTGACGTATGTATTCCGCCGGCCGGATCTTTTCCACTGAAACATCTGCCTTCCATGTCAGCCGCATTCCGAAAAATCCCGGCAGAACATATCCCTGCAGCCGGATCGTGGTGGCCTTCTCTGTACCCTCGGTCTTTGCGGCAGGAGGCTCTCCCGGCATCACCCGGTCCTGAAGCCTCAGATTCAGCTTTTCCGCCGCCAGCTCCTCCGGCGTCAGATCTCCCGTTTCTCCCTCTCTTCCGTTGGCCGCCAGAACCGCTTCATAGGCTGCCGCCTGGTACCACACCACATTATGTATATAAAAATTCAGCGCTGTCAGAAGTGCCGCACAGAACCAGGAGATGGGCACAATAAAAGCCGCCTCCACTGTAAGACTCCCCCGACGGATCTGTTTTTTCACAGAAACCACCCTATCCTTTCTGCTAAATAGGCTGCCAGAAGAAAGGGGATAAAAGGAAGCTCCCTGACTCCCCTCTTCCGCGTCTTTATCACAATTCCTGCTACGGAAACGGCAAGCAGCGCCAGACAAAGCGTCCAAAGGCATTCTCCAAACCCCAGACAGATTCCGCCGGCGCAGACCACCAGTCCGTCTCCGGCTCCCATCTGTCCCCTGCTGATCAGGCTGGAAATCAGGCAGAACAGTCCGGGGATCAGACCGGAAGCCAGAGCCCTGGGATCCGTGTTTTTTCCAACCAGCTGCCAGACAGTCCCCAGAACAGCTGCCAGCAGCGTAAATTTCAGGCAGATTTCCCTTTTTCTCATATCCTGCAGACTGTTGACTCCCAGCAGTACAATCCACAGGATCCGCTCCGGACTCACGCTGCCGCCGCGGCCATCAGTTCCTGGCAGCGGCTGCAGCAGGGAATCCCTTCCAGAGAGTCCTGTTCCACCAACCGCACGCCCCGCTTCAGTCCGCTGCACTCCAGCGAATTGTGGTAGCAGTCTCCCTGATCCGTTACCAGAACCAGCGGGCTGATCCCGCCGTTTCCCACGCATTTCTCGCAGGGCCGGTAAACTTCTCCCTGGGCATTGCGCAGATGTTCCAAGGCGTTTCCGGGAACTCTGCGGATGCTTAGGGACAGATGGCTGCAGCGGGAGGTTGTATGATAAACCTCCCCATGTTCAGTCATGTACACCAAAACCGGAGCGTCTTCCGCCGCAGTCTCCCCTTCCTCCGGATCTCTTCCCACCCAGGGACGGACTCTTCCTCTGCAGTCAAACTCCAGGGCCGGCAGCGGCAGAAACGGAATCTGAAAGGCTGCCCGCTCTCTCAGATCTATCACCGTATCCGCCTCCGCACTGTGGGCAAACATGCCCAGCTTTTCTGCCTGTTCCTGCAGCCGTATGGTTGTCTCCATATGCAGAGCATACACCTTCATGAGAAAAATGCAGGACAGGACAGCCAGAAAAAACATGGGGAGGACCATAGCCGCCTCCGCCGTGAGGCTGCCTCTGCGGAAGGCGCGGAAGGCTGCCCTTTTACCGGATCTGGTATTCTCCGTTTTCGGGGTAAGGGAATACCTGTCTTTTTTCAGAAGAGAGATTTGTTTTATTTTTAAGAATTTGAAATGCATAAAGATATGAACATTCTGATTTGATTTTCCAGAACTGTGTGAATCCGCGTAAAAGGGCACCCTTCCGCACCTCCTCTCCGGAGGAACTCCCGCCTGTTCCTGTCCCGGTCAGGAGCCCTCCATATCATAGCCGTAGCTTCTTGTAATATAGATTGGCTGAATGTCTGCCTGCCCCCTCAGACAGATCTCCGCCGCGTACACGCAGGAATCCAGACAGAAGTCAGGCCTTGCGCAGCGAACGCGGATATTGTGTTCCGTCAGATCCATCGCCGCTTCAGTAAGGGCCTCCTGGCTTTCCGCAAACAGCAGCATCCGCAGATACCATGTATAATCCATCCCTTTTCCACTGTCTCTTTCTCCTCCTGCCGCTGTCAGTATTCCGGACAATCCCGTCAGAGACAGCTGCCAGGAACTGTCGTCCTTCACCAGCGGTATCTTCCCTCCCTCCAGCAGTACCCGAAGATCCAGAATACTCTCGCCGTAGGCCCAGCAGCCCTTCAAAACCATGGAAACAAGCGGCTGAATCTGAGGCATCAGCAGCGCGAGACTGATGATCCAGGCCATCTGATCCGCTTCCGCTCCTCTGACTGAACTGGTCATCAGATACAGAAAATTGGAAGCTCCCCGGATCATCATCAGACGGTCCAGCACCGTCTTCAGATTTTCTCTGTCACTGTTTTTTCTCCCTATGGCATATTCCACCTGGTATTTCAGCCCCTCCTCCTGGCTCTGGCTGGTATAGCAGGGAAAGGTTTCCGCCAGGAACTCCAGCATCAGCAGTCTGTCAAAGGTCCCATCCTCGTCCCGGGGCAGCATTCCCATTCCCTGCTGCAGGGTTCTGCGGCTGACCGGCTGTTCCTCCCCCAGCGTATACGCCGACAGATTGACAGGATCCGGAATCGCCAGGGTCAGTATTCCCATCGTTCTCATTCCCAGAACGATATCAATGGGATTCTGAAAATTTTCCGGTACTTCCTGAGAAGCCGAATCCTCCGGTACCATCTCTGAGTCCGTCAGAAATACCGTCCCGGAAACGCCTTTCTTAAAAGCCGTACCCTCTCCCCCTGTCTGCTCCGCCGCTGTTTCCAGGCAGGATTCGTATTCCCGAATGGCCCCTTCCGGATCCGCGTTTCTCTGATACTCTTCCTGCTCCCCGGAAATCTCCCATCCGTCTGTAAGCTCTGCCGCCAGCATCTGAACTCCCGCGGTTCCCAGCCGTTCCGCCATGATCCGGCTCACCTGGCTCTGAAACGCGGCTCCCGACTGATCGGTAGCCAGCAGATATCCGGTTACTTCTCCCCCTGAGAGCTGAAAACCCGATAATGTTCTGGCTCCGCCCACGCCCTTCCCCGGATCCACGATATACTCCGCCGCCTCTGTCACCTCCCGGCAGATCCTGCCGGGCTGCAGATCTTTTCCTCCGTAGCCGCCGTCCAGAAACAGGAGGCCGTATTCTTCAAAAAGATCCCGGTCATATCCCGCGAAAAGGGAATACAGTCCCTGTTCCAGCGCGCTGGACATCAGGACCCGTCCGTCCGCTATGCGGACAGAACGGATACTGTAAAGAACCAGCGACAGGCTCAGGCCCAGCACCAGGCTCAGCTGCAGTGTAATACTTCCCCTTTTCATTCTCTCTTCCCCCTTCAGCCGCGGGTTTATTCCGGCTCAGACTGTATTGCTCTGATTGGTAATCTTTTCCAGAATACTTTTCACCAGACTGGTAATCTGATCCTTAAAAATGATTACCAGCCCGATCAGAACCACCAGAATCAGAATAATCTCCACCACCCCCACAGCATCCTCTTCCTTCAGAAACTGTCTCAATTCTCCCATAAACTCCACCTTTCTGTCCCGCCGCTTTAAATAGAAAGAAACGCGGGAACTACCATCAGTATCAGAACCACCAGCAGCATGATCCCCATAGGGAGCAGCAGGCGGGTGCCGGCCTTCTCCCCCTCCGCTCTGGCCTGGCGCCGCCTCTCCTCCAACGCCGCGCTCACCTCCCTCTCCAGCAGCGGCCCCAGTTCCCGTCTGCCTTTTTTCAGATTCTGCACCAGCAGCACGGAAAGATTTTTAAACTCCGGCAGGCGGCTTCTGTTTCCAAAATTTTCATAGGCCTCCTGCTCCGAAACCCCTCCTGCCATTTCGTAGTAAGCACCTGCGATTTCTTCATAGGCAGGTCTTTTCGCTCCTTTTTCTTTTTCCAGCTGTCTTTTATAATCCGCCGTAATTTTTTCAAATATTTTTCTCATCCCCAGCCCCGCTCCCAGCAGCAGATGAATTCTGCTCATTACTTCCGGGTATTCCCGCTTCATCTCTTCCTGTATCTTCTGTTCCCGTTTCCAGGCTTCATTCTTTCTGAAAAATACCAGAAGCGCTCCGGCGATCAGGGACAGCACTGCTATATAGCCGCCTTTTTCTTCTCTCTTCCGGAACCAGGTAATCTGCTCTCCATTCGCCGCCGAAGGCAGGCGGTAACTGGTTCCTCGGTTGTTTTCATTGACTCTCTCTGTCTCCTCCGCCAGCAGTTCGCCCAGATCTTCCGGTTTTTCCCCGGGATATACTCTCAAGGTCCGGGTATATACCAGCGATTCTTCCTGCAGCATGAGTTCTCCTTTGAGAATCACTTTCCCTCCTGTCTCTGGAATTTCCGGCCCCAGGCGCCCCTGCCAGTCCAGCAGTCCGCTGTCGCTGGTACTCCAGCGGACGGTTACCGGAGAATCCTCGAACTGTTCCGGAAGATACAGATCCCGGCAGACTTCCTCAAAGGAAGAATTGTCCCCCAGAATCATCCCGTCCAGTTCTTCCAGCTTTTCCTGCAGCATAGTTCTCGCTTCCTCGGATGTCCAGTCCGCCTGTGGAATCCGCAGAGTCACGGCTTCCCGTTCCCCCTCTTCTGTCTCCGCCTCGAGAGCCACTTCTGTGGTTTCCCCGTACCTCCGCTCCAGTTCTGTCACCGGCTGTTCCTTCTCCAGCATCCCCGCGGCAGTCAGACCGGTTCCCAGAAGGTTTCCGCAGAGAATCAGCAGCAGCACCTGCCGGTCTAATTTTTTTCGATACATCCAGAGAACCAGAAAAATCATCCCATGCAATATCAGCATATGTCTTCCCCCTATAATTCCGTCTGGATCATCCGTTTTCCCAGCCAGAAAGCGAACAGATATAATCCCAGGCAGAGACTCATCACTGCCGCCCCTGTAAGATTTCCGTATAACTGTTCGATAAAACCGTCAAAGGAAAATCTGAGATACAGAATCATGCCAACCGGGACCAGGCTCATAATCTGCTGCTCATATTTCTTCGCCGCCTCGGCGGCGTCTATCTCCTTCCCGGTTTCTACCCACTCCCCGATGGTCC
>ERZ1090868.1506-NODE-1508-length-12279-cov-23.681283_pt1 | contig 12279 bp, 11 predicted proteins | sample MGYA00478475_ERZ1090868 | MGnify/ENA primary metagenome ERZ1090868 (study PRJEB33644, sample SAMEA5815747) | chicken gut metagenome | biome: Chicken; feature: Gastrointestinal Tract; material: Caecum | place: Ireland | collected 2019-01-01 | study: A study of...
GTTTTAAGGTTCGTGATAAATAGTCACAATGGTATTTTAAAGAATACTAGTACGAAATTTTCGACTTTAGGAAAAGGAATTGCAGCCGAAAATTTAAGTTCTTTTTTAGCTGGTAAAAGATTAAGATATAATTGGCTTTCAGAATACGATTTAGATAAATCTTTTAGTAAATATAGCGTAAAAAGAGCTTATAGACTTAAAAGTGGTGAAAGGTTTGAGATTGATAAAAAGCGGGCTTCATTGGTGAAAGATTTAGTTATTAAAGCTAATTTATTTCCTAGCGTAATAACTGTTGAGAGTGGTTTTAAAGAGCTTGGAGAAAACGGAAATATAGATGATTATATTTTAAATATTTATGATAATATAAAAAGCAATCAAAAGGTTTTAAAGAAATGATTGCTTTTTTTATATAATTTTTATAATTTTTTTAATCTTTGAGTTATTTGTAATGTTAGTTCTATAGGTGCATTATCCATTTTGTTTAATAGTGATACGGCATCTTGTAATTTGGTTTTTAAAGAAGTTTCATCTTTGATTTTTTCTGCTTCTTTTTCAAAATCAAAATTAGGACTTGGATTTTGGTTTACAAAGTCAGTAATATATTCTTTTATATCTTTTAAAACATATTCTTTCAAATCATAAGAATCCATTTCTCTAACGCCAAAATACGCGCTAATCATATATCTATATGTATCTTCTATCGTCATTTTATCACCTACATGAATAATTGTACCAAAGAATTATAATAAAATCTATTTATTATTGAAATTTTCTGACTTGAAATTTATTGTTTAAGATTATTTTGGAAGTTTTTAAACATCTGGCATGATAAAACCGCTGATTTTAAAGCGGTTTTTAATTACTAAATTGGTGCAGGCAGAGGGAGTCGAACCCTCATGTTTGGATAAACACTAGAACCTGAATCTAGCGCGTCTACCTATTCCGCCATGTCTGCAAAGAAAAAAGCTTGATTAACAAGCTATTAAAGTCAAAATGGTGCGGGTGAAGGGACTTGAACCCCCACGCCGTGAGGCACTAGATCCTAAGTCTAGCGCGTCTACCAATTTCGCCACACCCGCATGAGTGGTGGACCCTAATGGACTTGAACCATTGACCGCCCGGTTATGAGCCGGATGCTCTAACCAACTGAGCTAAGGGTCCAACTTTTTGACTACTTCTATATAATACCATATTGCGAAATTTTATGCAATAAGTTTTAGAAAAAATAGTCAAAAACTTAATTTTCTTTGTTAATCATGTTAAGAAGATTAATCTTAAACATATCTTTATCTGCGTGCTCTTTGGAAACCATAACACCTTTATACGTAACTAATTCTGATTGATGCCCTTCGCTTAAAATTTCTCTTGGAGTTAAATCGGATAAGGTTATCGTTTTTTTATTTTCATCAACGATGTAATGAAGTTTGACTTCGCCATGGACTTTAGCAAATAAAGCATCGGTTGGAAGGTTTACTTCATATTCATGAATATCACCATTACTTGAAACTTCTTTACCTAATAGTTCTCCTGATTTTAGGCTTGGGTAGTATTCAAAATAAAGCTTCTTGTATGCTAACATGTTATATTTCTTTAAAGCACTTTCAAGCTTTTTAAATTCGTTTTCATTTTCATATAAAAACATGTATTTTTCAACCATAGCTATATTCCTTTCTACTATCCTATTTTATCCTATATTAATAATAGCATAAAGCTAAAAATAAAGCAAACAATCGCTTTATTTTTGGGTAAATTTGACAAGCACTTGGCATCTTAAAAACTAGGAAAATCCTAGTTTACTCGCGTTTACCAGTTAATGTATAACCTTGACTTAAAAGGTCTTCATCTTCGCATGATGACCATTTGACATCGGTCTGCCCCGGATTTTGGTTTTTTGTACGATATCGATAATAAGTTACAGTTTTATATACTGGCTCTTCTTTATAAGTAGTTGTGGTTTTTGTGCATTTTAATGAATAATCATATGTTCCGGCGTTATCATATCCAGTCGCACAAACGTATACTACTTTTTGCCCGTTAATAATATATCTAGTCGCATTTTTTTCTTCGACGTGATATTCAGGCACGCTTTGAACCCCTGATTTTACTTTTTCGGTTTTGGTTTGGACTTGACGGTCAGAAGTTTCTGTTATTTTTTTAGTACTCCAACTTGACCATTTACCATAGGACCAAGTTCCGTCAAGATTTTTTACGAATTCGCACCTTGCGGTGCTGGTACTGGGAAAGGACGTTCCATCTAATCCCATATGTGAAATAATATAGTCTTCTTCACCACCACAAGATAAATTGACACGCATCGTGTATTCGTCTTCTTCTTTGGTCACTTCGACGTATGATTTTTTCGAATCACAAGCGTTTCCTTCGGTATCTTTTAATCTTACAAGCATTTTATTTTCAAGCATGTCACCTAAGGTCATAGATACTTTATCTCCAGTGTTTTCTGGAAGTCTTGATGCTGTATAATAACCACTAGCAACTGTTGCCATTGTTAACAAGTTATTGTTAAAGTTAGAGACGCTTTGGTCTTCACCTAAACGACTATCAACGTAGTTTGTTAAAAATCCTCTAGTTGGGAAAAGCATCATGAGTGCAAATATTAGTAAGATAACTAAGATAACTTTAAATATTAAACTTTTGAAAGAAACTGTTTTTTCGTTATCCTCTTTATACATATTACTTCCTCCCCTAAATATGGTAAATATAATAGCACAATAGGAGTTGTTTGTCAAACAATTATCTTACATTTTTAAGTTTAACTATCGTACATCCTTGGTTAAAATAATCTGTTTTAAATTCTTCGACATTTTTATTTTTAGAGAGGGTTTCAGCAGTTGTTTTTCTGATTATTCCACTTCCTACACCATGAATGATTGTGATTATTTGATTACCCATTTTAATGTTATCGTTTATAAAGTCGTTTATCGCAACTCTGGCACTATCACGATCAAAGCCGTGCAGGTCTATTTTAGGTAGGCTATCTGTAAAAACTACTTCGTTTATGTTCATTTTTCTAAAACAGCTTTAGCGGCAGATAGAATAGCTATCGGAACGCGGTATGGAGAGCATGAAACATAGTCTAGTCCTAGTTTGCTGAAGAATTTTACGCTTTCTTCATCGCCACCGTGTTCGCCACATACACCAAGTTCGATGGATGGATTTGCTCTTTTAGCTAAGGTTATCGATACTTCTATTAACCTACCAACGCCTTCTTTATCGATAGTTTTAAATGGGTCGAATTTTAATATTCCTTTTTGATAGTAATCATTTAGGAAGGAAGAGGCATCGTCTCTTGAAAAACCAAAGGTCATTTGGGTTAAATCGTTAGTTCCAAAGCTAAAGAAATCGGCTTCTTTAGCTATTTCAGCTGATAAGATTGTACTTCTTGGAACTTCGATCATCGTACCTATTTTATATGATACTTCACCCTCTTTTATGATATCTTTAGCGGTTTCTTCAATGATGTTTTTTAAGTATTTAAGTTCGTTTGGGTCGCCAATTAGAGGAAGCATAATTTCTGGTTTTACTTCGATTCCCTGATTTTGAACATTTTTAGCTGCCGTTAGGATGGCTTTGGTTTGCATAATTGCCAGACCTGGATATGTGATATCCAATCTTGAACCGCGAAGTCCCATCATTGGGTTAAATTGTTTTAGAGATTCGATTTTTTCTTTTAACGATTTAATGGTTACATTTAAGCTTCCGGCAAGTTTTTTGATATCTTCTTCTTTTTTGGGTAAGAATTCATGAAGTGGTGGGTCTAAGTATCTGATTGTCAAAATTTTACCGTTTGCAGCTTTGAAGAGTTCTTCAAAGTCTTTAGTTTGAATTGGAAGTAAGTCATTTAAGGCTTTTTCCTTTTCTTCTTCGGTTTCGGCTAGAATCATTTTACGAATGGCAAATATTTTGTTTTCTTCAAAGAACATGTGCTCGGTCCTACATAAGCCAATTCCTTCCGCGCCGAAATTAAAGGCAACGAGAGCATCTTTGGCTAAATCGGCATTAGCTCTTACACCAATTTTTTTAACATCTTTGGCCCAGTTTAGTAAGGTTTCAAAATTACCAGTTATTTTAGGGTCAGTTGTTGGAAGAACTCCTTCATAAACATTTCCGGTACTTCCGTCTAATGATATGTAGTCACCTTCTGTTAAAGTTATATCGCCAATTGTTAAAGTTTTTTTTGCAGCGTTTACAGTAATTTCACTACAACCACTGATACAGCAGCGTCCAAGTCCTCTGGCAACGACGGCGGCGTGGGATGTCATTCCTCCTCTGACGGTTAATAAACCTACGGCATATTTCATTCCTTCGATGTCTTCCGGCGATGTTTCTTCTCTTACTAGGATAGTGTCTGAGTCCTTGTAGTTTTTGACGATATCGGCTTCGGTAAAGTAAATTCGCCCACTGACGGCTCCTGGAGAGGCTGGCAAGCCTTTGGTTAATGGTTTTTCTTCCTTTAAGGCTTTTTCTTCAAAGGTTTTATGCATTAGATTATCTAAGTCTTTGGTACTTACTCTGAGAAGAGCTTCTTCTTTGCTAATTAAACCACTTCCAGCCATGTCGACAGCAATGTTTAAATTTGCCATAGATGTTCTTTTACCGTTTCTAGTTTGAAGCATATATAGTTTACCTTTTTCAACGGTGAATTCCATGTCTTGCATATCTTTATAGTGATATTCTAAAAGTTTAGAAATATCTTTTAATTCTTTATAGATATGAGGGGCATTACGTTCGAGAACTTCAACTGGTTTTGGCGTCCTAACTCCGGCAACGATGTCTTCGCCTTGGGCTTTTTCTAAAAATTCACCGTATAAAACATCTTCGCCAGTTGCTGGGTTACGGGAAAATGCAACACCAGTTAAGGAATCTTCGGAAAGGTTTCCATAAACCATCATTTGAACGTTTACCGCGGTACCTAGGTCATCACTTATGTTATTCATCTCTCTATAAACTTTAGCTCTTTTGTTGTTCCATGATCTAAAGACGGCTTTGATCGATTCTAAAAGCTGAGTTCGTGGTTCTTCTGGAAAGTCTTCACCAACTATTTCTTTATAGGCTTCTTTGGATTCCATGGCGATGTTATACATGTCTTCGGCAGTTAGGTCCAAATCAGTTTTGGCACTTCTTTTTTCTTTATATTTTTCGAGAATTTTTTCAAATTTATCCTTATCTTTACCTTTGACTACATCAGCAAACATCATAATTAGCCGGCGATACGAATCGTAGATAAATCTTATACTGTCTTCGTCTTTGGATAATTTTTTTGCTATTTGATCGTTTAAGCCCAAGTTTAATATGGTGTCCATCATACCAGGCATACTAACAGGTGAGCCACTTCTAACCGATAACAGTAAAGGGTTTTCTGGGTCCCCTATTTTTTTGCCTACTTCAGTTTCTAGTTTCTTTAAGGTAATTAATATTTCCGTTTTTATATCTTCGTTTAATTCTTCATTATCTTGGTAGTACTGTTTACATGCTTCAGTGGTGACAGTAAATCCAAGAGGAACAGGTAGTCCCATGTTACACATTTCAGCAAGGTTTGCTCCTTTGCCACCTAATAGGTCACGCATATCTTTATTGCCTTCGTTAAATAAGTAAACGTATTTTTTCATTGTAAGCCTCCTACTCTCTTTATTATTATATCAAATTCAGGGTATATAATTTTATTTTTTTATCTTTTTGACAATTTTTAACGTTTATGGGCTCGTGGATGGGCATTTAAATAAACGTTTCTGAGTCTTTCGTTAGATACGTGTGTATATATTTGAGTAGTCGATAAATTTTCATGTCCTAGAAGGTCGCTAACACTTTTTAAATCGGCGCCTTCATTTAACATGTGTGTGGCATAGGTATGTCTTAGGGTATGGGGAGTAACATGTACGGTTAGATGAGCCTTATGGGCACAATCGTCAACTATTTTTCTGACGGTTCTTTCATTTAGTTTTTGATGATGTTTATTTGTTAGTAGATACTCTCCTTTATGATCTTTTAAATACAAGTTTAATAACTCTTCGCATTTGGTTCCAAAATATACATATCTTTGTTTATTGCCTTTTCCTAAGATAATAATTTTTTTGTCTTGAAAATCAATATCTTTTAATTTTATATTAGTAAGTTCACTTACTCTAACTCCGCTTGAGTATAACATTTCCAATATAAGGGCATCTCTTTTACCGTCTTTAGATGTTAAATCGGGAATGTTTAAAAGTTTATCGGTATCTTCATAATTTAGATAATTTGGCAAGCTTTTTTCAATTTTGGGATTGCTTATTAAAGCGGTTGGATTATCTTTGATAAGTTTTTCGGAGTCTAAGTATTTAAAGTAGCTTTTTAGGGAACTTACTTTTCTAGAAATACTTCTATTTGAATATTTATTATCGACTAAGAATTTTAGATATTTACGAATGCTTTCTAATTTTATATCGTTTGGATCTTCAGCATTGATGAATGTTTTAAATTCTTCTAAATCTATTTGATAATTACTTACGGTATAATTAGAAAAATGTTTTTCATACTGAAGATATTTTAAAAAATCATTTACGTATTTCATATGCCCTCCTATAATAATTATACCACTTAAAAAAGCAGTTTCCTGCTTTTTAGATTAAATTTATTTGATTTTTATTCAATTGTGTATGGGTTGTTTTCAGTTCACGAGCCACAAAGTTTAATATTTGAATTTAAAAAAACTACTGGATGCACTACGACTTGGGTGCTTGAAGCATAGTCATTAATCCAATTATCATTATAAAATTGACTTAAGAAAGCAGTATAATTTCTAGGGTTTATCAATATGACATTGTTAAAATTTTTGTCTATATAACTCGTAGAGAGGTTGCACTGTAAAATGTCGGCATCATTTTCATCGTACGGATTTGAAGACATTTTACGGTCGTTATCATCAATATTACTTTTTAAAACATCGGTGAACGAAAGTAATCCAACTTTCCCATTCCAAATATATTTTTTTCATTTGTAGTCTCCGATTTTATTAGTTCACTAATTTTTGCTTCTCTCCAATTTACTCCGCCTATATAATAGTCATGAGAAACTATTAATTCTTTTGAATTGTTATTTAATGAGGTGTAATAATTATTGTTTAAATATGTATTTATCGTGGCATCTTTTAATACCGTACCACTTTCATTATTCAAAGTGAACTCACTTGGACTGCCGACCATATTTTGAGTGGCTGCCCATACACTGCATCCATGTTCACTAGTTTGGCAAAGGGTTTCCCCTTCTCCATTGCTTGTTTTATCACGATTGCCTATTTCATCAAAACTAACTGTAGCCACTTTGGTTGTTTTTAAAATTTTAATTGTTCCGTCTTTTTCTAATGATACTATTCGCCAAAGTTCATCGTTGAATTTTAGATAATTGTTGGGATTTTCACCTTTATATACATATCTGCCTTCTTCATATTCATCTGCATATAATCCTTCGCCTACCGTTGTGAGGTTCTCAAGTAGTTTTTCTTTAACGATTTTGGGGTTACATTTTATATTGCCTTTGGCTTTGATGGTTATGTTTGCCGAAAATGCGGCATAGCCACTTGTCATTATTATTAAAAATAGAAATAGAAATACACTTATAATTATTATTTTCTTTTTTTGCTTCTCTCTTTTTCTTCTTATTCTACGCATAAAATCACCTATTTTATTATGTACAATTCCATTGTACACCCCCCCCTAATAATGTCGACTTAAGAGGGGGGTATGATTTTTATGTGTTTCTAATTTTGTGTGTTTGATACATAAATGATTTTATAAAAAAAGAAAATTTAAATTAATTAAATTCTCTTTTTGATTTTTTGAACTGGTTTTAAATCAAATAATGTTCCTTGGGTATATTCTTCTTTTAGGGGTGCTTGAACGTAGTTTTCTTTAGTTAAGTCTGGTAGTGGTTTTGGTTTTTTTATTTCAGGTTCAATATAGGGAGTTGATAATGGGTTTTCAAGGTCTATTATTTCTCTCATTTCTTCATAGTTTCTAATACCAACTACAAGGCCTCTAATGGTTTTATAATGTCCTAGTTTATTTAATAATCTTCTTAAGGCATAATTATATTCATTGCGGTATCCACTATAACTATATAGAAAATTTTCAAAGTCATTTTTTAAAGGATTACCTGATATATAGTTGTAATCGATAAGGTATTTCATCAATTGTTTGTTTCTGATTATTTTTAAGCATATTTTTTCAGCGTTTTTTATAAAATAATAATCTTGATTTACTTGATATTTGCCGATATTATCGTGTGAAAGGCGTTTTAAAAATTCGTCTTTTGAAAATACGGCCATTAAATATCTTGTTTGATTTTTTGCTTGGTAAGTGATGCTTAATTTATCGCAAGCGGGGTTAAGGCGATTGGCGGTTATAAATTGTTTAGGATTATCATAATCTGTAGTTATTGCATCTATTTCAGTTAAGGTAAATTTATAGTTTCCATTTTCGTCGGTATATATTTCTCTATCTCTATAGGCGGTACTTAATAAGACTAGTTTATATCTTTTAACTGTTTTTTTATCCATAGTATCACTGCTTTCTGACCATATTATACAAGGTATGAGATTTTTGTCAAATTAAAAGGAAGCGGTTAAGCTTCTTTTGTATAGTCACAACTTGAACATTTGATTTTATTTTTCTTTTCAGTAAGCATACTGCCACATTCTGGACATTTTTCTCCAGTTGGTTTATCCCAATAAGCTGTTTTACAATTTGGATAATTGTTACAGCCGAAGAAGATTTTTCCTTTTCTACTTCTTTTTTCAACTATTTTCCCATCACAATTAGGACAATCGCAGATTATACTTTCTTGTCTTGGTTCTTGTTTTATGTATTTACATTCTGGAAAGTTGGAACAAGCGACAAATTTGCCATATTTTCCATTTCTAATGACTAATGGGTGGTTACATTCCGGGCACATTTCGCCTGTCTCTTCGGCTTCTTTTTTAGGAAGTTTGTCAAAAGCTTCTTTGACAGCGGGTTCGAAGTCTTTATAGAATTTTTCGAGTAATTCATACCACACTTCTTTACCTTCGGCAACTTTATCTAAATCTTCTTCCATGGCCGCTGTATATTTAACGTTGATTAAATTACTAAAGCATTCTTGAAGTTTATCGTTTACTTCAAAGCCAATTTCGGTTGGAACGAATTTACGTTCAACTAAGTTAACATAGCCTCGTCCTTTAATATTATCGATGATTGTGGCGTAGGTGCTTGGTCTACCAATTCCAAGCTCATCCATTGTTTTAATAAGTTTAGCTTCGGTATAACGGGCTGGGGGCTGAGTGAAGTGCTGCTCTTTTTCGATTGAGTTTGCGGCGATTACATTGGATTTATAAGTATCAAATGGTGGAAGTATGGTATCTTTAGTATCTTCATAATCACTATATGCTTTTAAGTATCCATCGAAGACGATAATTTGACCAGTTGCTTTAAAGTTATAGTCATTGTTATCTAAGATAACAGTGGTTCCTTCAACTTCAGCTGGAGCCATAAGGCTAGCTAAAGCACGATAGTAAATCATACGGTATAACTTAAATTCGTCGTTAGTTAAATAAGGTTTTACTGACTCTGGTGTTCGTGTAATGCTTGTCGGTCTAATAGCTTCATGGGCATCTTGAACGTTTTCAGTTTTTTTAGATTTTTTTACTGGGCCAGTGTATTTTTCACCATATTTGTTTTCGATGTATTTATAACTTTCGGCAACGAAGTCATCTGATAATCTGATGGAATCGGTACGCATATATGTTATAAGTCCGACGGTTTCATCGGCAAGGTCAATTCCTTCATATAATTTTTGGGCAACCATCATAGTTTTCTTAGATGAAAATTTTAATTTGTTTGATGATTCTTGCTGCATCGTACTGGTTGTAAACGGTGGTTTTGATTGTTTATTTTTACGTTTTTTATCAATGCTTTCAATAGTAAATGTTTTAGATAATTTGCTTAAAATACTGTCAGCTTCGGCTTCGGTTTTGACTTCAATTTTTTTATGTTTATATTCAAATAGGTCAGCTTCAAAGTCTTTAAAATTAGCCGTAAGTGTCCAATATTCTTCAGGGTTAAAGGCATTTATTTCTCTTTCTTTATCGACAATCAGTTTAAGGGCAACACTTTGAACACGGCCAGCGGAACTTCCATCAGTTTTAGATCTTATTAGTTTGCTTAATCTAAAACCAATTATTCTATCAAGAATTCTTCTAGCTTCTTGACTACTAACTAAGTTTTGATCGATTTTTCCTTCGTGTTTAAATGCTTCTAAGACAGCTTTTTTGGTAACTTCATGGAAGACTACCCTACTATAATGATCATCGTCTAAACCAAGACATTTATAAAGGTGCCAGGAAATGGCTTCTCCTTCGCGGTCCGGATCGGTTGCGAGATATACTTTATCGGCTTGTTTCGCTTCTTTTTTTAGTTCATCGATTACTTTCTTTTTGCCTTTTATTGTTTTGTAGTCAGGTTTAAAGTGATCTTCAATATCAACTCCTAAACCGTATTTGCCTTTAGTTGACAGATCTCTAATATGTCCTTTACTAGAAGATACAATATAATCTTTACCTAAGTATTTACTTATTGATTTTACTTTAGTCGGTGATTCGACAATAACTAATTTTTTACCCATATGTTCACTCCCTTTTTTAAACTAATATAATTTATACACTAATATTGATTTTATGTCAAATGATTTTTATAATATTAGAATAGACAAATTGAAAATTATTTTTTAAATAATAACAAACGAGATGTGATACTGCTTATATGTAAAAATAGTTTGGTAAATAAAGTGTTACGTGGTATAATTATTACGTTGGGAGGCCTTATATGAAGATAAAAGTACTGACTAATGATGAGTTTTTAGCGTTTAGCAAACGGTTTAGACCATCTTCAATGTATCAGACAGTTGAATATGCTTTGGCGATGAACAATCAAAATCAAAATTCAATGTTTGTGGGATTAGTTGACGATAATGAGCTTAAGGCGGCTAGTTTAATTTTAATTCAAAAGATAAATGGCTTCCGTTATGCAAGCGCACCTCGAGGTTTTTTAATAGATTATAACGACACAGAACTTTTAACTAATTTTACAAAGTTACTTAAGAAGTTTTTAGGTAAAAAGGATATCGTGGCAATCAAGATAAATCCAATGATTATTAAAACTGTATATGATCCAAGTGGTAAGAGTATTTTGAAGAATACAAGATACGATGAGATTTTTAGTAGTATGACAAAGCTCGGTTATTTCCATTTGGGATATAACAATTATTTTGAGGCTTTAAAACCGAGGTTTGAGGCAATTATCGATTTAGAAAAACCAACAAATCAGCTTTTTAAAGAAATCGATAAAGGTTTTCAAGCTAAGATTAGAAAAGCTATAAAAAATGGAGTTAAGGTTTATCACGGGGATGTGGATGATCTTGAATATTTATATTCAGAAACTAAAGATAAGTATCCAAGGGATTTGAATTATTTTAAGGATTTATATAAATATTTTGACCGAAACGGGAATATAGATTTCTATTATAGTAAACTAGATACAACTGAGTATTTAAAATACACCCAAACTAAATACAATGAAATGCATAAATTAAGTTTTGATTTAGGTAAAAAATTAATCGGTTCATCTGGAAAAAATCCAAAGATCGTCAACGAAAAATTACAGGTCGACAAAGAAGTTTCAATGTACAGTAAACAGCTTGCAGAGGCAACTAATTTACTTAGAGATTATCCGGATGGAATTCTTATATCAAGTGCGTTAGTTATCAAATGGCAAGATACAGTCTATTTGGTAATCAATGGTTATGATGAAAAATATAGAAAATTTAGTGGTAATCATTTGATGATTTGGAAACTTCTGGGTAGATATTCTAAGCTCGGATATAAGTATTTTAATTTCGGTGGAGTTAGTAATATAACTTTAGAAAAAAATAAATTTAAAGGATTAAATGATTTTAAACTTAATTTTAACGCAAATGTGACAGAATATGCCGGAGATTTTGAGCTTATTACGAATAGGCCACTCTACTTCGTTTATAAAAATTCTTTTGGAATAAGTGATATATTTAAATAGGATATATCCTTTTTATATTAAAAGAAGAGCAAAAAGCTCTTCTGCACTTAATTACTATTGTTCAATCATTTAAATATTTCTTTTATACTAACAACCGTCTCCATTGTTGATAGTATTATTTTCCGTCCAACATCCCATAACCTGTCTCTTATACACATCTCCGAGCCCACGAGACTCGACGTCATCT
>ERZ1090868.1507-NODE-1509-length-12278-cov-5.392457_pt1 | contig 12278 bp, 7 predicted proteins | sample MGYA00478475_ERZ1090868 | MGnify/ENA primary metagenome ERZ1090868 (study PRJEB33644, sample SAMEA5815747) | chicken gut metagenome | biome: Chicken; feature: Gastrointestinal Tract; material: Caecum | place: Ireland | collected 2019-01-01 | study: A study of the...
TAATAAAAATACTATTGAAAGCGCGGCGATTTGTTTTACAATATGAAACATAAACCAGGAGAAATATCGGAGAGAGCCCAAATGATGCCGAGAACACAAGTCATGCAAAAAAGAAGAAACGCGACAAAGGCGCTCGATTCCTTTGTCAACTTTCTGCTTGCCTGTCTGCCGCTGATCGGTTTTTTGCTGTTCATGCTGATCCCCATGGTTCTCGGATTCGGCATGAGCTTTATGCAGCTGTATACCCCTGTTTTTTCGGACGGGGTGTTCTGCGGATTTGACAACTATGCCAGACTTCTCTGGGGGGAGGACGCGGCCATGTTTTACCGTGCTTTCCTCAACACCATTATCTTCTGGCTGAATGTTCCCATCTCCATGGCGCTCGGTCTGGGCATTTCCTATCTGCTCAACCGGGAGATCGTTGCCAAAAAGTTTTTCCGCACGGTGTTCTTTATTCCGTATGTGTGCTCCATCGTCGCCTGTACGCTCATGTTCAAGATGATGTACGAGACCAATTTCGGCATCTTCAACACGATGCTCTCCGCGTTCGGCATTTCCAACATCGAATGGATCACCGATCCCGATCTCATCGTCTGGTCGTCGATGTTCATGCAGTCATGGCGGAACATCGGGTTCTGCGTCATTCTGTTCCAGGCGGCGCTGGCCAATGTGGACAGATCGATGTACGAGGCGGCGGAACTGGACGGCGCCGGAAGCGGAACGATCTTCTTCCGCATCACGTTCCCCGCGGTCAGCCCGACGACCTATTATCTGCTCACCGTGTGTACGATCGGTGCATTTCAGGTCATGGGCGAAGTGCAGGTCATGGCGTCGGGAAACGAGACGTTCCTGGGCGATACTTACCGGCCGGTCATGCTGTTCATCTACGATATGGCATTCTTTGCGCCCCGGCAGTACGGATTCGGGATCGCCTCGGCGGCAAGCTGGCTGCTTGCGATCTTTATCCTCATTGTGACGCAGATCTCTTCCAAACTCTCGAAAAAGTGGGTGCACTATGAGTTCTGAACAAATTGCACTGAAAAAACACAACAGGCAGGCGGTCGCACTGGGCGCCCTGCGCAATATCGACATCCTTTTCGCGGTTGCGGCAGTGTTCTTTTTCATTCTTGCCATCATGCCGTCCGATCTGGGGGCGCTCTACTGGTCGCTCTTTGCGGGCTGTGCCGTCCTGTGTGCGGCGCTTGTCTATCCCTGCCGGAAATTGTCGGAAAAGGTGCATACGGGCACGATCGCCGGGGCAAAACGTCCCGCGTTCTGGGGATATGCAGCGCTCATCTTTATGACGCTCGTCATCCTGATTCCCTTCTATGTGCTGGTCATCACGTCGTTCAAGATGCTTGCCGAGGCGAACGACGCCGCGTTTACCTGGTGGCCGCAGATGGGGTTCCAGTTTGACAGCTTCGTATCCGTCTTTACGGACGACTCGATGGGCATCACGCTGCTCGGCGCGTTCGGGAATACGCTCAAGTATTATCTTCCCACCACGCTGATCTGCGTGCTTGTCTCCTCGGTCAGCGCCTATTCCTTCTCCAAACTGCACTTCCCCGGAAAGAACTTCGTGTTTTCTTTCCTGCTGTTCACGATGATGGTGCCCGGCTGCGTCACGCTGACGTCGTCGTACCTCATGTTCGATACGGTCGGCCTGACGGGCGGTCCCTGGCCGCTCATTCTGCCCGGCCTGTTCGGAAGCGTCACGATGATCTTCTTTCTGCGCGAATACTATTCCGGGATCCCCGATGAGCTTCTGGAGGCGGCGCGCGTGGAGGGCGCGGGCAAGATGACGGTGTATGCCATGATCATCTTCCCGATCGGCATTCCCGCGCTTCTTGCACAGTTTATTCTCGATTTCATCACGCGCTATAACGATTATCTCAACCCGCTCATCTATCTGCGCTGGCCGGAAGATTACACGCTGCAGATCGCGCTGAATCAGTACAGCAGCGCGATCGACAACACGCTGCTTGCAGCGGCCTGCACTGTGAGCATTCTGCCACTTCTCGTGATCTATCTCATTCTGCAGAAATATATTCTCAAGGGAATCGCAGTCACTTCGGGTCTGAAGGGCTGATTCGGAAAATAAAAAACGGCGCGCCGCTTTCCGCTGCCTGACGGCAGCGGAAAAAACAATTAACGGAAGGCGCCGGGAACAAGGAGGAAGAAGTTATGAAAAAAACCTTTGCAACGATCATGTGCGCGCTTCTGTCGCTCGCATGCCTGGCGGGCTGCACGGGCGCAGGCGGCGGCGGAACCAAGCGTATTTCGTTCCTGTATTCGGGCGCGGGTGCAGGCGACGGCAACGTCGGCGATCAGATCAAACTGCTTGTGGATAGCTACAATGAAACGCAGGGCAAAGAGGACGGCATCGAGGTGCGCACGGCAACGGTCACGGACGACGGCTATTCCACGAAAATGGAGAGTGAAGTGCTGGCCACCAACGGCGCGTTCGATGTGTTTACCACCCAGGACGAGTATTTCAAGAAATTTGCGGAATACTTTGTGCCGCTCGACGGGTTTGAAGGCGTGGACGAGATCACGGCGGATATTCACGAAAATCTGCTCAGCCGCCTGCGCTATGACACGGAGAACAACACGTCCGACGCCGACGACACGCTGTATGCGCTTCCGCTCGTCAACAGCGTCAGCGTCATGTACTACAACAAGACGCTTCTGGAGCGCGCGGGGATCATCTGCATCAGCGTCGCGGAGGAAGACCTTGCGGCGTTCAATGCGGGCGGCGAGGACGCCAACGGCAACACGAAGGCGGAGCTGGGCATTCCCGACAGCTTTACCGTGCCGGCAAAGGGCTTTTACCGTGAAAACGCATTCGTTGCGCAGGAGGGCGTCTATGACGGCACGGGCTGGACGGCTCCCGCAGGAGATGAGCTGATGATCTTTAACGAAAAGATCGCCATGAACTGGGACGAGACCGAGGACATCGGCATGATCATGACCAAGACCACCAACGCCGCTTCGCCCACGGACTACGGCTACTGGACGGAATGGTGGTTTGCCTACGGCTGGTCGGTCGGCGGCGACTGCATCGAGGACATCAGCGGAAACGGCGACTGGAAGTACACCCTTCCCGACAGCACGCCCAATTTCATCGTCGCCGAGGGGCAGACGTACACGGGCGCCTATACGGGCACCGTCTATCAGGCAGGGGAAACGCTCGGTTTCCTTGACAAGCTCGACGTCGATCAGGGCGACACCGTCGTCGCCAATGACGACAACACCTTTACCGTCAACGGCGAGGAGGTGACCGTGCGTCCCGCGGTCGCGCAGGCCGCGGAGGAAGGAACGCTCACCGAGCTTCCCTCCACGCGCGAGGCGTTCTCCCGCTTTGTAATGCTGGTCAAAGGCAAGGACGACGGTCTTGGCATCTGCCCGGCCGCCAAGGACGTCACCAGCAGCGCCGTCACATGGTTCAACGGCGGCAGACTTGCCTTCTGCGTGGAAGAGTATCGCTATGCGGCCGAGGTGGACAAGGCCATGTCCCAGCGCAACAACGAGTGGGGCATTGCGCCTCAGCCCGTCTATAAGACCTATGATTCGGAAGGCAATGTGGAAAAAGAGGGCAAACTCGTCGCGCACTCGCTCGGCTACGGCATCGCCATCAACCAGAATTCGCGGATGAAGGACGAAGCGTGGAAGTTCGTCAGCTGGATGGCGGACGAAGGGCAGGAGATCCTTGCGCAGAACGGCTATTTCTCCTCGCATTCTTCCGATGCGCAGACCTATCTCGACCATACGACCGATCCGAATGCGGAAGCTCTGAGCGACATCAATGCATATTCGCAGCCGGGCGACTGGTGGTATATGACCGACCGCAGCTGGATCGATGAATGGGCCGAGCCGCTCAACAGCCAGGTGCGCAGCGGGACCATGAGCCTTGCGGATTTCTTTGCAAACTTTACGAAGGCGACCAACGATGCGCTTGCAAAATACTGATCACGGGAGGCATTCATGAGGAAATTTGCGATTGCAGCAGGTGCGCTTGCGCTTTCGCTCGTCTGCTTTGCCGGCTGTGCCGGGGGCAGCGGGATCTCCGAGGGCGTGCGCATGAACTATTCGACGGGCAAAGCGTCGTCGAAAGTGTATGACCGCGATCTGTTCTACAACAACACCAACGAGACGGTCATTGCCGACCCCGGCGTGGTGTATGTCAGCGAGGAAGAGAGCGAAGAATACGGCGGCTGGTACTATATGTACGGCACGGGGTCTTCCGCTTCGTATACCACGGGCGACAGCAACCTGTATGCCTTCCAGTGCTTCCGTTCCAAAAATCTTGTGGACTGGCAGCTTGCGGGCGCGTACGACAAGGGCTACAGCCTGATGTTCACTTCCTCCGACTGGGTGAGCCTCACCTCGGAAAACATCTGGGCGCCGGAGGTCATCTACAACCCTTCGGACGGAAAGTTCTACATGTATTTCAGTGCGGAGGCCAAATCTTCCGCAACGGCGTCGGGCGCGACGGCGGCGTTCGACAAGCTGTATCTCGGCATCGCCGTGGGCGATACGCCCGTCTCGTTCCGGGTGCTCGGTTCGGAGTCGCCCGTGACGACTGCGGACAACGGCATCATCACGGGCGGGGATATTCCCATCGACTTCGAGCGCGCGTATGACTGCGGGATCTTCTCGGTCATCGATGCAGACCCTTTCCTCGATGACGACGGCGAACTCTATCTGTACTTCAACAAGCACACGGACAGCAACCCGAACACCCCCTCGCTCCAGGGCGTATGGGGCATGAAGATGAAGGACTTCGTGACGCCCGATTACAGCACGCTGAGCCTGATCTGCTCGCCCAATGTCGTGAGCGCGGAAGGCGGCCTCTCGGAAGAGGGAAAGCCCGTGGTGGAGAGCCTCGGCGAATCGTACAGTTTCAGCGAAGGTTCCGTCAACGAAGCGCCTTTCATGGTGAAGTATGACGGCAAGTACTACATGACGTATTCGGCAAACGGATATTCTTCGCCCAGCTATTCGGTGCATCAGGCGATCTCTGACGACCCTCTGGAAGGATTCGTCAAGCCCCAGACGACGGACGGGAATCCCGTTCTGGCTTCAAACAACGCATATGTCGCGGGCACGGGACACCACAGCATCGTCAGGGCAGGGGACGATTATATGATCGTCTATGCACGTATGGGAAATCCGTCCAATTATGCGATGGGCTGGATCCGCATCGCGGGCGTCGATCAGCTGCTGTTCACGCAGAATGCGGCGGGGGAGACGGTGCTCACTTCCAACGGGCCTTCGTACACTCTGCAGCCTCTGCCCGAATCGATCAGCGGCTATCAGAACGTCGCCGAGTCCGCAACGATCACCGTTTCGGACGGAGAGGGCGCGGAGTATCTCAACGACGGGCTCATTCCCTATTACGTATTCACGGAAGACCGCATGTATACGGGCAAAACGGGTTCGCAGATCACGCTGTCGTGGGATACGCCCGTTTCGCTCAATGCGATCATGATCTACAATACGGACAACTACGACGATGCGTTCAAAAATATCAGGAGCGTGCGCGTCTATTTTGCGCAGACGCCCTCGTGGGCGAGCCGTGACTATCTGTTCGGCGTCATGGAAAACGTCGCCTTCCCCGAAGAATATCTTGTGGACGGCGCTCTCATGCAGGGCGCGGCGGCGGTCATGAGCTTTGACGAAGTGAAGGTGAACAGGATCGTCATCACGCTCGGCGAAAAATTTGAGGAATACGACGCGATGGGCAATCCCAACGAAACCATTGTGATCCCCGAGATTGTCTGTCTCGGGAAGGAGGGCTGAGCCATGAAGAGAGGAATCGCGCTTGCGGCCGCGTGCTGCATGATGCTTCTTCCGCTTGCGGGCTGCTCGCAGGAAGCGACCATCTACGATGCGGAAAACACGGTCGACAATGACTATCGCGGGAATTACGACCCTGAGACGGAGGGAGGCTGGACGGAGGATATCGTCATCGACGGCAAACTCGACGAAGAACTCTGGCAGAACAAGTCCTACTATACCTGCGGCTATGCGGAGGATCCCGAAAACCTGTATGCGACGTACCGCCTGACGGCGTTCCCCGGCGAGACGGGGGTGTTCATCGGCGGGCAGTCGTACGACACCGATATCCGCAGAACGGACAGCTACGGTTCGTTTGCGCCCGACTATAACACGGGCTGGGAAATTTACTTCTTCTGCCTTGAAAAGGGCACCGATCAGACGATCGAGCAGCCGACGGTCATCCGTGATTTCGTCATGGTGGACGCCAACGGCAGCATCGTGTTCATGACGGGCCTGCGCGGCGCGGGCGAAGTGTATGTAGAGGGCGAGATCGGCAGCGGCGAGACGGTCGGCATGTCGTTTGAGCTGTTCATTCCCTACACGGAGCTCGGCGTGAGCACCGAAAACGGCACGCCGGACGTGTTCAATATGCTGCCCATTTACAGGACGTATCTGCCCGGTTCCAGCATGGCGACGCGCATGAGCCTCAACCCGTTCCCCTGGATCTACACGCCCGGCTATTACCGGTTCGATCAGAACGGCTATCAGAATGCCGACGCGGAGGGCGCGGTGGTGGGCGATATGCCCAGCGGCTTTGCCAAATCCGCCAACTGGGACGTCTCGCGCGAGAGCGAGGGCATCGTCGAAAGCAAGGGCGTGCAGTGGCAGTTCATCTATTTCAGGGACATCTATGCGGCCAATGCGATCGTCAAGACCAATGTGCGGCTCAAGGGCACGCTCGGCAACGATTCGGACCCCAAGGCGGGGCTCATGGTCATGGATACGTCGCAGAACTATTTTTCGTTCTTCCTGAACGACAATTATTTTGACGACGAAGCGGATGCGTTCACGGGCCTTTCCTATACGACGCTTCTGTCCAGCGGCTGGACCATGCAGGGCGTCGGCACGGACGAAATGCTCGATAAACCGCTTGAAGAGGTGCAGCTCGTCATGGTGAAGCGGGGCGCTTCGTTTGACTTCTACGCCAACGGCAAAAAGGTGTATTCCTGCACGCAGACGGCTTTCACGTCCAGCGTGTATGTCGGATTTTACTCTCTGTCCGCCAATGCGGTATACAGCGATTACGCCGCTTCCGCATTTGAGACGGAGGAAGAACTCGCCGCGATCGCGGCTGAAATGGGGATCGAACTTTGAGAGTTTCTCAAAGAAATGAGATAAGGAGGATCGAAGTATGAAAAAGTTCAGGCTTTGGCTGGCTGCGCTTCTGACGGCGGCGCTCTCCGCGTTCTTGTTCGCGGCGTGCTCGGCGGGCGTCAGCCTCGACAAGACGGAACTCACCCTTCAGGTGGGTCAGTGCGAGACGCTCACGGCAAGCGCACCCGAAGACGCGCTGCTGTCGTGGTCGTCGAGCGACGAAGCGATCGCAACGGTCGACGGCGGCACCGTGACGGCCGTTGCGGAGGGCAGCGCGACCATTACCGTGCGCGCGACGGTGGGGGATTCCGCCTACACCGCGCAGTGTTCGGTCACGGTCACCGCGGCCGACAACGTTACGGTCATTTTCGTGGCGGACGGCACAACGGTGGACACCGTCGAAGTCGTTTACGGCGGGAGCATCGCGCAGGAGGATATCCCCGCGGTCCCCGAAAAGAGCGGCTACGTCGGAACATGGGATAAGACCGCGGACGATCTGACCAACCTGACGGCGGATACCACCGTTACGGCGCAGTATGCGCAGCTGATCGACTATACGGTCACGGTCTATACCCAGCAGAGCGATCTTACGTACACGGCAGACGAGCCGCAGACGCTCTCCGCGGCGGAGTGCACAACGGTCACGGCCGAGCCGGACGAGGCGGAAGAGGGTTATTTCCTCGATACGGAAAAGAGCGTGCTTTCCGCGACGCTCGAGGATGGAACGGAGCTCAAGATCTACTATTCGCTGGAGTATGACACCGTCTATGTGCGCCGTGCGGACAGTTCTTCCGCGGAATACCGCGTGTATGCGAGCGGCAATGTTGCCACGACGGAGGGCGAGATCGTCGACGATTTCAGCCAATTCGCGCTCACCGCAGACAGCGACGGCCATTACTACTTCTGGAATATCGGCGGCGTGATCGTCCGTCGCGCGCTGGAAAAGGCGGATTTCGCCTCCGCGGGCAACGAATCCGTCATTAGTGAAAGCTATTCGACGCACTCCCTGCTCAACACCGGAATCACCTATCAGAGCGCAACGCTCAACGAGGACGGAACGGTCACGTTCAATCCCACTCCGGAATGGGCGACAGGCGTCACGCCCGGCTATGTGTACTTCACGGGTTCGTCCGACACCTTCTATGCGAAAGTGACCGTGACACATGCTGAGCAAAGAGGGGACACTTCCGTTGGGTTTGTTTTGACAGACGCACAGAATCCCGATAAGAATGTCCAATTCTATATTGAAGGATATGGTTCCGATCGCACTCTGTTCCAGAATAACAGTTGGGGCTGGGACAACAGTATGAATCGCACAGCGTATTCAGATACGAAGGCAGCCTTTAATTCCGATTCCAATGTGATAGAGTTTGCAATGGCAAATGGATATTATTACTTCTGGCTGAACGGCAATTTCTTTTATTCGGACACCGTTTCGTCGCTGACCGGTGCAGGACAGGTGGCAGGGCTGTTTGACGATACGACGACGTTTAATCTCGGCATTTGCCAGTGGCGCAAAGATAAGTGTTCCGTGACATTCTCTGAAATGGAATTCTGCTACGGCAACGAAGCGGCGGAAAAGGTCGAAAGCATGATGTTTGACATCTCCTTTGCCAACGACACGGTCAACGTCGATCTCAGCGACGAATCCACGCTGCAGCTTTCGATCGTCTCCAACTGGGGAACGACCGTCGATCTGAGCGGCGTCAGCTACTCGACCGAAGATACCGACGTCGTCACGGTGGACACTTCCACGGGCAAACTGACGGTCGTCGGCGCAGGCACGGCAACCGTAAAGGCGACCCTCGTCTATCAGGAGGAGACCTACACGGCGGAATGCAGTGTCGTTGTGGCGGAGCACACCGTAACATTTGTTGCGGGCGAAGAACAGGTCGATACGATCAAGGTCCTCCATGGCGGAGACGTCTCCGCGGAGGATATTCCCGAAGTGCCCGAAACCGTCGGGCAGACGGGCCAATGGGATAAGTCGGCGGCCGATCTTACCGACGTCAAAGGCGATATCACGGTCACGGCGGTCTACTTCGACAATTCGTACACGGTCAATTATTACAGGGAAAACGCCAAAACGGGCGAATATGAACTGTATGACACCACCACGACGCCCACGTCGGATCCCACGGTTTCGGTCGACCCCGAAGTGCCCGGAAACTATACGCTCAACAGCGAAAAATCCGTTCTGGAAGCAACGATCGAGGACGGAAAAGCAACGCTTGACGTCTATTTCGACCTGGTCGTCGATGCGGTCACGGTCAGCATCGATTTTGACGGAACGCCCAAGACTTACACCGCGTACTATGCGCTCGGCCTGTATGACGGCGAGACCGAAGTGTCCGATTACAGCCCGTTTGAAAAGGCGGAGGGCTATGTTTGGAATATCAACGGCACCTTTGTTCTTATGAGTTTGGATAAGGCGTACTTCTCTTCCCTTCTCGAGGATGTGACAATCGTACGCAATGTTGCTTCGACGACGATCAGCACGGTTGAAGGCGATACAGAAAAAGTAACAATTCATGAGGACGGCTCCATTGATGCTGTGTCCGGCGGCTGGACGGGGGCATGGGCGTATATGACCGGCAGCGGCACAAGCTTCTATGCCCAGACGGTTATTCGTTCCCGTCGGTTTATGGACGGCGGAGCGGTTGACGGCGACATTGCAGCAGGATTTACCGTGCGCGGCTCGGACGGAAGCAGTATTCAGTTTTATATTTCGCCCGAGTTTAATTCGATCCGTGCCAATTACGGGCATCGGTGGGAAGGAAATGATGGGATTTTCGGAAATGCGGGTGACGGGATTGGTACCTGGATTATAGACAGCAGAGCGGGCTTGAATATTCCCAAGGATAACTTCATGAATGGTGAAGGCGCCGTTATCGGCCTTTCGTACAATGCTGAAACAGAAACCTTCACGATTTACTATGACGGTGCGCAGATCTTTACTGCAACGCTTGCCCAGCTTCAGTTCGGTACCGGAACTGTCTCTATGGGAACGGGCTGGTCGGTAGGTTTGGCTTCCTGGAATGACCACATGGCATATTTCGAGGACTACTTCGTCGTGTTCGGGCAGGCCACCCCAACCACGGCTCCCGTGACGGAATGATCTGAAACAAAAAACCGCCTGCGCAGAAATGCGCGGGCGGAAAAGGGAGAAAAGGAGTGCCGCCTCCGCAAATATGCGGAGGCGGCATCTTCCTGAATGATCAGTTGTTGTCAACCGTTTTTTCGCTTCTTCCGCGGTACTCCTTCGGGGTGTAGCGGTAGTGCTTTTTGAATGCGTTCGTAAAGGCAAGGGGCGTCATGCCGACGCGCAGGGCGATCTCGCTCACTTTCAGATCGGTCGTCTTGAGCAGAAGGGCGCCGTTCGTCATGCGGATCCCCATCAGATATTTGGAAGGGTTGATGCCCGTACCCCTTGTGAACTGCTCGGAAAAATAAGTGAAGTTCATGTACATATGGCTGCTTACGTCGCGGACGTTGATCCCGTTTTCGTAATTGGCGTTCATGTAGGCGATCGCGCTCTGTACAAAGGCTGAATAATTTTCCGCAAGGGGCATGTCCGAACTCTCGGCGGCGCAGGCAAAGATGCCGTACAGATCGGAGAGAATGCGATAGGTATAGTCGGACTGGTTGGAATGCAGGTTTTTGAAAATGCGCATGAATAGCTTGCGCAGCTCGGGCGAGTCAATGACCCTGAGCGGCGTGCGGTGGCTGAACCCGCAGTTCTGCATGATGGAATCCGCTTTGTTGCCGATAAAGGACACCCAGTAGTATTCATAGGGGTCTTTCAGGTCGGCATAGTACTTGCACGCGGTGTTTGCAGGCAGATAGAACAGGGTGTTCTTTGTCAGGTGCCATTCGTTGGAGCCGATGCGCAGCGTTCCCTGCCCGTCAAGAATGTATTGCAGTACGTGATAATTGTTCGTGTACGGGCCGAAGGAATGATCGACTTTTTTCTGATATCCCGCGTTGATGACGGCGATGTCTGAAGTGTCGTAAAAGTTGTTGAAAACGGTTGTATTTCCTGTATTTCCCATAATTTTCCCCTGTTTCCGACAGGGAATATTGTAACATAAAATGCATGCTTTTGTCAAACGGCAAGGACGGATTCTATGATCGTTTATCTTGAAAAGACCCGCACGTTTTATCTGCAGGGCAAACATGTCAGCTACATTTTTGCAATCGATGCGTACGGGCATCTGCGGCACCTCTATTTCGGCGAACAGCTCGCTGTCGGCGAAGACCTTTCCTTTTGTTTCCGCGACGAGGACAAGGGGTTTTCTGGCAACTTCGACGGCGCAAAGGACAGAACGGCAAGCCTTGACACGGCCTTTCTGGAATTTCCGTCCGCCGGAATGGGGGACTACCGCCGTCCCGCGCTGCTGGTCATGACGCAGGACGGCGCGCGGCAGACCGATCTTCGTTTTTCCTCCTTTGCCGTGCACCGGAAAAAGACTCCGCCGGAGGGCCTGCCGTATGTGCGCGGCGGCGAGACGCTCGAGGTCGTGCTTCGCGACGATGCGTACGGGCTGAAACTGAGCCTCTTTTATACCGTCTTTGACGATCAGGACGCCGTGGTGCGCAGCGCAAAGCTCGTCAACCGCTCGGGCGGCGACCTGCGGGTGCAGAAAATTTCTTCGTTCAGCCTGGATTTTCCCGATGCGTCGTACGATACGGTGTGCCTGTACGGAAGGCCCTGCAGCGAGCGTATGCCCGTGCGGGAAGCATGCGGCCCCGGGATCCGCGAATTTTCCTCTGCCCTGCGCGGCAGTTCTTCGCACTACCTCAACCCGTTTTTTGCGCTCGTGCGCAGGGAAACGGACGAGAATGCGGGCGACGCCTACGGGTTCGCGCTCGTCTACAGCGGCGCGTTTTCTCTGAGCGCCGAAATGTCCTCCTACAGCACGCTTCGCGTGCAGGGCGGTATTTCCGACTACGATTTCAGCTGGCTTCTGAAGGACGGTCAATCCTTTCAGACGCCCGAAGCCGCGCTCGTGTTTTCCTGTTGCGGTCTGGGCGGCATGTCGCGCGCCTTTCACGCGCTCTGGCGCGAAAAACTGCTGCCGTCCCGCTTTTTGGGGAAACCACGGCCCGTCGTCGTCAACAGC
>ERZ1090868.1508-NODE-1510-length-12273-cov-12.360043_pt1 | contig 12273 bp, 4 predicted proteins | sample MGYA00478475_ERZ1090868 | MGnify/ENA primary metagenome ERZ1090868 (study PRJEB33644, sample SAMEA5815747) | chicken gut metagenome | biome: Chicken; feature: Gastrointestinal Tract; material: Caecum | place: Ireland | collected 2019-01-01 | study: A study of...
CGGAAAGAAATCCGAAAACACATCGAGTAATTTCGAGTAACTTTTTCGGAACAGATTAGGCATGACAGTCACGTTGAACAGCGTTCAGACAACGACGCAGCAGGTCGGACTCGAGACGCAGCCGGGCGACGCCCCGCAAACGCATTCGGTTTCATCCGAGTCGACCGAGGCCGCGATTGCGGTCGGTCGCGACGAGGCTGCACAGATCGCCGAAGGCGCCCGGCAACCGCAGGGGCCTTCCGAGAAGAACGCAGTTGCCGACGCTCCCTCGCTGACGCTTGAAGCGCCCTGGGCGCGCTCGCAGGCGGCGATTCGCGAGAACGCAAAGGAACTCATCGATCGCTTTGCGGCGGGCGCGAGTGCGCATCCGTTTTCGCTCAGTGCGGCGGCGCAGCCTGAGGATAGCGATGCAAAGGATTTTGCCGTCGTCAACAACACGCTTCGCATGGTGCACGCACACCTCCGGGATGTCGAGGGTGCCGGCCGCTTCAAGGCCGAACCGGGTACGGCCGACGCCGCGTTGCTCGAGCGCGCGAGAAACGGCACGCCCGCCGAGCACCTCGCCGCGAACCTCGCGCTTATTCGCGTCAGAGCCGACGGACTCGGCGCTGCCGCCCAATCAACGGCAGCCATGCATTCGGCGGCGCTCATTCAGGCGAGCGCTTCGCATTTTGACGGTGAGGCGGCGCTTTTGATCGGCAACGATCTCTTTGCGGACACGCTCACGCTCTTTGCAGCCAAAACGCGAGAGCAGACAGAAAGCACCAAAGCCGGAATCGAGCGGACGCTCGCAGCGATTGAAGCGAAGCTCACGCCGGGCGCACTCGACGAACGTTCGCTTTTTGATGTGATCCGAAGCGAACTCGGTACGCTCACGCAAGCCAAAGATGCGGCGCTCGACGTGATCAAAGATGTGGGTTACTACAAAGACGGTTCGGCCGACATTCGTGCGGCCAATTTTGGTTATCGAGCGGCCGATGGCGACCCGTGCGTCGTGCTTCGACCTGAGTCGGACCCCGTCGAAACGCTCGATCGCTTCGGCGGTCTCATGACTGACAAGCGCAACGCCGTTGCGAACGAACTCTTTATGCTCGATCGGCGGCTTGAAAGTGCGCAGAGCGCACTCCAGGTCGCCGCGGATGGAGCGAGCGTTTCGCAGGCATGCGAAAAGTATGCGGCGGCACGTTCGGTGAATCGTCAGGCGGCCGATGTGCTGCTCCCCGGGCTCGAAGAAAAGTCGCTCGCGGTCGTTCAGAGCATGCTAGATCAGACATTTGCCGTCGAATCGGCGAGCGAGGCATCGGCCGATCGCTCGGCGGACGCTGCGGCGCGTGCTTCTTCACTTGCACAGACGACAGCCGAGAAATTTGACTGGCATGCCGTCACTACCGACCGCGGCAGCCGCATCATGGCGCTTGAAGGCGAAATTGCCCAGGCGGTCAAGAGCGACCGCGATCCCGAGGGCGCGTTCGACGAAGCGCTTCTTGCCTCGCACGCTCCCTTCAACGCGCTGCGCGACCGCGCGCTCGCCGAGACACTCCTCAAAGCACCTTGGACGAAACCCGCAACACGTCAAGCTGCTCAAGCCAAGCTCGACCTGGCGCGCAACCAGACGGGTGTTGCTGCAGCGAGAGGCGCAGCCGAGGCGCTTGCGATGCTCCACGACGATCTTTGCGTCGAGAAAGCACGCATCGCAAGTGCGTCGGATATCGCGCATAACGAGCTCGCGAAATTCGGCATCGATCAAGCCCATGTGAAAGGCGGGATCCAGGGCGGCCTCAAGGCGCTCGCCGCCACGATGAAATACGGGCACTTTGCTCCCGTAACGAGTGAATCGGGTACCGTGACGCGCGGGCGATATTCGCGACAGGTCCTCGCGTCGATGGTCGATACGGTTGCCGAGGGCATTGAAGCGCGTTATCCCGAAATGGCGACGGCTCTCAAGGCGCAGGGGCAGGCGTTTCTGGAAGCTTCGGACGAGGCGGCGAGCCGAACCGCTTTCTCAATCATCTCGCGTTTTTTGGGCGTGATCGGCGAATTCGCGACGGAGGCGCCTGCGGCGGGTAATGCGGCAGGCGTGGCACCTGCCGGGCAAGTGACCGATCCGCTCGACGAACTTGCGCTCGCTCTGACAGAAACGGCCAACGGCGATCCTGCAGCAGCACGCGCGGCGCTCGCCGATCTGATCGGCAGCGGCGACATCGGTGCGGCGGCCGATCGCGCCGAGAAGCTTCTGCGCTCGGGGCCCGGGAAGCCCGAAACCGTGGGGCTTGCGGAGAGTTTTGCTGCGGCGATGCGCGGCAGCCGCGCTGCCGACGGCGCTTCGCTTGCCGGTACAGGCAAGCTTAATGCGTTGCTGCTTTCTGCCAAGTACCTCGACGGGCTCAACTACAACGATTTCTATAGGGAACTCCTGGGCGGCGAGGCGAACTCGCTATTGAACGAGCTTGATGCCGCGGCATATCCTGGGGTTGCCAGGCTGATCAACGCGGGCGCGGCATTCCGTACGGCACCCACCTCGGTCAATCTCCTGAAGCTCACGGCCGCTATTCTCGAGACCGATCCTCAGGGACTTCGCACAGCGCTTGATGCCGCCGCTCTTCGGAAAGCCGGCGGACAACAGGCCGCCGCGGGAGCCCGGCAGCAATTCGATGCCCAGGTTGAGATCCTCACGAGGCAATTCAATGTTCTTGTGAAGCACCGGGACGCGCTTTTTTACGGCGCGCACGCGCTCTACGCGCTCGAGCAGAATCTTGCCGATCCGACCGACATGCGGCAAACGTCGGCCGAGAATTCATTGTTTATGCATCACGTAAGGCAGACGCTGACAGAGAAAGAACAAAAAAACTGTCTTTCTCTCATGCGCAGCGGCATCCGAGGTTCGATGGGGCGAGCTTCGACGGCGCTTGCGCTTGCGTCTCTTAGGACCACGGGCGCACATGTGTCGTCCGAGGCGTTCTTTGACGCTGTCGGCAGATCGGCCGACGTCAAGATCGAGCGAGTGCTCCGTCACTATCGAACGCATAGCGGCGGCTCCCTTCAAGGGACACAGGGTTCAATTCATGGGTTTGCCGACGAATTGGCGGCTTTCCGCAGAGCCGCGGCTCAAGACGCACACATTCAGCAGATTGAAAAAGCGCACGCGAATACAGACGAAGCGCGCCGCTTCCAGGCACAAGCGCTGAGCGCGCGTCTAAAGGATCTGGGGATCGACGAAGCGCAGGCGAAAAAGATCAAAAAGGGCTTTGTTATTTCGGCCGATTCGGAGAATGCAAAGTTTGAAGCGATCGAAGGTCAGTCCGCAGGGCTCGCGCTGATGGCATTGAATCGCGTTGCGATCAATCACTACAAAGACATCGATTCCGAAACGTTCTCGATGCTCGCAGGTGAAGCGGTTGACAACGCGAAGGCGGGTTTCGAGCTTACGGACGAGGCGCTCGAGCGGGCAGTATTGCGCGCAGTGGAGCTCCCCTTCCACGAACGCGAAGCGGCGGTGCTCTTGAGCGAACTCATGCGCCGCATGCATCAAGCGCAAAACCGTCCCATTACATTGAACGATGTCGTTGCGAGACTCGGCCCCAAAGCGCCTGCTCCCGAGGACTTGTTGAATCTTTCGGCTGAAGAAGTGACGGCGCGGTACGACGCCTATGAGGTTGATCGCTCGCAGTTCGAGCTGACGGCCGATCGACTGCGCCTGGCTTGGGAGCACAACAGTGCTTCGAGTCAAGCCAGCCCTCGCGGCTACCCGGAGATCGGTGTTTTTACGCTCGAAGAGTCTTACGCCATTCTCGAGGGGCTCGGCAAAAAAATTCTCGAAAACAAGCTCGAAATCGACATAAATCCCGCTAGGAAAGGCTTGATCGAAGACGCCTACCAATCGCTTCTTGCTGCATTTGCGCCGATCAAGGTGGACCAGAACGGCCTTGCAGTGAAGCCCGAGCAAGCATCCACGAATGTTTCCGCAGCCGATCGGCGGGCAAAAGCGCTGCGCGAACTTGCCGCGGCGCTCACGCCCGCGCGTTTCAATCGCGGCCGCTATGTTCTTATGACAAAGTTGCACAACGCAAAGAAGCCCTCGAGCGCCGACGAATTCAATAGGGCGTGGAAGCAGCTCGGCTTTGGAGATAAGGCGGAGTGGACGCAAAAACTGAGATCAGCGCTGCTTCGAGAAACCGTAGCGCAGCTCGGCGACAATGCGCGCGTGGCGCTCTTGGCGAACGGCAGCCTCGAGGGACAGTCGATCGCGGATTATTTGCACGACGTCGACGACAAGCGTACGGAGCTCGCGCTTTTGACCGCAACGCACTGCGCGGTCGAACTTTCGGCCGCTTCGATCGGGAAATCCGTTGAATCGCTTGTTGCCGCAGATCCGCACTGGAAGCGAAGAATCAAGGTGAGCGACATTCAAGTGCGCGACGATCAAGCGCATTTGAAAGCGCTGCTCGCTGCCAAAGCGCCGGGCGATACGGTCAGTTTCGCTGAAATAGTGGGCGCCAATCTTCGAGAGTTTTTGCCCGAAAATGCGGCGGGCGGCTACATGAACGCGCTTTTGGCCAATAACGGCAAGCTCGCGGCGTCGAGGACGCGCTCGCTTTTCCTTCGCAGCGATTTTCTTCGCAAGCAGCATTACTTTGAGGGGGTTGTCGCGGACATTCGATCGGCCAAGCAAGGCTACGAACGCTTCGGGGATCTGCGCACGGCTCGCGCGCAGCAGTTCCACCTGAGGCAGCGGATGCGCTTCACGAGTTGTCTTGACGCCATGATGCCCGGTTCGAGCGTTGCGATCACCAAGGACGGCAGCTTCCACGTGCTCGGCACGAAGTTCTCGCAGAGCGTCGGCGCTGAAGCCCCGGGCGGCAAAGTGGGCGTACTCGCGCAGGCAAGCTTCTCCGTCGGATTGGACGTTGATCTCTCGGATGCGGTTGTCTTCACGAAGAATACCGACGGCACCGTCACGATGCGTTCAACGAAGGCCGTGCAGGCAAGCGCGCAAGCGAAGGCCTCGGCGACGGCAAGCTTTGCTGCGAATGGTTCGGCCGGCAATGTCGACGGCGAATTCACACTGGCTGCCGGCGGTTCTGTTGTTGCGGGTGCGGCGCTCAGTTTTGAATTCGGCGTAGAAAAAACGATGGATCCCGAAGCGGGCGGCGTCTTCATGGATCAGCTCTTCTCTCGTGCGATTCAGGCCGAGAATCTCAACGATGCGAAGGTTGACAATACGCTTCGCGGTTCGCTCTCGGTCAATGTCGACGTCAGCCTGAGCGCCGCGCTCGGGTTCGTAACGCAATCGCAGGAGCAGAAAAAGACGCTTTCAAGTGAAACAACGACCGACGCGAGCGGCGTGGAGACGAAGACGGAAGTTTCCAGACTCGAAGACGGCTCGACCGAAACAAAAACAACGGTGACCGATCCTTCGGGACACTCGCAGTCGAGCACGGTCGTACGGGACGCCGATGGAAACGTCCGTTCTGAAAAAGCGACGACCACGCGCGCCGACGGCAGCAGCGTGACAGCGAAGTCAACTTCGAGCGGTCTGGAGACTTCGTACGACGACGTGTCGTACGATCCTGCGGGGCTTTTGAATGTGGACGCACGTATCGGCGCTTCTGCCGACGGAGCGGTGTCGTGTGCGGTCGTCAAACGCGAAACAGAGCTCACGAAGGAAACGGAACTTTCCTATAGCGGCGAGGCCGCGGTTGCGTACACGGCGCGCGTACAAAACGAAGGAGCCAACGTCGTAGGCGACTTGACGGAGAAAAAGCTCAATCTGAGCGCTGGACAAAAGATAACTTTTTCGGTTGAGTCGGCTTACACGCGGGTCAATTCAAAGACGAACGGCAACACCATTGATGCCGGCAAGCGCACGACCTGTGCCTTCTCCGGGGGCTGTGCGGCGTCGGCGCTGCAGGCGGTGATGCGCTCGCAGGGGCTCACGACTGCGCAGTCCGTGTCCATTGCCGAACTCATGTCAACCGCAGGCATTGAAGCGTCAAGCATCTCGTTTGAAAGCAGCTACAAAGGCGCGCTCGGCAATCGAAAGCTATCCGCTCGCGAACTCTGTTCGCCTAATGATTACGAGCCCGAGGCGGTGACGTTCACCTTTGAGAGCTCGACTTCGACCACGAGTCTCCTCGTTCGTGCGCTCAATCAGGTGGGCGGCGCGTTGAACGGCGCCTTCGAATTCTCGAGCACCGCGACGAAGACGCAGGAAATCCGCGTTGAACTGGATGCGCTCTCGCGTTTAACGCCGGACGTGATCCGTTCGATCCTTGAGGAAGAGTCGAGCATGGGACTTCGCGCGGGTGAGATTGCCGTCTGATCACTTTCGAACAGTGAATAAGAAAGCCCGGGTCGTGCAAAACGCTCCCGGGCTTTTCAGCCGATCCGCTCGAAAAAGCGGCGTGATCGTCTATGGTGCGATCAAAGGTCGATATCGAACCCCGCGCGACGCGCAGCCAAGAGCGCTTCCGTACGGTTTGAAGCACCGAAGGCGCGGTAGATGGCAGCCACGTGCGTCTTCACGGTGCCTTCCGACAAATTGAGGTCGCGGCAGATGCGCTTGATGGGCGCGCCCTGCGCAAGGAGCATGAGAACATCCTTCTGGCGTTCGGTAAGGTGAACGGGCTCTTCGGCGTTCGTGGACTTCAAAGAAGCCGCTTGATTGAAAAAGCCCGCGCGCTGGCTTTCGGCCAAAAGCTTTGACGGAATGAAGACGCCGCCCTTCAAAACAAAGTCGATCGCGGCCGTGAGCATGTCGGTGTCGAGCGACTTCGGCACGAACCCGGCCGCCCCCAACTGCAGCACGCGCATGATGCTCTGCTGGTCGACAAGCCCCGAGACGACGAGGATTTTGAGCATGGGCTGAATGCGGACGATCTCTTCCATCAGTTCCGTGCCGGTGACGCCCGGCATCGAGAGGTCGAGAATGAGGAGGTCCGTGTTGTCGCCCTCGCGCCGCACAAGCTCCACCGCATCGGCGGCAGTGCCGGCCGTATGAATTTCTGCCTGCGGCTCGCGGTCCAGGATCATCATCGAAAGGGCGCCCGTCACGAGCGCATGGTCGTCGACTATCAGGTACTTCATCTCGAACGTATCGTCCCGCTTCCTTTCGGAAGCCGGATCGGGAATAGGAAGAACGGCCTGCATTTTAGCGCGACGAAGTCGCTCCTCCCGTTGTTGAAAACCGTCGTTTTCTTGTTGAAATAGACGTAATACGAAACAGAACGTTATTGAATCGGTGCACAATAGGGGGGAGGCAAATATGCGTTTTCTGCGCTTTTGGCCTCTCTTACAGTTGTCGCCGCGCCGCAGCGGCCCGGGCTTGTCGCGTCTAGCGCCGCTTCAGGCGAAGCCCGCCCCGGCGAGGTCCGTTTCGGAGCACTTTGCTCTTTGCTTGGCATGATTTTTGAGCAGTTTGTCATCTCTGCCGCCGGCTGGTCCCGCAGCGTCAGGCATGCTTGCGGGCGTCTCGTGACATGTGTCGCTCGGGCACTCTTTTTCGCTTCGGCGGCCGTCGGTGCCGCAGCGCTCTTCGGGTGCGACGCTTCGAGCGAAGCGGCAAAGCCCTCGGCCGTGCTGCGTGCAGCAGAAAAGCCAGCCGAAGTGTACGAGGTCGCTCTCGTCAAGGCGCTCGACGCTTTTCCGAGCGCTTACGAGGTGGCCGGCAGTGTTGCGGCCGACGAGCGCGTCGAAATTGCCTCCCGTATTCCTGCCTATATCCGCGAAGTCGCGGTTAAGGAGGGTGATGCCGTCAAAAAGGGCGAAGCGTTGGTGCGGCTTGACGACGCCGAGATAGAAGCGGCGGTGCGCTCTGCAGAGGCTCAAGTTTTTGCTGCGCGCGCTGCAAGCCGCGACGCGGCGATCGATGCCGAGAAGTACGCGAGGCTCTACAAGGACGGCTTCATTTCCGAGCAGGACCTTCGAAAGGCCAATCTGAAGCGAGACGCATCTGCGAGCACTTTGAAGGAAGCCGAGGCGTTTCTGACGCAGGCGAAGAATCAGCGCCGGTATGTCGTGCTTGCGTCGCCTATCGACGGACGGGTCGCCAAGCGCCTGCGCCGCGCGGGCGATATGGCCGCACCCGCTTTCCCGATTCTCGTCATTGAAAGCGAACGCGCGCCGCGCTTTGAAGTACACGTGCCCGAAACCCGGCTCGCGGACATCAAGCCCGGCATGCGGGCGTCGGTTGAGATCTCGGGGCGCCACGCTGTCGGTGCTTCGGTTGAACTTGTCGGCTCGAGCGCCGATGCCGCGACGCGCACGTTCCTCGTTCGGCTTCAATTGGACGAGGGTGCGCAGGCTGCGCCCGGCGAATTCGGACGCGCGCGGTTTAAGACTGCCGAACCCGCACGGCCCGCCGTACCCGAGAGTGCCGTCGCTGTTCGCGGCGGCGTCGAAGGCGTCTTCGTCGTTCGCGACGGGCGCGCTGCCTTCACGTGGCTGCGGCTCGGCCGCCGCACGAGCGACGCGGTTGGTTCGGGCGACATTGTTGAAGTTGTCGCCGGGCTCAAGGGCGACGAACTGCTTGTCGATCGACCGAGCGAGCGGCTCTCGGACGGCGATTCGGTGCGTGTTGCTGAAGCGCCTTCGAATGGAGCATCTTCAACATCTGCGGCTCGTCCTTAAGAGGAGCGCTCAGCTATGCGCAAGCACAATCTCACGGGGCGGCTCACGGCGCTTTTTATCGATTCGAAGCTCACGCTCGTTTTGATTCTCGCCGCGCTCATCTTCGGGCTTTACGCCGTTCTCACGACGCCGCGTGAAGAGAATCCGCAGATCTCGATGCCTGCGGCGGTCGTACAGGTGCTGCTCCCGGGCGCGTCGCCCGAAGAGGTGGAGGCGCAGCTCGTGCGCCCGCTCGAAGCGCTTGTCAATCAAATTCCGGGCGTCGATCACGTGACGGCCGTCGCGGCCGATTCCGCCGCCGTTCTTTCCGTGCAGTTCGAGGTGGGCGAAGAGAAGGAACCCTCGCTCGTGAAGCTCTCCGAGCGTCTCTTGGGCGGGCGCGGGGCGCTGCCGCGTGAAGCGGTCGGCCCCTTCATTCGCTCGGCCGACGCCGACGACGTCCCGATTCTCGCGCTCTCGCTCATCTCGCGCGAATACGACGATGCGGCATTAAAGACGCTCGGACTTCGCATGCTCGACGAGCTCCAGAGCCTCGAAGGCATTTCGAGCACGTACGTCGTTGGCGGGCGCTCGAACGAATTGCGCATCCGCATTGATCCGAAGCGTCTGCAGAACTTCGGGATCGGCTTTGATGACATCAAGAACGCCGTGCTCGCGGCCAATGTTGCCGGTCCCATCGGACGCTACGTCGAGCCCGCGTCTGCTTCGATGACGGCCGGGCTCGAGGCAAACGTTCGCGTGGAAGACTTCATCGCTTCAAAAACGGACCTCGAAAATCTTGTGGTTGCCGCGCGCCCCGGCCGTACGGTGCTCCTCTCGGATGTCGCCGACATTGAGGTCGGTCCCGACCCGGAACCCAAGCACCTGAGCCGCTTCGGCTTCGGGCAGGCTTCGGCCGAATACGCGGAGTACGCGAAGAACCCCGAAGAATACGTTTCCGTGACGCTTGCCATTGCGAAGAAAAAAGGCGCTAACGCCGTCACGGTGGCCGACGAGGTGCTCGCGCGTGTCGAGCGCATGAAGGCGTCCTTCGTGCCGAAAGCGGTGGAAGTGGTTGTGACGCGCAACGACGGCGTCAAAGCAAACGACGCCGTGAACGTTCTGATCGGTCACCTCGGGATCGCCATTGCAGCGGTCGTTGCAGTGACGTGGGCATTCCTTGGATTCCGTGCCGCCCTGATTGTAGCCGTTACTGTACCACTCATTCTCGCGATCACGCTTGGGATGGTGAATTTGGCGGGCCTCACGATCAATCGACTGACGCTTTACGGCCTCATCATCGCGCTCGGGCTTCTCGTGGACGACTCGATTGTCGTCATCGAAAACATCGTGCGCCACTACCGGCTCGGGCCCATGATGGACCGCGAGGAGCGCCTGCGCCGTACGATCGACGCTCCTGACGAAATCGGCAACGCCACGCTCCTTGCGACGATCGCCGTGATGCTAGTTTTCGCTTCGCTCATTCCGTCGCTCTCGGGCATGCCCAGGCAGTACTTCTTCCCGGTGGGCTTCAGCGTTCCGGTGGCGCTCGCAGCATCCTTTTTCGTTGCCTATGTCGTCGCGCCCTGGGCAGCTGTGCGCTGGATACCGGACGAGAAGCCGAAGACTCGCCTGGCGGCAAAGGATGTAAAGGACGGCGAGAAACCGTCGTCAAAGCCCAAGCGGCCGGGCGGCGTGATCGGCCGGATTTACTGCAGGTTCGCCGAGCCGCTTCTTGGTCACCCCAAGCGCGAGGCATGCTTTCTGCTTTTGATTGTTGCTCTGCTTGCGCTCTCGAGTCTGATGCCCTTCTGGCAGCTCGTCCGACCCGAGGGGCCGGGCGGCCCCGTGCCGCCCTTCGGCGTTGAGATGGGGTTCCTGCCCAAAGACAACAAAAACACCTTCAACGTGACGGTGAAGATGCCCGATGGCACGCCTGTTGAAGTGACGGACCGCGTCGTGCGCGACGTTGCCGAACACGTGCGGGCGATTCCCGAAGTCGTCGACTACCAGACGTGGTCGGGGCTTTCGGGCGTGGCGGACTTCAACAGCATGATCCGCGGCGACCCCGCCGAAGGGAGCAACATCGGCGCTGTTCGCGTCAATCTCCTCAAGAAAGACACGGGGCGGCGCTCGTCGATTCTCTTGACGCGCGAGCTTCGCGTTGCCTTGAAGTCCGTGGCAGCCCGGTATCCCGGCGCCGACATTCAGGTTGTCGAAGACCCGCCGGGGCCGCCCTTGAAGGCGAGCATCCTTGCGGAAATCTACATGCACGACCAAAAGGCGCTCGAAGAGACGGCTGCGATTGTTCGCCGGGCATTTGAAGACACCTACGACATGATGGAGACGACCGATTCGGTCGAGTCGGACGTGCCGATGTATCGGCTGCGCGTCGATCGCGAGAAAGCGATTCTCGCGGGCGTTGTCCCGGCGAAGGCGGCCGAAGCATTGAAGCGCCTCGTCGAAGGCGAAGTCGTGGGCTATGCGCACAAGCCTGGCGAGCGCGAGCCGCAGGCAATCCGCATCGACATTCCGAACGAATTTGCGTTCGATCCCAAGCGCCTTGACGAAGTGTTCGTGCCGGGCGCGCTCGGCAAGGACGTCGCGCTCTCTTCGATCGTGCGCGTCGAAAAGGGCGTCACCGACCACAAGATCGTGCACAAGGACGGCGTTCGAATGGCATGGGTCGGGGGCGAACTCGGGTCGACGACGCCCACCTATGCCGTGCTCGATCTGCAGCATCGCTTAAACGGGATGACGCTTCCCACGGGCGGGACGCTCAAGGGCGGCAACCTCACCTTTAACGACGAGCGAGCAGACCTGACCGCCAATGAAGGCGTGCTGCTCTGGCAGGGTGAAAACCGCATGATGCTCGATTCCTACCGAGATCTCGTGAAGGCCTTGGCCCTCTCGATCGGTTCGATCTTCCTTATTCTTGTTGCGTACTACCGCTCGTTCGGACTCGCCTTGATTGCGCTGGCGGCCGTGCCGCTCGCCTTCATCGGCCTTTTCCCGGGACACTGGCTCTTCGGCGCGCAGTTCTCGGCATCGTCCCTGATCGGCGTCGTGGCGCTCGCGGGCGTCGTTGTGCGCAATTCGCTTCTCATCATCGACTTCGTGCGCGACTACCTGAAAGCGGGACTCCCGCTCGAAGAAGCAGCGATGGATGCGGGAGCCGTGCGCCTGCGACCGATCCTCTTGACGACGCTCGCGATTATTTTTGGCTCCGTCGTCATGATCACGGATCCCGTTTTCAGCGGCCTAGCGATTTCGTTCATCTTCGGGACCGCCGCGTCGACCGTCTTCACGGTCTTCTTGATCCCGATTCTGCTCACTTTCTACTACAAACGATGGCCTTATAAGCCCGACGCGACGAAGCTCTGAAAAATCGCTGGGAGTAAGTTGAATTTTGACAAATGAACTGCGGGGAGCCGTTTAACAAAACGGGGCTCCCCGCAAGATTTTTCGTTTTTGTGGTGCGAGTCGATATTGATTTTCCCTTGAGGGTTCCCTTTAAGGGAATCAAGGTGTTGTCGCAAGCCGACGAAAAGAAGCAAATCCTCTCATATGCGGGCGTAACAAGGCAAAAGAAGAACGCTTTTCCCTGAAAACCGAAACGGAAGTTAAATCGAACTTCCTTTGAATTTGGGTGGTAATAAGGGTAAATAC
>ERZ1090868.1509-NODE-1511-length-12270-cov-12.316824_pt1 | contig 12270 bp, 12 predicted proteins | sample MGYA00478475_ERZ1090868 | MGnify/ENA primary metagenome ERZ1090868 (study PRJEB33644, sample SAMEA5815747) | chicken gut metagenome | biome: Chicken; feature: Gastrointestinal Tract; material: Caecum | place: Ireland | collected 2019-01-01 | study: A study of...
AAAAAAGGAATCCAAAGCCCTTATAAATCAAGGGATTAAGATTCCGAGAGATTATAGCAGGACAAAGGAGGAAAAAAATGAGAAAAAGATTATTATCACTGCTTTTGACAGGCGCGATGGCAGTCGGATTGCTTTCCGGCTGTGGTGGCGGAGACGGTGAAACACAGGTAGCTACGGCAGACAACAATACTGCGACGGCATCGAATGCAACATCGGCATCGGATACTGCGGACGGTGATTCTCAGCAGATCAATCTGCGGGCAGTTTCTTTCGGAAACAATTACGATGTGCAGGATATGGGATGGCGCTGGATGATGGCTGAGTGCTATGAAGGTCTGATGCGTGATGTGGCCGATGAAAACGGTGATACTTTTGAATATGCCGGAGCAGAGTCCATGGATGTCTCTGATGACGGACTTGTGTACACCTTCCATCTGAGAGAAGACGCTAAATGGTCTGATGGTGAACCGGTAACGGCGCATGACTATGAGTACGGCTGGAAAAGACTGCTGAATCCTGAAAATGGTTATGATTATGCATCATTTATCTTTAATGTAGTAGGAGCGGAAGAGTATTATAATGGTACCGGCTCTGTGGACGATGTTGCGATCCACGCGCTGGACGATTATACTTTTGAGGTGACGCTGAAAGTTGCGGATCCGACCTTCCAGGCGAAGCTGGTGGCAACGCCTCTGTATCCGACACGTCAAGATATTGCGGAAGCGGCTGGAGATAACTGGGGAAAAGACTGGACCCTGTGTGTTTATAACGGACCGTTCTGCATGACAGATCTTGTAGAAGATAATACTATGACATGGACCAAGAATGAATATTACTGGAATGCAGATAACGTGAAACTGGATCAGATCAACTGGTATTGCGTATCAGAAGATGCGACAGCAGCGACGATGTTTGACAATGGTCAGCTGGATGTCTTTGATGCTTCCGGAGACTATATCGCAAAATATGATGCGGAAGTTGAAAGTGGAGACCTTCAGGTGATGGATGTTGAATATCCGGGTACAGCGATGCTGTGCTTTGAACATCAGAATGGTGGTCTGTCCGGTCTGATGCAGAACGTAAATATCCGTAAAGCCATTTCTTATTCTATCAACCGTGAGGAAATGGTCTCGGCTGTATATGGAAGATACACAGCTGCGTACGGACTGGTATCTCCTGCGATCACTTTGAATGGTGAGTCTTATCGTGCGCAGGTGGATGAACCGATCAAAGCGGAATATGAACAGTATGCAGGAAATCCGGAAGCACTTCAGGAATTATTCCAGACAGGACTGGATGAGCTGGGCGTTACTACCCCGATGAATGAAATCACGTTGACCCTGCTTTCCTATGGTTCTACTACCGAGAATCAGCTGGAACGTGAGTATATCCAGCAGTCCCTCAGCCAGAATCTTGGCATCACCGTTGAACTGAATACAGTTGGTGATTCTGATCTGTTTATTGCGAGAAGAGATGCTCTGGATTATGATATTTTCCTGAGCTCTTGGTACAGTGATTACAATGATCCGCTGGATTTCCTGAACATCATGAAGAGCGGTGTTTACAAATCCTATGGTCTGTACAGCAACTCAGAGTATGACAGCATGATCGATTCTCTGACAGGAATGCAGGATTCCGCAGAGCGTCTTCAGACTTACTCTGATCTGGAAACGCTGCTTCTGCTGGATGACTGTGCATGTGCGCCGATTTACTATTCTGACAAACATTATTACTATCAGAACTGGGTACAGGATTTCCGTACCTCTTCGTTCGGAGCCAGCCAGGAACTTTACATTGCATCTATTTCAGGAAAGTAAGCGTTGTTAATGTACTTGAGTTGAAATTTCACAGAAATGGTATAGAGTGAAGTGCAAAGAAGGGCTTATGATTCCGTAAGCCCTTCTTTGTTATAAAAACATAAGGAGTAATTCTATGGGCAAATATTTAATACGCCGTCTTGTGGAGATGATTCTTACATTATTTCTGATCGCAACGGCAACATTCTTTTTGCTGGAGGCAGTTCCGGGGGACCCTTTGACGGAACGCGCAGAAAAGCTGTCTCCCACGGTAAAAGAAAATCTGTATAAAAGATATGGCCTGGATAAGCCGATGATGGAACGTTATGTGATAACCATGGAGGGAATTTGTACCGGAAATTTCGGGGAATCCTTCGTATATGCCGGACAGACTGTGCAGGGCCTGATTCACGACCGTCTGCCTGTATCCGCGCGTCTTGGTATTCAGCAGGTGATACTCGGAGTTGGAGTGGGACTACTGCTGGGAATTCTGGCGGCCATGAAGAGGGGAACGATCGCCGATTATCTGGTGATTGCGCTGTCTGTTTTGCTGATCTCAATCCCGCATCTCATTTTCGGACTATTGCTTCAGAAAGTATTTGCGGGTAATCTGCAGTGGTTTCCGACGATCGGATGGCCGGCAGGAAAAGATCTGTGGTTTGGAGGCTGGGAATATACGGTACTTCCAACATTGACCGGATGCTTTTCTTATATTGCCACATATGCACGTTTGCTGAAGACGTCTATGCTGGATGTGATCAATCAGGATTATGTACTCACGGCGGAATCCAAAGGACTGAGCCGGGCGCGGATCATCCGCAAACATATCATTCGAAATTCCTTTATTCCCGTGATCACACAGCTGCCGATGTCCATCGCCATGTGCATTACCGGATCCTTCTTTATCGAGAGTATCTTCTCGATTCCTGGTATTGGCCAGTATTATGTTACCGCTGTCAATAATCAGGATTTGTCGATCATTATGGGAGAAACAGTCATCCTGGCAGCATTGTATATTGTGGTTCTGTTTATCACTGACCTTCTGTATATCGCAGTGGACCCGAGAATCAGTCTGACCGGAAAGAGCAGATAATAGGAGGAGAAAACTTATGGCAGCATTAACACCAGATAAATTTAAAATAGTTGGATTTACCCAGGAAGATGCCAATAGAATTGATCGTCCTACGATTTCCTACTGGCAGGACGCGTGGAGGAGACTGAAGAAGAATCCTGTGGCGATGGCGTCTCTTGCCGTGCTCGGACTCCTGGTCATCATGGTAATCATCGGTCCCCTGATCCGAGGATATGATTATGAAACAATGAATGTGGCGGAAAAAAATCTTGGTCCGTCTGCAAAATACTGGTTTGGTACGGATAATCTCGGCCGTGATCTGTTTTCGCGTATCTGGGTGGGCGCCCGCGCGTCTCTGATCATCGCGCTGGTGGCTACGGCGCTGAAGCTTGTATTCGGTACTGTGTATGGTGCATTGATGGCGCACTTTGGCGGCTGGGTGGATGAAATCCTGATGCGTATTATTGAGGTCATCAATTCCATTCCGTCCCTGCTTCTCACAATCTTGATCATGATGGTGCTTGGAAACAATCTGTTTTCACTGCTTGTAGCGCTGAGTATTACCGCATGGTGCAATACGGCGCGTCAGGTGCGAGGCATGATCAAGCAGCTCCGTGAATCAGAGTATGTATACGCGGCGGAGGTGCTCGGCGCGAAGCCTGTCCGTATTATCCTGAAACACTACGTACCTAATATGCTGGGAATTCTTATCTTGGATACAGCTACGGCGATCCCATCCTTCATCTTCACGGAAGCAGGGCTCAGCTTCCTCGGCATTGGCCTGCAGGCTCCGGCGATCAGTCTCGGCGTCCTGATCTCGATGGGACAGCAGAATATGGACTTCTATCCGTCTCAGCTGTTTTTCCCGTGTCTGGTACTTTGTGTCATCGTTATGGCTTTCAACCTGCTGGGCGATGGACTTCGTGATGCGCTGGATCCGAGACTTCGGCAGTAAGCGCGAATATGTAAAGACAGGAGACAATGACAATGAATGAACAGAAACCTATTTTGGAAGTGAAAAATCTGAGAGTCTCTTATCATACATACGCCGGTGAGGTAAAGTCCGTAAGAGGCGTGAACTTTACGCTGGAAAAAGGGGAGGCTCTGGCAATCGTCGGGGAATCCGGCTGTGGAAAATCCGTAACGGCAAAGTCTATTATGGGACTGATAAAGGCTCCTCAGGGAGAAATCAAGAAAGACAGTGAAATCTGGTACAATGGGGAGAATATCCTGAATTATAATAAAAAACAGTGGCAGCATTACAAAGGCGGCGAATGTGCGATTATTTTCCAAGATGCACTTGCATCTTTGAATCCCACGATGCGTGTCGGAAAACAGATCATGGAAAATCTGATGGGACACAAGAATATGAACAAAAAAGAGGCCGCTAAAGAGGCAGTGGAAATGCTTCGCCTGGTTGGGATTCCGGAGCCGGAAAAACGTGTGAAACAGTATCCGCATGAATTTTCCGGAGGTATGCGGCAGCGTGTTATGATCGCGATCGCATTTGCCTGTGACCCTAAAATACTGATCTGTGATGAGCCGACGACGGCACTGGATGTAACGATTCAGGGTCAGATTCTGGATATTATAAAGGGACTGCAGAAAAAGAACAATACTTCTGTAATCATCATCACCCATGACCTTGGAGTTGTGGCAAATATTGCTCAGAACATTGCAGTCATGTATTCCGGTATTATTGTTGAACGCGGAAGCTGCGAGGATATTTTCTATCGCCCCCGGCATCCGTATACCTGGGCACTGATCCAGTCGGTGCCGCGTCTCGATCTACAGAATAAACAGGAGCTTGCCACAATACCGGGAACTCCGCCGGACCTTCTGAATCCGCCGGTGGGATGTCCGTTTTGTACCAGGTGTAAATATTGTATGCCGATCTGTAAGGAAGAAATGCCGGAATATACAGATTTTGGCGGTGAGCATACGGCAGCATGCTGGCTGCATCATCCGATGGCGCCGAAAGTGGAGATGCCGGATCTGGAAGGAGGAGAGTAATTATGGCAGAAAAAGAGGTGCTTTTTTCCGTACAGCATCTGAAAAAATATTTTCAGGTGGGAAAGAATGCTACGCTTAAAGCAGTGGACGATGTTTCCTTCGAGATTTATAAGGGTGAAACACTTGGTATGGTGGGAGAATCGGGCTGCGGAAAGACGACCTGCGGCCGTACCTGTATCGGTCTGTATGATAAAACAGACGGAACGGTATTGTATAAAGGAAAAGACGTTCACGCGATGACGGGAAAAGAACGGTTTGCATTTAAGAAAAACGTGCAGATGGTTTTCCAGGATCCATATGGTTCTCTTGATCCGAGAATGACAGTTGCAGATATTATTGGTGAGGGAATCGATATACATAAGATTGCCAAGAATAAACACGAACGTCAGGAAATGATTTATCATTACCTGGAACTGGTTGGCCTTAATAGAGAACATGCCAATCGGTTTGTCCATGAATTTTCGGGCGGTCAGCGTCAGCGGATCGGTATTGCCAGAGCGCTTGCGGTGCATCCCGAGTTTATGGTGCTTGATGAGCCGATTTCTGCTCTGGATGTGTCGATTCAGGCGCAGATTGTCAATCTTCTGGTGGAACTTCAGAAAAAAATGGGGCTGACCTATCTGTTCGTAGCGCATGATCTTTCCATGGTAAAACACATTTCTGACCGTGTAGCGGTTTTGTATCTGGGGACACTGGTGGAACTGACAACCTCCGAGGAATTGTATGCCAATCCAAGACATCCGTATACCCAGGCGCTTTTGTCTGCGATACCGATCCCGGATCCGAAAGTTGAGGCGGAGCGTGATAAAAAGAAAATCCGTCTCGAGGGTGAAGTCCCGAGTCCGATCAATACGAAACCGGGCTGCAAATTCCGCGGCAGATGTAAATATGCGAAGGAAATCTGCGGAGAGAAGATGCCTGAACTGAAAGATATCGGAAATGGTCACTTTGTGGCATGCCATTTCTGCGACGATAAGGAGTTCTGAATATGAATAAAGGGAGAGACCTGATCCGTGACATGATAAAAGTGCTGAAAATCGGATGCCTGGCGGGCATATCCGTGGGTGCAGTACTATTCCTTGGCGGTTTTCTGGCAGGAAGCTTTCAGCTGCTCAGCGGTCTGGAAGCGGCAAAAGATGGTTTGCTGCTTATTGCTGCGCTGGGGATGTTTGTGGTCGCTGGAATGCTTCTGGTCAAAGGGAAAAATCCAGAGAAGTTTGAGGAGAAGGATTCGTGGAAAAAGCATTTTCAGATACTGGGATATAAAGGTGTGGTTGGGATTCTCTGCGTGATCATTTTACTCTTTGCGGCAGTTATGGATTATCTGATAATGGCAGTAAAGTAATTAAGTTGAAAACAGTTTTAAGTCAAAACCAGAACGCAGCCCGGGGCAGATGGCATGCGTGTGCGGTCAGCCGTATACGCATACCGCCTGCTCTGGGCTGCGTTCGTCTGTTTCCGTCTGATGCCGGAGAGGAACGCTATCCTTCCCGATTGACAGAATCAGCGATCGGTGTTACACTGTGACTATAACAAAAGCAAAGAGAGGCAACCAATATGTTTTGTGAACTGATTCAGATTGATTTTAACAGCGACGAAGCGATATATATTCAGCTTCGCAACCAGATTATCCTTGGAATAGCAACTTCGCAGCTGCAGGAAGGGGATACTCTGCCCTCGGTCCGCCAGATGGCGGAAACAATCGGAATCAATATGCATACGGTAAATAAAGCATACAGCGTTCTGCGCCAGGAAGGGCTTTTGTGTATCGACCGCCGCCGGGGAGCGGTTGTCCGGATTAATGCCGACAAGCTGTATGCGATGGAAGAACTGCAGGAAGAACTGCGGGTGATCCTGGCGAAAGCCGTCTGTAAAAATGTATCGAGAGAGGAAGTTCACCAAATGGTGGATCAGATTTACAGCGAATACGAAGAATAAAGGAGACGACATCTATGCAGGAAAAATATACCGCTCAGGCGCGTAATGCCCTGACGATGGCTGAAAAGACAGCGAAGCGCTGCCGGCACAGTTATATAGGAACTGAACATCTGCTTCTGGGACTCCTGATGGAACCAGAGGGAACGGCAGGCATTCTTCTCGGCGAATTTGGCGTGGAGCAGGAACGTCTGCTGTCATTGATCGACCGACTGATCACTCCCAGCGAAAATACTGCTGTGGCATCTGCTCCGGGACTGACTCCCAGAGCCCGCCGACTGTTGGAGAATGCCCAGAATGAAGCTTCCCGTCTGAAAAGTGATACTGTGGGAACCGAGCATATTCTGCTTGCGATGCTGAAGGAAAATGATTGTGTTGCGACGCGGCTTCTCTATACCATGGGGGTTAATATCCAGAAGTTGTTTGCGGCGCTCTTAAATGCGATGGGAGAGGCCGGAAGTATGACGAAAGAAGAGATCCAGGCGAAAATAGGCGCTCCCAGAGGAAACGATCATTCTGCGACCCCGACGCTGGATCAGTACAGCCGCAATCTGAATGAGATGGCAAAGCAGGGAAGACTGGATCCGGTCATCGGCCGTCAGGCGGAAATTGACCGGGTGATACAGATCCTCAGCCGGAGGACGAAGAACAACCCGTGTCTGGTGGGAGAACCGGGCGTGGGCAAGACTGCGATTGTGGAAGGCCTGGCACAGCGGATCGTACAGGGAGTTGTGCCGGATACTATTAAGGATAAGCGTGTTGTTGTGCTGGATCTTTCCGGAATGGTAGCGGGAAGTAAATACCGCGGCGAGTTTGAGGAACGGATCAAAAATGTTGTCCGCGAGGTTATGGAAAACAGAAACGTACTGTTGTTCATCGACGAGCTCCACACGATTATCGGCGCAGGTGGCGCAGAAGGGGCGCTGGATGCCTCCAATATCCTGAAACCCTCGTTGTCCAGAGGGGAAATCCAGCTGATCGGGGCGACGACTCTGGAGGAATACAGAAAGTATATAGAGAAAGATGCGGCGCTGGAACGGCGTTTTCAGCCGGTAACGGTGGAAGAGCCGACGGAAGAAGAAGCCAAGGAAATCCTGCGGGGCGTTCGTCCCTATTATGAGCGACATCATGGCGTGGAAATTTCCGATGCCGCGCTGGAAGCGGCAGTGCAGATGAGTGCCCGCTATATTCATGACCGTTTTCTGCCGGACAAAGCGATCGATCTGATGGATGAGACCGCGTCCAGAGTACAGCTTGGTGGATTCAAGGTTCCGGAGGCATTGGAGGAAAACGAGAAACAGCACAAAAAACTGCTGGAGGAAAAAGAGCAGGCAATCAAAAACGGTGACTTTGAAAAGGCGCGTCAGATCCAGGAAGAGCAGGCGCTGACCGAGAAGAAGCTGAAAAATGCGAGGGAGCGTTTTGAGAAGAAATGCCGCAGCAGAAAGCTTACTGTGACGGAGGACGATATTGCCGCTACTGTTTCAGCGTGGACCAAGATACCGGTGCAGAAGCTTGCCGAGGAAGAATCGAAGCGTCTTGCCAGACTGGAGCAGGTGCTTCACAAACGTGTGGTTGGCCAGGATGAGGCGGTGCGTGCCGTCGCGCGGGCCATCCGCAGGGGAAGAGTGGGACTGAAGGATCCTAATCGGCCGATCGGTTCTTTCCTGTTCCTTGGACCGACAGGTGTGGGAAAGACAGAACTGTCAAAGGCGCTGGCGGAGGCAGTCTTCGGGACTGAGCAGGCGATGATCCGGGTCGATATGTCGGAATACATGGAAAAACACAGTGTCTCAAAGATGATCGGTTCCCCGCCGGGATATGTGGGCTATGAGGAGGGTGGCCAGCTTTCTGAGAAAGTCCGCAGAAATCCGTATAGTGTGATCCTTTTTGATGAGATTGAGAAGGCCCATCCGGATGTGTTTAATATCCTGCTTCAGGTTCTGGATGATGGTCACATTACGGACGCGCAGGGACGGAAGGTTGACTTTAAACAGACCTGTATTATCATGACTTCCAATGCAGGAGCTCAGTCGATCGTGGAACCGAAACGGCTCGGCTTTCTGTCCGAAGAAGATGAAAAGAAAGATTATGAATATATGAAGGGTCAGGTGATGGAGGAGGTACGCCGGATGTTTAAGCCGGAATTTCTGAACCGTATCGATGAGACGATCGTATTCCATCAGCTGACCAAACAGGATATGAAAAAGATCGTCGGAATTCTTCTGAAGGATCTGGTCGGACGATGCAAAAACCAGATGGAGATCGACCTGAAAATCCGCGATGCCGTGAAGGAGCATCTGGTGGATACCAGTTATGACAGCAAATATGGTGCGCGTCCGCTGAAACGGGCGATCCAGAGCCAGCTGGAGGATCCTCTGGCAGAGGCGATCCTTGCGGGAACAATAAAAAAAGGTGACACAGTTGCAGTGGGAATTCGTAAAAAAGAAATAAAATTTTCAGTATGCGACTAGAAAAAGCAGTTAAATTATGCTATGATTTAGCCAGAGTTAAGTCCTGTACCTGACAGGCAGAACAACAAAAGACAATACCGGGAGGGCATTTCAGATGTCAGTAATTAAAGAATTAATCCGTACAGAAACAGATGGCGGAATCAGCTTTGGAAACTATGAACTGGATCAGAAATCCAAGCTGTCTGATTTTGAACACAAAGGGGATCTTTACAAAGTAAAGACTTTCCGGGAGATTACCAGGCTGGAGAGAAACGGGGCTTTCGTTTACGAGTCCGTTCCGGGAACTGCAGTGTCGGATCTCCTGATGTTCGACGGAGGAATGACATTTACGGTGGAAGGACCGGAAGACGCGCAGATCACAGTGGAACTGGAAGCCGAGACAGAGTACAAAGTGATTCTCGACGGAGTAAATGTCGGTCACATGACAACCAATCTCGGAGGAAAGCTCTCCTTCAGCGTTGAACTTGAGCAGGCAGAACAGATTAAAGTAGAGATCGTTCGTGTGGACTGAGATAACAGGGACCGTCCGTACAGGGGTTGTGTGGAAACTCAGGCGCCCGTTCTGACGGACGAAACATACAGGTAAATGATAAGGAAAGAGCCGCTGCCGAAAGAAAGCAGCGGCTCTTATTTTATGGTGCAGGGTCAAAAGGTCATGCTTTTCATGCTTGCATGAAAAAGCATGACTTTGGGACCCGCAAAAACAAGAGAAAGTAGCCCGATAGGGCGGATTTCGAATGTTTTTAGGATTGAGGGAGCATGAAATGCGGAGCAATCCGTAGCATCATTGGGGTTAAAATACCTTTTGACTCCAACATCATATTCTACGGGAATGCTATGGTTGAAGCGGCTTGTCCACTTCGTTCATTTAGGAGATTTCAATATGGCAAAAGCAAAAAAAATGGTGTTTTTCTGTCAGAACTGCGGCTATGAGTCGGCAAAATGGATGGGACAATGTCCCGGCTGCAGGGAGTGGAATACTTTTGTGGAGGAGCCTGTTCCGGCAAAGACAGAGAGCAAAGGAAAACCGGGGGCAGCCGGAACCGGTACTGCGAAACCGGTACAGCTTTCCGAGATTTCCGTCCAGAAGGATGAACGTATCAGTACGGATATCGGAGAACTGGACAGAGTGCTGGGAGGAGGAATCGTTCCGGGCTCTCTGACTCTGGTGGGCGGTGATCCCGGAATCGGAAAGTCGACATTGCTTCTTCAGGTATGCCGCCAGCTGTCGGGAAAGGGAATACCGGTTCTTTATATCTCCGGAGAGGAATCCCTGCGGCAGATCAAACTGCGTGCAGTGAGGATCGGAGATTTTACCGATAAGATGAGATTGCTGTGTGAGACAAATCTGGAATCTATCCGTGCAGTGATCGAGAGAGAAAAACCGGAAGTCGTCGTGATCGATTCGATCCAGACGATGTATAACGAGGAAGTGGGTTCAGCGCCCGGCAGTGTCTCGCAGGTTCGAGAGTCCACAAATGTGTTGATGCAGATCGCAAAAGGGCTCGGCGTGTCAGTCTTTATTGTCGGTCATGTGACAAAGGATGGAAATGTGGCGGGTCCGAGAGTGCTGGAGCATATGGTGGATACTGTGTTGTATTTTGAGGGAGACCGCCACGCATCTTACCGGATCCTGCGGGGAGTAAAGAACCGCTTCGGGTCCACCAATGAGATCGGTGTGTTCGAAATGCAGGCGCAGGGATTGACAGAGGTGAAAAATCCTTCGGAATTTATGCTTGATGGAAAACCGGAAGGAGCGTCCGGCTCTGTGGTTGCATGTTCTATGGAAGGAACCCGTCCGATCCTGATCGAAGTGCAGGCGTTGGTCTGCCACAGTAATTTCGGAATCCCGCGGCGTACAGCTGCCGGGACAGATTTTAATCGGGTAAATCTGCTGATGGCAGTGCTGGAAAAACGTGCAAGGATCAACCTGTCGGCTAGTGATGCTTATGTCAACATCGCCGGCGGGATCAAAATGAATGAACCGGCGATCGATCTGGCAATCGCGCTGGCAGTGGCCTCCAGTCACAAAGACCAGGCGATCGACGACGGTATGGTCGTCTTCGGGGAGGTGGGACTCAGCGGGGAAGTCCGTGCTGTCAGTATGGCGGAACAGAGGACGCTTGAGGCGAAAAAGCTCGGGTTTACTTCTGTCATGCTGCCGAAAGTGTGTATGAAATCGGTAGAGGAGATCAAAGGGATCCGCCTGATACCGGTGGATAATATTGTAGAAGCGATTCAGCAGATCCGTCCGGGCAGATGAACAGCGACGGAATGGGTGATAATGGAATAAACAGGTTCCGGTGCGGCAAATTAACAGTTCGGACAGCGGAACTGCCGATGTGCTATGCAAAGAGTGCTGATCATACAGGAGCTGATGGAAATAAAATAAGTAGAGAAGGCGACAGAAAGGAAAAAACATGTCCAAACTGGATTTTGAAAAAATGATGGAGAGGCTGGTGAAGCGGCGGATATTATAAAGAAAGAAGGGGATGATGAAATTATGAATCATCCGGAAACAAGAAAGCATTTTATTGAGGAAATGTGTGATACGCTTATGTATTTCAATGATGTACTGATGTGTTACAATATTACTCCGGAGGAACTGGAAACGGAATATATTGAAAAGCATGAACGAAATATGAAACGTTGGTAATGTTCATATATTGTACGAAAACCTCTTGCCGGGCGACAGTTTTGAATGGTATTGAACTGTAGAAAAAAGCTGTAGAAAAAAATAAAAAAGTGGAAAAAATAGGCTTGACAGAAGAAAATGACTATGGTAGGATATAGAAGTTCGCTGAGGGAACAGAATTTCAGCGGATAAATATTTTTTCGACGATAAACGCTATTTATTGAAAAATTTAAAATCGAAAAAATGTAAAAAAGTTCTTGACAGAAACAACTCGCTGTGATAAACTAACGGAGTTGCTGCTGAGGCAGGAACGGCTCCTGAAAAACGGAGCGAACCTTGATAACT
>ERZ1090868.1513-NODE-1515-length-12258-cov-20.254528_pt1 | contig 12258 bp, 12 predicted proteins | sample MGYA00478475_ERZ1090868 | MGnify/ENA primary metagenome ERZ1090868 (study PRJEB33644, sample SAMEA5815747) | chicken gut metagenome | biome: Chicken; feature: Gastrointestinal Tract; material: Caecum | place: Ireland | collected 2019-01-01 | study: A study of...
CTTTATATTCTTTAATTTTATCATCTAAAAAATGATTATATATAAATCTAGAGCATCCAATAATTTTATTAATTAATTCTTCTTGTTTTTCATTTGGATACATTCTAAATACATAGCCTTTTAGTATTTCCATATGACCACCTTCTATCATTGTTGCAACGAGTATATCACGAATAGTTACACTCCGTCAATAACTTTTTGCAACCTTTTACCTTTTACAAAGCAAATTCCTAGTAAATAAAAAAAATACTAGAAAACCTAGTATTTTTAAGCAGCTAAAGTAAGCGCTGGTTTGATTAATCTAACTTTAACTTTAGCATGATGGTCACCGATTTCTTTGACTGTTTTTTTGTTAGTTATTCTTCTAATTGGCGCATCTGGTTTAGAAACTTCGTATGGTTTCATCTTTTTAAATTGGTGTTTTAAGACACTTAAGTTTGGAACAGCAACTGTTACGGTAACTATTTCCGGGTTATATTTATTGATAAAATCATTTAAGAATTTTAACTCTTCTTTATCTAAGTTTTCAATGTTAATTACATAACTATAGATTTTGTTTATGTAATTTTCGTCAGGAGTTTGAACACTTTTTAAGTAATTTTCTGTAGCTTTTTTAACGTTTTTTAATGTATCTAATATATTCATATTCTTCCTCCTTACATGGCTATTTAATTATAATATTAAAGTAAACTTTTGTCAAATTTAGGTATTAAAGTTATTTTTGCTTGACAATTTGTTTTTTAGCTTCTTTGGCGAATTCTTTGGTTTCTTGTCTTTTATGACTTTGGCGATATAGTTCAATTAGTTTGTTTATTAATTTGTGATAAAATATATGATCATTTGGATGAATAGCTACGTAATCTATTTTTAAAACGATGTTGATTGCGTCTTTAATATCCATAGATTTTGTAAGTTCTAGAATTAGATTTTCTAAGCAGGCATTAAAATAATCTGTTTCCATATCTTTAGGATTTTGGTAGAATTTTTCAATGAGACTAGATAATCTTACTAATTTTGGAGAATTAATAGCCACTTGCTGGAAATAGCGTTGATTTAAAATTTCGGTATATCCTTCATCTAATCCGTTGCCAATTTCATATGAGTCTTTTTTGAATGTTCCATAAGTGTGAAAACCGTTTGTTTTGGCGTGCTGATTGTTAGAAGAAAGGTGCAAAAGGTCGTGGGTTAGGGTTTCAGGTAATTGGGTATAAATGGTTATTTTGTTTTTTGTTTGATCGTAAAATGACTGAAAAACACATTTCTTTTTCTTTTTGCGGTCATTTATATCTAGGGTTGCAAATTGAATGTTACTAATGAAATTACGAAGGTTTTCAGGTGATGTGTGTCTTGTAAGTTCACGGTAGAATTCATAGATTGCTTCATTGCTTTGCTTTAATTTGTTTTCTACTCTTTTGAATATTTCCTGTTCTTCTTTATTTAAAATTGCATATTTTTCTTTAATAAAAAGCGTATTTTTGTTTTCCTTTACTGCTTCATTTAGTGTTTCTTCATATTTTTTAAGAACCAGTTTTGTTTTTTTTCTGCAGGTGTGCTGATAATAGACTACTCCTCCAACAAATACATAGGCTAAAATGTCACCAGATATAAGCCATTCTTTCATATAATATTCCCCCTCTTACTTAAATTATGGGTTATATTATAATCTTTTTTGAATTTTTGTCAAATCTACACATTTATTTTAGTTTGGATTTATTTTTGCTTTTGGGATTTATTATATAATTTTGTTATTTTTGAATATGTTTTTTTATAAAAGAATTGATCATCTGGGTGCTCATGAATATAATCTATATCCACAAGAATGTCTACTGCTTCTTCAACTTTCATTTTTTGAGATAGTTCGGTAATTAGATTTATTAAACATGCATTAAAGTAGTCGGCTTCCATATCTTTGGGGTTATCATAGAATTGTTCTATTAATATACTTAAATTTTGTAGTTTTGGATATGCTTTTTCTTTTCCTGTTTTAAAGTAGCGATTACATAAATTTTCGGTGTATCCTTCATTTAGGCCGCGACCTATTGATATAAAAAGATGGTCATATGCGAGGTTTAATTCGAAGCCGCTAACGTTGCTTTTACGGTCTGTTGAAGAGACGTGAAATAATTCGTGATGAAGAGTGTCTTTATTATTTTGAGGATTATAAAAAAAGTTTATTATATTTTCGGCGGTGTCGTAGTTACCAAGACAAAAAAACATTGTTTCTTCTAACTTTTTGATGTTTGAATTATTGCTTTTGACAATCTTTAATGTTTGAATGTTATTATAGAAATTCATCAAGTTATTTGGTGTGACATTATTTTTTAGTGTTTGGTAAAATTCAATGACATCTTTATCTTCTATAGAATTTTCAAGGTTAGTTATTTTTGCTATTTCATCAGCTGATAAAATGGCGTATTTTATTTTTGGTATATCTTTTAAAGAAGTAAAGATATCTGTAAAATCGTTTTTAAATTTTTGAAATTTTATTTTATCGTTTTTACTGTTATATTTTTGAATCTTATATTTGTTTATTTTATATATGTTTTTTTTTGTAACATAATTTTCATATTGAAGCCCTATATAGAGGGCTGCTGGCAACTGAAGCAAAAAAGTTATATTTTGATAGTCCATATAATCCTCCCCCCATCTAAATTATTTTAGCTTAGCTTTAACTTTAAATGTTTCTTTTTCACTTTTACTATGATTTTGTGAATATAAGCTATACATATTTTCTTTGATATTTTTAAAATATTTATTATCGTGCGGGTGGTAAAGAATGTAATCGGTGTCAATAAGCATATTGATAGCTTCGTCATAAGAGATACTCTGGGTGAGATGAGCTAAAAGGTTATAAAAATTTGCATGGAAGAAATCGGCTTCCATGTCTTTTTTATCTTCATAAAATAGTTCGATTAGTTCGGCTATTTTCTTTAATTTTGGATAAGAGAGATTTTTAGAATTAAAATATCGCCTATTAAGAAGTTCGGTGTATCCTTCGGTAATTCCTTTACCTATCAGAATTTTATTTTCTTCGTGGTCATAATATGAAAGCCCAACTTGTTGAGTGCAGGAATTAAATGATGCCAGATGTAGAAGTTCGTGGTTAATGGCACTTTTTACGAAATTGTGATAAATTGTAATCTCATTTTTATTTGGATTATATTCAGCAAATTTAATTAAACCGTTTTCTATCTCAATTATTCGTTTGGTCATAGTTAATTTTTCGTTACTTACGGTTACGGTCTGTGCATTTGTAAGGAAGTTAGTTAAATGATCTATTTTAATTTCTTGACTTAATTTTTGATAAAACTGATATATTTTTGGCTTTTCTTCTAATTTTTTAGACATATCTAATAATTTTTCGTTTTCTTCTTTATTTAATATGGCGTATTTTATTATAGGAAAGTTATATTTTTGGTAATCTTTATCTTTGGGAATGAATTGTTCTTTAATTTTTTGAAGTTCGTCTTTAGTTTCTTTTCTGCTTTTTATTTTAATTCTGCGATCAAGGATAAAGTTTGTTTCAACTAACATTCCTCCAACTAAAATTGGAAGCATAGATAATAGTTCGTTTTTATCCATAAAAGCTCTCCTTTCTTTAATTTGATATATTATATTTATTTAGAGAAAGTCAAGATTTTTTAATTGTTTATATGATGATGAATTTGTGGAGTTTTTTTGGTTATTTTAGCAAACGTATATCCACCCTCTTTACCATATTTTATTATATCTCTTAGGGCGCCTACTGTAGTCATTTTGGTTGGCGAGTCGTGCATTAAAATGATATTGGTTCCACTTTTCAAGTGAGTGATGACATTATTATATATTTGATTTTCATCGATATGTCCTGAGGCATCCATCGAATCGATATTCCAGTCATAGTAATAAAAGTCATTATGTGTTAATATTTCAGTGATTCTTGTCATGATGCCTGGTGAGTATTTTTTACTAATCGTGTTTGAAGAACCGCCTGGGAGCCTGATTATTCTAGGTTTTTCGCCGATTATAGTAAATACTTTGTTTCTGATTTCGGTTAAATCGTTAAAATAGTTTTGCTCGCTTGAATATATGTAACTGTAGTTATGGGTTGCGGTGTGAATGGCAACTGTATGATTTTCAGTATATTCTCTTTTGATGATATTTTGATATTTATCGATTTGATGGGAGGTGACAAAAAAAGTAGCCGGAACATTTTCTTCTTTTAATATATCTAATATTTCATTTGTTAAATAGCTCGGTCCATCGTCGAAGGTTAAGTAAATGGTTTTGTCTGAGATGATAGAAGGATTTATATTTTGAACTTTGATTTTAGATGCTTTTTTTAAGGTGATTTGTTTGGTAAAAGTTTTTTTCGGTATTTTTTTGAGTTGGCCATCTGGTTTTGTATATGACAAAGTACAGATTATTAATAAAAGAATATCCAGAACTATAATAATCCCGAATATTTTTATCTGTTTTTGATTTTCCATTTACATCACTTCTTTTCTAGTTGTTTACTTTATGGGTAACCATAGGAGTATTCATGGTTATTTTTTCAAAGGTATAGCCGTTATTTTTACCGTATTTAATAATATTTCTTAAGGCATCGCGAGTATATGGTTTGATATCATGCATGAGAATAATATTGCTGCGGTTTTTACTTAAAGATTTTATAACGTTATTGTAGACACCGGACGAAGATGTGGTTTCCCCGGCATCGCCGGAACTTATATTCCAGTCGTAATATTTAAAGCCCTTATTTACAACATCTTTAGTTAAATAAGTCATTATACCAGACGAGTATTTTTTACTGACAGTGTTTGATGAGCCTCCAGGGAATCTGATGATTTTAGACTCATAACCGGTTAGGTTTTTAACTCTGTTTTGAATTTGGTAAAGGTCTTGATAGTAATTGTTAGATGAACTATAAACGCTTTGATAGTTATGAGAGTATGTGTGAAGCCCAACGGTATGGCCTTCGTTATATTCTCTTTGAATTAAATAATCTGGCCCTTTGCCGGTTACGAAAAATGTTGCTTTGACGTTTTCTTCTTTTAGAATGTCTAGGATAACATTGGTTGTTCCTTCGTTTGGCCCATCGTCAAATGTTAAATAGATTACACCAGGTTTAGATGACTGAGCTGGCTTTTCGATAACTTTAACGGTTCTTTTTACAGAAGACACGTTGCCTGATAAATCGGTAACTTCGTATGTTATAGTATAAGTCCCAATTTTATTTGTGTCAACGGTTCCACTGGTTTTTATGTTTAAATTATTATCACAATTATCAGTAACGGATGCCCCTTTGTCTTGGTAACTAGTTCCTTTATAAATTGTTTCGTTTTTACCATTTAAGGTGATCTGCGGCGGAGTTTTATCTTCTTTGATGATTTGTCTTGTTATTTCGGTTTTATTTTTAGACGAGTCTACTACACTATAATAAATTAGACCGTTTTCGTTTTTTACTTTTACTTTTTTTGTTAAATCGCCGTCATAGTTGTCGGCGGCTTTATATCCTTCTTCTTGATATTCGGCATTGGGACAGATTGTTTTTGTCAGGTCACCGTTTAAGGTGATTATTGGTTTCTCATCATCGACTATTTTTACTTTTCTTGTCTTGGTAAAGGTCATAAAACCGATTTTAATTTGATAATCGATGTCGTATGTTCCAATTTTTTTATAATCGATGTGATTTTGTTTTTTAACTTTTGATGTATAGTCGTGTCCAAATCTAGTTACCTTGAATCCTGGTTCGTGATATTTTTGACCATATTCTAATTTTATATTGCCTTTTTTAAGATTAAATGTTGGTGGGTAGAACTGATATGTTGCTATAAGACTTAAAAAAAATACGAAAATTACAACAATTATAATGATTTTTTTACGCATAAAACTTACCTCTTAATTATTTGTTAGAGACTTTTATTCTCTACTTTTGATTATCTTTATTATACCATTTTTAATTAAAAAAGAATACTACCCAAAGTAGTATTAGTTATAGAAGTTAATTATTGTTTGAATGTCTATTTGGGCTAAAAACATAATAAGGGCACCAGCGGCTAGAAATGGTCCAAAAGGGATTATATGAGTTGATTTTCGGGCCATGATGATTAGAGATATTGGAAGACCAATAAGTGAGCCTAAAAAGATAGAAAGGATGGCAATTGGATAGCTTAAAACCATACCAAAGATGAAAAGTAATTTAATATCTCCCCCACCCATCGATTCTTTTTTGAATAGAAAGTCGCCAAATTTTTTCAAGGCCCACATCGTAAAGAAGGCTAGTATTCCATTTAAAAGGGAATATAAGGCATCTTCAAAACCGTTTATCCACCAAATTTCACCGAATAAAAGGATTCCAAAGAAGATTAGAACTTCGTCAGATATTATCATGAATTCATAGTCGCTTACAACGATAATTGTAAGCATAGATACGAAAGTTATCGACAAAATAAACTCTTTGGTTGGACCAAATATTAAATACGAAATGATAAATAGAAGTCCAGTTAAGAATTCAAAAACAGGATAAAATCCAGATATTTTTTGTTTACAGTGCTTACATTTTCCTTTTTGAAAGAGGAACGAGAAGATTGGAATTAGTTCTGAGGCTCCTAGGCGATGATTGCAATTTGGACAGTGACTTGGCGGAAAAACTATCGACTCCCCTTTTGGAAGCCGATAGCCGACGACGTTATAGAAGGAACCAAATAGTGTTCCTGCGATGAATATAAACATTACAATAAACAGTTCCATATTTACCCCCTAAGCTTGAATAGCACTATACATGTTGAACATTGGAACAACGATAGATAAAACGATGACACCAACCATAACTGTTAAGAGAATGATTAGAATCGGTTCGATAAATGTTTTGATTCTGGCAACCGCATTTTTATGAAGATCTTGATAATAAGCAGCTACTTTATTCATCATTTCCGGTAATTGACCTGTTTTTTCACCGGTTACAATCATTTCATAAGCTGGAATTGGGAAGGCCCATTGATCTTTGAAGGCGGTTGATATTGATTTTCCTTTAGCGATGTTGTTGATGGCATTATGAATTAGTTGTTTATATATTTCGTTATTACTTACTTTGTCTAAGATTTCCATACTATCAGTAATGAAAACGTTGTGAGCAAGCAATGAGGCGAATGTTTTGGAGAACATTGTAACTTCGTTATAGATAACCACGTTACCAAAGACTGGTGTGTGCATAACTAACCATTGAACACCAGTTTTGAATGATTTAACATTTTTGTATAAATAAAGGAATATTAATAAGAAGAAAACGATTCCAACTAATATCCAAAGGATATATTTTTGGAGGAAGTCACTTAGGGCGAGGACGGCTAAAGTAATTCCTGGAATATTTGCCCCATCCATTGTTTTGTAGATGTCGACGAATCTTGGGACGACGAATAACATGATGAATGTTCCGACACCTAGGGCGATTATTAAGATTATAACTGGATAAATCATAGCTGTAACCATAGCTTTACGTGTAGCTTCAGTTTCTGCAAAGTATTCTTCCATATCATCTAGAGTTTCTGGAAGTTCACCAGTCATTTCAGATGCTTTTATCATGTTGATTAGAATTGACGGAAAGGCTTTGCCTTGTTTTTCTAAGGCTTCACTAAAGCTTTTTCCGGTTGTTAGGTCATAAGCTATACTATTTAAAACTAGTTTATAACTTTTCTTTTCAAATTGTTTTACTAAAATTTTAATGGAATCAGCTAATGGTATTCCAGCTTTTAGGTAAGTAGATAACTGGGCAAGCATGAAAATTAAGTCTTTAGTTTTTATTTTGATGTTGCTTGTTCCGTGCTGGCCATACATAATTTGAATCCATTTATTGGTTTGAATGTCATAGACGGTATAACCTTCGTTGATCAAATAAGAGTTAACTTCGACTTTGGAAAAAGCATCGAAATAACCTTTAATCATTTTTCCTTCACTATTTTTAGCTATATATTGATAGGTTAATTTTTTGTCACTTTTTTTTGCATCTTCTCCATCGAAATTAAGCCTTAAAGGTTCAAGTGGAACTTTTCCTTTATAAACGTTGTCTTTACGTTTTTTTTCTTTTATTTTTTTGACTTTTTCTGGAGCGTTTACGATGTTTTCACCTAAATTGTTTAGACTGTCAGTGACAGATATTTTTTCTATTTTGTGTTTTTTATTAAATGGTTTTGTTAATGCTAAAAAGAAGTGGTATACCCAGACACATGGAGTTACTAAAATTTTTAGAAACATTATAGACACCTTCCTATTCTTTTACACTATTTTTATTATAACATAAATTTATAATTATTTTAAAACTTTTTAGGACAAAAACATATAATATTTTAGAAAGGGGCAGTAATATGAATTTTTATAATCCTTATTATATGACTATGCCAGTAAGTACAGGACGTGGCCTTATGGGTCTATTTGGACGAGGTGGCTTTAATTTGGGAAATTTACTTAATGGAGCTCAAAGGACTTTGGGTTTAGTAAATCAAGCTATTCCACTTATTAAGCAAGCAGCACCGATGGTAAGAAATGCCAAAACGATGTTTCAAGTGATGAACGAATTTAAACGGGCCGAGACTCCGCAAGAGAATGTAAGTAATCAAATTGTAGAAAGTAGCCCCGATAATAATGTTCAAAACGATTATGTTCAAACAAATAGTGTGAATAGTTCTGGTCCAACTTTCTTTATATAAAAAGCCAAGGGTTTAATCTTGGCTTTTGGCATATATTATAGTATAGTCTTTTTTATCGTTTACTGATATTTCTTTTTCAATTTTATAATTTTTGCTTATCAAAAACTCTTTTAAATCTTCAATATTGGTATGACTTGAAATAATTAAATCATTATGAATATCAAAGTTTAGTATTTTGATTATATTTTTAGTTCCCATGCCGGAGATAACGATGATTTCGTCTTTTAATTTTAAGCCGGTTAAGCCATCGTTTGTCAAAGTTTCTATGTTGGCTTGATATTTAATAGCGTTTTCTTTGGCTTTTTCAGTACAATATGGTGATATGTCAGTAGCTAGGCATGAGCAATTTTTATATTTGTTTAAGTAAATATCCAGTAAGGCGTGATCGGCGCCGACATCGATTACTTTTGAGTCGTTTGGAATTAAATCGCTTATAGCTTTTAATCTTTTACTTAGTTTCATTTAGTCTCCTAGGTAATCTTTTAATTTACGGCTACGTGATGGATGACGAAGTTTTCTTAAAGCTTTGGCTTCGATTTGTCTTATACGTTCACGTGTAACACCAAATAGTTGGCCAACTTCTTCCAGAGTTCTTGGGCGTCCATCTTCGAGACCAAATCTTAATCTGATTACTTTCTCTTCTCTTTCTGTTAAGGTAAGTAGTACTTCAGATATTTCATCTTTTAAAAGTTCATTGATGGCGAAGTCTTCAGGTGACATGTTTGTTTCGTCTGGAATGAAGTCGCCTAGATGAGAATCGTCTTCTTCACCAATTGGAATTTCAAGACTAACTGGTTCTTGACTTATTTTGTAGATATCTCTGATTTTATCGACACTGATACCCATTTTTTTGGATAATTCTTCTTCGGTTGGTTCCCTATTTAGTTCAAGAGTTAATTGTCTTTCGACACGAGCTAACTTATTGATGGTTTCAACCATGTGTACGGGTACTCGAATTGTACGAGCTTGATCGGCAATGGCTCTAGTGATTGCTTGTCTTATCCACCATGTTGCATATGTCGAAAATTTATAACCTTTGCTGACGTCGAATTTTTCAACGGCTTTCATTAAACCGATGTTTCCTTCTTGGATCAGATCTAAGAATAACATGCCACGACCAACATATCTTTTGGCGATACTAACAACTAGTCTTAAGTTAGCTTCAGCTAAAGTGGCTTTAGCTTGTTCATCACCTTCTTGGATACGGTCAGCTAATTCTAGTTCTTCTTCTGTTGTTAAAAGTTTAATTTGACCGATTTCTTTTAGATACATTCTAACTGGGTCGTTGATTGTTAAATCTTTGCTTAAAAGTTCAGCGTCTGTGCCTGTAATGTCGGTTTCGTCATCATCGGGGTTTTCAGAGATGACTTTGATGTGATTTTCACTTAGGGCATTATATAAATCATCTAAGGAATCGGCATCTAAATCTAATCCTTTTAATTTTTCGGCTAATTTTTCATAAGTAACAGTTCCGGTTTTTTTACCTTCAGCAATTAGTTCTTTTTTTCTGTCTTCGAATGTTTTCATTTCTTCAAACATGTTTTTACTCTCCTTTTCTTAAATCAATTATTTTTTGAGCAATAGCTGCTTGTTTTAGTGGATCTGTTTCGGCATCCATTTTTTTAGTTAAGCGTTTTACTTCGCTATTTATATTATAATCTTTAATGACATTTATATAATCTTCGATTTCTTCATTTGTGTATTTTTCAGAATAATTGTTTTGGTTTATTTTTTTGATTGTTTCCATAATATCGGGATCATATTCGATATAGTCGAGAAAGTCTGCTTCATTTATATAACCGTTTTTCTTGTAGAATTCACTTATTTCTCTGGCCAGAAGACGGTATTCGGCTTTTGGCATATAAGTGACTTTGCGATCATACATTTTAATAACCTCTGAACTTTTTAACATGTGATAAACCAAAGCCGCTTCAGCTTTTTCGTATTTGTTTTTGATTATGTTTTGAGTGACTTTTGTTTCTATTTCTTTTTTTGGCTTTTCAGTAAGATGACTTTTCAGAAAATCCTTATCGATATTTGCTTCATCTGCCACTTTAGAAATGGTTATTTCTCTTAAGATGTCGTCATCAATTTTGTTTATTTCGGCAATTACTTCTTTGATGTAACTGGCTTTATCGACACTGTTTCCGAGATTTTTATCTTTTTTCAAATATGAAAGTTTGAATTCTAAGGAACTTTGTGGATGGTTTATTTTACTTATAAAGGCATCCTTACCTTTTTGCCTGATGTAGTCATCTGGGTCGAGACCATCTTCAAGTCTTACGACTTTAGGATTTACGCCAAGAGAGATTAATTCATCGATAAACGATAAAGTTCCTTTGGCTCCTGCTTCATCACCGTCAAAACAAATTATCACATCTTTAGCCAATCTTTTGATTAAATGGGCCTGGGTATTAGTGACGGCCGTTCCCATGGTAGCAACGACGTTTGGAAGGCCATTAATGTAAGTTCGAATGGCGGCCATAAAACCTTCGACGACGATGATTTGATTTTTTTGTCTTGCAGGTTCTTTGGCCCGGTGATAATTATATAGAAGTTCACCCTTTTTGAATATTGGGGTTTCTCTGGTGTTGATGTATTTTGAATTGTCTTTACGGTCATAGATACGCCCACTATAAGCGACGACTTCACCATTTAAATCATATAAGGGGAACATTATACGATTATAGAATAAATCGAAATAGCCATATTCATTTTTTTTAACTAATCCACTTTCTAAAACATCTTCGGGTTTAAATTTACTCAAAAGAATTTTTGCTAAATCGCGGTCATTTTCGAGAGATAGGCCGATTTGAAATTCTTTGATGATACTTTCATCGACATCTCTATTTTTAAGATATTCTTTAGCTTTTTTGCCTTGCGGGGTATTGATATTGTTGGTGTAAAATTTTAAACTCAAGTCGTATATTTGATGAAGATTTGGGTATGTTTTAGCTGTTTTGACTTTACCTAAATTAACTTTAATCCCACCTAAATTGGCAACTTTTTGGACGGCTTCTTTGAAGGAGACATTTTCAAAGTCCATAATGAATTTGAAAACGGTTCCCGTCGCTCCACAGGAGAAGCATTTGTATATTTGCCTTTCTGGGCTGACGCTCATACTTGGGTTACTGTCATCGTGAAATGGACAAATACCAAAATAGTTTTTACCTTTAGGAGTGAGAGAAACATACGATGAAATAACGTCGACGATATTGACACTGTTTCGAATTTCATTTATTTGTTCTTGAGTTAGTGTGTTCATGAATACCATACCCCTCTATATATAAATATACAATATTCGAGTCGAATTTCCTTTTTTTTTTCGAAAAAAAATTAAAAAAATTATATTTTTTTGAATTTTTACCAATATTATAGGTAGAAAAAGGTGATTTTATGACGGTAAAAAATATTAAAGTTGCTGGGTTTTTTATATCCTTTTTAAGCTTTGCCTTGGCCCTACTTTTTTACGATGCTTTTCCGTGCTTCTTAACGAGTATTTTCTTTCCAGTAAGTCAAAGTTTATTCGAAAGTTTAAAAGCTGTCTCTTATACACATCTGACGCTGCCGACGA
>ERZ1090868.1518-NODE-1520-length-12223-cov-4.698964_pt1 | contig 12223 bp, 6 predicted proteins | sample MGYA00478475_ERZ1090868 | MGnify/ENA primary metagenome ERZ1090868 (study PRJEB33644, sample SAMEA5815747) | chicken gut metagenome | biome: Chicken; feature: Gastrointestinal Tract; material: Caecum | place: Ireland | collected 2019-01-01 | study: A study of the...
GCCCAAACAGCAATGGGACAGCGCCCGGGACATGCTGGAAAAAGTCGGGCTTGGCGGCCGCGAAAAGTCGTACCCGCGGGAACTTTCGGGCGGCGAACGCCAGCGCGTTGCCATCGCACGGGCATTCTTGTACCCGCATGACATGCTGCTCATGGACGAACCGTTCGCCTCGCTCGACCTTTCGCTGAAAAAGTCTCTTTTGGAGCTTGTCGCCGGACTCTGGAAAGAGCGGCGGCAGACGGTCGTCTTTGTGACGCACGACGTGCACGAAGCGGCCGCGCTCGCACAGCGCGCCATCGTGCTGAAAGACGGTCGCGTCGTCCTCGATCTTGATGTGGACGGAGAGCCTCCCCGTGATTTTTTTGTCCGCTCCCGTGCGGAGGAACGGCTCGTCCGGGCCCTTATGGGCGAATGACAGAATGTATATTTTGGTGCAAAAGTGCCCTCTCTAAAAAGAGAGGGCACTTTTGGCTATACGGAAAACGGATATTTCTACAAAGAAATTATGAATTTTGTCATATATTTTGTTGACATACCGCCGTGGTCGTGATACAATCGTGTCATAATAATTTGTTACAAAGCGCCGTTTATTATGACAACGGAGATCGGAATTATGAAACGTGAGAACAGACAACACGAAGGGGAGATGACAACACTCGAAGGGGATTGCATTCCCCGTCCCGTCCGCAAAAAGAAGGGCGGCCTCCGCTTAAAGGCAAAACATCACCGTCACCTGAAAAAAGTACTGGCGGCGACATCTGCCTGCGCCATTCTGGTGGGCGGTACTTTCGGCATCAACGCGCTGTTTTTCAATGAGGCGGCTCCCAACACGGTGGACGACGGTTTTGCCACCGTGCTCTATGAGCTTCCCACCGACGGCTCCACGCCCGATATGCATTCCGCGCTTGAAAACATCGGCTACATGAATGCACGCTTCAGGGCGCAGTCCGTCTGGTACTCGGAAATGGACGGCAGCGTCGATACCATGCTCAGCCAGAAGGTGAACACCTGGAAGCAGTATTCGGACGGCGTGCTCATCCAGACGGACATCACGACTTCCAGCCTGATCAATTCGGCGAAGCAGTTCTGCTGGGTGGGCGACCGCGTCATCTGGCGCGAAGCCGCGGGCGGCCCCTCCACCTACGATGGTGTGAACACCGCATGGAAGGACGGCGCGCCGTTCGGCAATATGTCGGTTGAGGACTATAAAAAATCGCGCGGACTTCCCGGAACAGAATTTTCCGTGTATATCATCAACGAAGAGACCCTTCAGGGCGCTTCCGAGGTGACGGACAACGGCGACGGAACGTATACGCAGACCTATTACCTTGACCCGGCTACCGACAAGGCGCCCGCCTATTACGTCAATCAGATGATGTTCACGGGCGGACTGACCTCCCTTCCCACGTTTGAACACATCACGGTGACCTACACCTTTGATTCCACGTGGCAGGTCTTGAGTTCCTATATCGACGAAGCCTACACCGCAACCAAGGGGCTCAATGCCAAATGTACGGCGGCCTACACGACCAATTATGAGTACGGCACGGACAGGGCGTATTCCGACGCGTACGAGACCTATTTCAAAAATTATGCCGACAAACCCGCAACGGGTGCGCCGGAGGGGAACACGCTGACTGCGGCGGACTGTCTTGCCGAGGCGTTCGCGCCGGTTCTGACGAAGCCCGTCACGTTCGCCGTCGATCTCACGCTGAACGGCCGGCCCGTCTCCGGACTTGTCTATGTGGATGCGTCCGACCTTGGCGCGCTCTTCCTGCGCGCAAAGTTGGGCGACGTGTATTTTGAATATGCGGGGGACAGCGTCTGTCTGATCCTCGGCGAAAACAAGATCCGGCTCGATACCGACGCGCTTGCGGGGCTGACCGGAGGCGACGGCGGCAGTTTTGACACCGATGCGCTTCTGGAACAGATCGGCGGCGGGATCTTTGAAGAGGCGGGCGACGGAAAGAGCGCGACGCTCTCTTCCACGCTCTCGCTGTTCGGGCTCGACCTTCCCGTGCGCTTCACGTTCGGGATCGCCGACGACGGTGCGATCTCGCTGGGCGATGTCTCGACGGAACTTTCCGCCTTCGGCATGAAGATCGCGGCAGTGCTCGCCTATTCGGCAGACACGCTTCCCGCGGAGGACGTTTCGGACAGCCACGATGTCACTTCGCTCGTGACGCAGCTTGCGCAGCTGTTCACGGGAGATGCGATCGCGGCAGATCTTTCCTATGAAACGACGGCGGGCGGCGAACGGCTTTCGCTCGACGGAAACATTTCCCTCGATCTCGCTTCGCTGGGGGTGAAGGGCGATCTTTATGTGTCGCTCGGCGACGGGAGCGTCGGCAAGACGCTTACGTTTGCGTATACGGCGGTCGGTGAGGGGCAGGAAAAACAGCATCAAATCTATTTCACGATCGACGGCGCGAAGTTCCGGCTCAATGCGTCCGGGGCCGTGTCCTTCCTTGCGGAACTGCTCGGCGCAGATCTGTCGGGCGGAGGGGATGCGCTCGGGGACATCTTCGGAAAGCTGCTCTCCATCGATCTGGGGTCGATGATCACGGTTGCAGATGATTCGCTCGTGCTTGCGGGCGGCGAACTGCTCGCGGCCCTCGGCGTGGACTTCGCTCTCGGCGATGTCTCCCTGTATGCGACGGAGAAGGGCGTCGGCGTTTCGGCGCTCGGCATTGCGGCGGAACTTTCCTCCGCGCAGTCTTTCACGGTGAATGACGGCGACTATGCGGACTACGCAGATCTGACGCCATTGCTCGGCACCGTGGAAAAAATTCTTAAAGATGAGCGCATTGCGCTTGCCGGTTCGCTCTCATTGGAATATCGTCAGACGGCGCTTTCGCTCGCCGTTGAGAACGGAACGCTCTCCTGGAAGGACGGCTTCGCGCTTTCGTTTGACCTTGCGGTGACCGTGGGCGACACCCGGCAGACCGTTCTGGTCGATGCGGACGCTTCGCGGATCTGCCTTGTCTACGGGAACGTGGGCGTGGAACTGCGCTACGACGAGCTCGGCCTTCTTGCCGATGCGTTTGCAGACGTGTATGCGCGCATCGCCTCCGTGCAGGGTGCCTCCGTGCAGGGCGGCGGACTTCCCGCAACGGCGGAAGAGCTGTCCGCGCAGCTGGGAGCGGGTGCGGCGGTGACGGAGCTGCTGGCTTCTCTGAATTTGCCCGAACTGCTCGGCGGGATCTCGTTCGGCGGCGCGACGTCGGCAGAGGGGAGCCTTGCCACGCTTTCGTTCGGCGCGTTCACGTTTGATCTGCGCATGCCGGAAAACGGGCTTGCGCTCGTGCTCGGAAAGACGTCGGTGGACGATATCACGCTTTCGGGCTCGCTCTCCGTTGCGGCCTCCTCCGGGGACGCTGTCTCGTCTCCGGTCGAAGGGCTGATGACCGTCTCCGATCTGTGCGAACTGCTGGATTTCGCGGGCGCGGCGGTCGTAACGCTGGCTTCCTCCGACGTGACGGTCTCCTTCGGCGGCAGCACGCTGAATGCGGACGGTCAGAATGTATTCGATATTTCGGGCGTGCTGGCCTATCACTCCGGCGTGGAGGACGGCCGCTTCCCTGTGATCGTGGATCGGGAGGGGACTTCCGTCACGTTCAGTTCCGATGCGTATCTCTATTTCGGGCTGACGCTCGATGAGATCGCGGAAGGCGGCACCGATCTCTATCTCGATTTCTGGATGTTTGACGCAAAGGACGACGGAGAACTTGATTTTTACGTCAGTATCTCCAAATATGCGGAGGGGACGCCGGGATATGATCCCCTGCGGTTTGCGGTATCTTCCAGCGATATCCTCACCATTCTCGCAAGCGGCGTCTCCCTCTTCCGGGATACGCTTTCGGAATTTCTGACGGGGCTGGGCCTTTCGCAGAGCGCGGCGGATACGCTGTTCTCCACGCTGGACGCGTTCTTCGTCTCCGACTGGCTGACGGCAACGGACAAGGCGCAGCTTTCGGCGATCGGCAGCATGCTCATGAGCACGCTCGGGATCGACACGGCGCTCGAAGATGTCCTCGGCGGGATTGCCGATGCGGTCGGCGGAGCTGCGGAAGATGCCGCGGCGACCGATCCCGGGAAATATCTGACGTCGCTCGGGATCACGCGCGGCGAGGACGGCACGATCGGCTTTACCGTCAGCCTCGATTCCGACCTGATCTATGGGGGGACCGACCTTGCGCCGCTCACCATTCTTCTGGAAAAGAAGGACGGAGCGGACGGCTCCCGTCTTTCCGGGATCAGCCTCGGCAATATTTACGGCAACGGCAACACCGAGAAGACGAGCGTGGATTTTGGGTTCGGATATGAGGACCTTTCGCTCGGTGAGACCGCGGACGGCGCAACGCTCACGCTTGCGGACGGAACGTCCCGGACGCTTGCATATTCCCTCTACAGCGATTATACGTTCTCGGGCGTTGATGAACTCATTCGTGCGATCGCGGCCTCCGCGACGCACGAAACGGGTACGGAAGGCGACTATGCCCTGAACGAGGAATTTTATATCAGCGGCAAGGTGAGCGGCAAGGCGTTGGGATTGTCCCTGACGGATATCGGCATTCAGATCGGCGTCACGGTCGACGCAGAGGGAAGCGTCGCACTGCATCTGAAGCTGACGTATTCCTCTTTTCCGATGGTGATCAAGAGCGCAGGCACCACCGAACTGACCGTCAAAGACGGCATGGTGTGGATCAGGCGCACGCTTTCGGGCGAGCAGGCCACTTACCGCGTGATGCCGCTCAACAACTTCTTCAACGGGATTTTGAGCGATCATCTGACCTATCTTCTGAATTTCAGCGATCTGATCGACGGCAAAATTCAGGAATCCCTGAACAAGCCGGCAACCACTTCGTCCGGTTCCGATGATTACGGCATAGTACTCGGGAATTTTCTGAACAGCTATACTTATCAGAAAAACGAGGACGGCGGAAACACCTGGAAGATGAATCTCAACGGCGCCAGCCTGACGGACGGCGTATTGGGAGATATGCTCCTGACGCTCGGCTCCGATTCGGGAAATATTCTCCGCACACTCGGATTTGAGGCGGGGCTGTACGATGATCTTCTTACGCTGGAGGCACAGCTGTACTTCCGCAATCCCTGCAATGTCTGGGAAAGCGATGCCGAAAAGGCAGCGTTTGAAGGCATGGACGATCTTTCGGACAACTTCGGAAGGCCCGATGTCTCCTGGGAGACGCAGGACGGCGCCTATTTTGTGGAAGGAAAGGTCACAACGGTCAGCTTCGTGGCCGCCGGTGAGACCGTTTCGGCGCAGAACGTCCTCTTCGATCAGGCGAGCGGGACCGTCTATTCCGGTGTCACGCTTCCCGACTTGTCCGCCTATCAGAGGCCCGGCTATACGGTCGGCTGGAGCAAGACGGACTTCACGACGGTGAAGGAGAACGAGACCGTACATGCCGTCTATACGCCCGATGTCTATACGCTCACCCTTGTGAGCGGGCGCGAGGCGGAGGGCTTCACCTATGACGAAGCGACGGGGAAATGGGTACGCGTGATCGAATACACGTACGGACAGTTTGAACTTCCCTTCCTTTCCGACGCACAGCAGCGCATCATCGCCTATACGGCGGACGGCATCGAACTGACGGCGGATTCGGACGGGCTGGAGATCCTTTCCGATCTGATGCTGGAAGCGCAGTGGGAGATGATCGACTACACGATCACGTATGTAGCGGACGGCAGTGTGATTTCCGAACAGACGGCGCACTACGGGGACGCGTTCGAGCCGCCTGCGGCGCCCGAAAAGCCCGGTTATTCCTTTGCGGGCTGGGGCATTGAACAGGATTATGTCACGCAGGACGCGGTCTTTACGGCACAGTACGTGCCCGAGACATATACGGTGACGCTGGAAAGCGAGCGTGCGCTCGACGGATTTGTGTACAATGAAGGAAGCGGCATGTATGAGCGGCAGTTCGGCTATGTCTACGGCACTTCGGTCAGCCTTCCTTCGGCCGTGCGCAGCGAAGGGTACTTCCTGGACGGATTTGTTCTGGACGGGGTCGTATATACGCAGCTTCCTGCCGTGACGGAGGACGTGACGCTGACGGCGCAGTGGAGCGAGGTCGGCTATGAGATCACATTCGTCGCCGACGGAAAAACGATCCTGACGCAGAACTACCGCGCGGGCGAGACGCTCCGTCTCCCTCCCGTGCCCGAAAAAACGGGCTATTCGGGAGAGTGGCAGGTGGAAGAAGGGTATGTCGTCAGCGGCGATGCCACCATCGAAGCCGTCTACACGGCTGATACCTATACCGTGAAGCTGGTCAGCGACCGGGCGGCGGACGGGTTTGCGGCTGCTGACGGGACGTATGTGAAAGCGGTGGCGTATGTCTATGACGGCGCGCCCGTCGCGCTCGACGCGGACATCAGGGTCCCAGGCTATGACTTCGGCGGATATTACACGCTTCCGGGCGGGGCAGGGAAAAAGGTCACGCAGATCGACAACGCCGTTGCGCTTGGCGGAGTGCTCTATCTCGTTTGGATCGACAACACGGTGACGGTCAGCTTCCTCAGCGATCTGAAGCTCGAGGGCAGTTCATTCAATCCCGCCAAGAACGGCTATGAGCTGAAGATGTCCTTCAACGATGATTATACGCTGAACTATAAGCCGGCTTTTGAAGGGTATCAGCTCCTCGGCTGGTTTGCGGACGCCGGGAACGGCTGGGATCTCGTGTCCGACGTCAGGGCTCTCGACGGAGCCGACGTCGTGGCCGTGTGGATCTCTGAAATGCAGGTGACGTTCACCGACGTATCCAAGAAGAGCGTTGTCTTCGGGTATACGTACAACATCGTCGGCGAAGTGAGGGGCGGAAATGTTTACGGCACACTGTCCGAAAGCATTGCAGCTGCCGTCTCTCTCACGCAGAAGACGGAGGGCTTCTACCGCATTTACGGAAAGGACGGCGGCCACGACGATCTGAAATACGGCGAAGTATTCGAGCTCAACTATAACAGCGAAGGCGTTGCGGCATTCGGTGCAACGGGTATGACGAGCTTCAAGTACGGGACACTGTTTGTGCAGGCGGCGCGCGGCGGCGTCATCATTTCCAAGACGTTCAGCTACGGAAGCGCGAGCGTCACGGTCGACATCGAAGCATCTGCGGCGATTTCGTGAACTTTATGAACGGCAAAAAGGGCGCTCCACGCTGTGGGGCGCCCTTTTTGTATGCTGTTTCAGTAACGGCCGGCGATCTTTTCCGCCTCCTTTCTGACGCGCTCGGCAAGCTCAGCCGGCGCAAGGACGGTAAATCCCGCCCCCGCGGACAGGATTTTCCCGACCAGCGATTCGTCGTCCGGCAGCGTCGCCCTGGCATACTTCTTTCCGTTTTCTTCGTAGACCGCTTCGATCCCGAGCCATTCTTCGGCAAACGGGATCGCCTCCTTTGTCAGGGCAAACCGCGCTTCAATGCACTGTTCCGTGTCCGTCCAGAAGGAAAGGGGAATGTCCCTGCGCGCAAATGGCATGCGCTCAAAATGCAGTCCCGTCTTGACGATCGAACGCATGCGCCCGATCTTGAACAGACGGAACGCTTCGCGCGTCCTGCAATAGGCGTAAGTATACCAGATATTCTGCTTGCAGACAAGCAGATGCGGAAGAATGATCCGGTGCGTATGTCTGCCGCCGCGGTCGACATAGTCGATCTCCAGCGATTCACGGTCGTTTGTCGCCTGTTCGATGAGCGTCAGCTTATCGGAGAGCCGCCTCTCGCTTCCCCAGGCGCCGCTGTCCACCAGGATATTTCCTGTAAGCGCATCGTCCTGGCGCTCTCTTTTTCTCTGGGAAGAGAGCTTTTCGATCGCGGACTGAAGGACGGGGTCATGCAGTTCGCTCTCCATGGCCTGCATGGCCTGCATGGCGCGCGCGTACTCGTCGCGCGTGAAAAAGCCTCGTGGCAGTTTGTAGGCGTCTGAAATGTAGATCCCGCCCGAAGCTCCGCGCGCAACGTCGATGGGAATGCCCGCCACCGTCATCTCCTCGACGTAGCGGTAGACAGAGCGCGCTGAGATGTCAAAATGTGCCGCAAGTTCGGACGCGGTCATTCTGCGCCGCGCAAGCAGCAGAAAAAGCATTTCGATCATGATCTGGTATTTCATAATTCGACTTGTCTCCGCAAAAAATTCCTGAAAATATTTTAGCATACATGACAATATCTGTCAAGTATGATGCGTATCATAGGGAGTATGGATAAGCTCTCTATGGATCAGATTCTCGAAACCCTCCGCCGCCGCGAACGTGCGGCGCGCAATGCAGCGCTCCGCGCCCGTCTCAGACAGTCGCGGACGCCGGAAGGGGCATTCTCCCGTCTGCGCTCGCTGGAAGGCCTGAATGCAAAGGAACGCGCTTTTCTGTCCGATTTTGCATAAAAATACGTGCAAGCGTTTGACAAAGGGGCGCGCACGTCGTATAATAGCCTTATGAAAGGTTCGCTCGCAGTTGCAATTTACGGCTACGCGTATTACGTTCAGGCGTAATACTTTTTCCGCGCGTAGACAAATTCTGAACGGAACGGTTTGCGCGCAGCGCGGCCGTTTTTTGTTTTCAGGCGGGCAAAAAGGAGATACAATGAAGAATGTCATGGACACCCTGCGCGAGCGGGGATTCATCAAGCAGACGGTATACGAAGACGAGCTGTACGAAAAGCTCGGCTCGGAGAGCGTGCCTTTTTACATCGGCTTTGACCCGACGGCGGACAGCCTTCATGTCGGGCACTTCATGCAGCTCATCGCCATGAAGCACATGCAGGACGCCGGACACCGTCCCATTATCCTGATCGGCGGGGGCACGGGCATGATCGGCGATCCCTCGGGCAGGACGGACATGCGCTCGATGATGACGCGCGAAACGGTGAAATATCACGTGGAGTGCTTCAAAAAGCAGATGGCGCGCTTTATCCGCTTCGACGGCGAGAACGGCGCCATTGTCGTGGACAATGCCGACTGGCTGCTCGATCTCAACTACGTGGAATTTCTGCGCGACGTCGGCGTATATTTTTCCGTCAACAAGATGCTCACGGCGGAGTGCTACCGTTCGCGGATGGAAAAGGGGCTGACATTCCTGGAATTCAATTATATGCTCATGCAGGCGTATGATTTCCTCGTGCTCAACCGCAGGTACGGCTGCCTTCTGCAGCTGGGCGGCGACGATCAGTGGAGCAATATCCTTGCGGGGGCCGACCTCATTCGCAGAAAGGAGCGCAAGGCGGCGTTTGCCATGACGTTCACCCTTCTCACCACGAGCGAGGGCAAAAAGATGGGCAAGACGCAAAAGGGTGCCGTCTGGCTGGACGAAAACAAGACTTCGCCCTATGAATTCTATCAGTATTGGCGCAATACGGCGGACGCCGATGTGGAAAAGTGCCTGAAACTTCTCACCTTCCTGCCGCTCGGGCAGATTTCGGAGCTCACGCAGTACCGCGACGAGCGCATCAACCGCGCCAAGGAAGTGCTTGCGTTCGAGCTGACCAGGATGGTACACGGCGAAGAAAAAGCGCTCGCGGCGCAGTCGGAAGCGCATGCCGCATTCGGCGGAGAGGGCGAGATGCCCGAAAAGACGGTGCCGGCCGACACGCATACGGTTTTGCAGGCGCTGATCGCGACAGGCCTGTGCAAGTCCAACGGCGAGGCGCGCCGTCTCGTCGATCAGGGCGGCGTCACGATCAACGGCGAAAAGGTGACCGATGTCAATGCGGAACTTCCCGCATCGCCGTTCACGCTGTTCAAAGGGAAAAAGGTGCGCCTGAAAGTCACCGTGCAATGAGTTTTCTCAGCGTTGCCGCGCCGCATTCGGCCGAAAAGATCATTGAAAAATCCCGCTTTCTCACGTATACCGCGCATACGGCGGGGGAGGAGGAAGCCCGTGCCTTTCTTTCGTCGGTGCGGGCGCAGCACCCGCTCGCCACGCATGTCTGCCATGCGTTTGTCGCAGACCGCGTGGGGAATCTCATGCGGTTTTCAGATGACGGCGAGCCGCAGGGAACGGCCGGCATGCCGATCCTGGGCGTTCTGCGCGCGCGCAGGCTCTTTGAATGTTCGGTTGCCGTGGTGCGCTATTTCGGCGGGATCAAGCTGGGGGCAGGCGGGCTGACGCGCGCTTATTCTTCCTGCGCGGCGGAGTGCCTGGACGGGGCGGAGCTTGCGCTATGGGACGAGTGCGCGGAACTGCGCGTGACGGCGGATTATTCCGAGGTCAACGCGCTCCTGCGTTTTCTCGAAGGAAGGTGCACGGTTCTTTCCCGGGAGTTTGCGCAGAAGGCCTGCTTTGTCGTGGCCGTCCGCGCGCAGGAGAGCGCGGCGTTCTGCACCGCGTTGGCCGATCATCTGTGCGGCCGGGCGGAAATCAGGGAAACGGGGAAATATTTTGCGCCCTTTCCGCTTGCACATTGAGCGGCATGGGAGTATAATATAAGGAAAAGCGGAGGGATCGTTATGCAGATCATTGAAAGGAAACAGATCAGGGAAAAACCCGCAGGGGGGACGCAGCTCTGATTCGGGAATTACTACACCGATTATATGTTTACGATGAATTATACGGCGGACAAAGGGTGGCCCGATGCAAAGATCGAGCCGAACGAACCCAAGCCGTTTGACCTTGCCACGAGTATTTTTCACTATGCACAGGGCATTTTCGAGGGGATGAAGGCGTTCCGTCAGCCCGACGGCTCGATCGCCGTATTCCGTCCCGATGAAAACTGGGCGCGCATGAATCGTTCGGCAACCAGAATGTGCATTCCGAACTTCCCGGAAGACGTCGTGGAAGAGGGGCTGGAAGAGCTTCTGAAGCTGGACAGGGACTGGATCCCTGCCGAGCCGGGCACCGCGCTCTATATCCGTCCGACGATCGTGGCGACGCGCGTCATGCTCGGCGTGCATGCCTCCACGGAATATCTTTTCTTTATTATCCTGTCGCCCGTGGGAAGCTACTATGCGCATGGACTGGAACCCACAAAACTGGTCGTGGAAGACAAGTATACCCGTGCCACGATCGGCGGAACGGGGGAGGCAAAGTGCCTGGGCAATTATGCCGCTTCGATGAAGGCCGGTGAAGAGGCCGAAGAAAAGGGCTTCGATCAGGTGCTCTGGCTGGACGCCAACGAAAAAAAATATGTCGAAGAAGTGGGCAGCATGAACATGTTCTTCGTGATCGGCGGCGAGGTGGTCACGCCCGCGCTTGTCGGCTCCATTCTTCCGGGCATCACCAGAAAAAGCTGCATTCAGATCCTGAAAGACAAGGGCTATCGCGTTTCGGAACGCCGTATCTCGATCGACGAGGTGATCGCCGCACAGGAAAACGGCACTCTTGACGAAGCGTTCGGCACGGGGACGGCCGCGGTCATTTCGCCCGTCGGCCTCATTCGCTACCGGGACAAAGATTACACGATCAACGGCGGAAAGATGGGCGCCGTCACAAAAATGCTCTACGATACGATCACGGGCATTCAGTATGGGACGGCCCCCGATCTTTCCGTTTGGAAAAAGATCATAAAATAAATGCCGGCGAAACGCGCGCCGCGGTCTGACCCGCGGCGCGCTTACTTTATGAGTTTTCAGGATTTTCCGAAAGGGATGAACCAACTTTATAGTCGGGATCTATTTTCTTCAGGAAATTTGTTGTTTGTGTTGTTTCATATGGCGTCTGGTTTGTTGTGGCAGATATCATGAAGTGTAATTTGCTTGAGACAAGCATATACAGAGCAATATTCTGTTCACTATTTATTTTTTTAGAAAAAATATTGAGGATTTTACAAGAACATGGTATAATAAGTCAATCATTTATAAGGGGATGAGTTTTTTTATGATCGCTTTTATAAAAAATTTATTTTTTAGAAACAAAACAAAAAGGTTATTGGCATACATTGATAAAGTGGAAACAGCATTGACCTTATTCCAAAGTATTGATAATGAAGAACATAAAAAACTTGTTCGGCCTATGCGTTCTTTATTAAAAAAGGATTTATACGAAGCCATTGTATCAAGATTCAATGTTTGCATACAAAAGATTGAAAAGCATAATAAAGAAATACAGGCATTGACATTTGCCTATAATACACTTATGCAAAACTATCCTATTGCAGATATTTTGGATAATATTTTAAAGTGTAGCAGAGAAAAAATTGAAGAAATTGATTCTACGATTAAAAAGGTATACTCATACGTTGTACCTAACTCTTTTCAATATAAAAAGCAATAT
>ERZ1090868.1519-NODE-1521-length-12210-cov-8.592513_pt1 | contig 12210 bp, 10 predicted proteins | sample MGYA00478475_ERZ1090868 | MGnify/ENA primary metagenome ERZ1090868 (study PRJEB33644, sample SAMEA5815747) | chicken gut metagenome | biome: Chicken; feature: Gastrointestinal Tract; material: Caecum | place: Ireland | collected 2019-01-01 | study: A study of...
CAAGTAAGCCATCTGGTACTGTGCCTGTTAAATAGTATAAATTTACAGGATTATATATTAATACCATTTGCCAACTTTTATCTTTCTTTTCTAGCTCTGACTTAAACGCATTTAATCTATTTTCTAACTCATACTTTGGTACGGGTGTATTAAACTTCATATATAAAACCCTTTCTATAATAATTTATGAAATTATAACATAGTAGGGTTTTATAAATCAAATTGTTCTCATTAAAATTGAAACATAGATAAAATAACAGACTATAAGGCTAAGTCCTTGTATTCTGAAAAATTTACCATGAAACATAGGTGGTATAAGTGATATACCTATTAAAATAACTGCAAATGGTAAATCTCTTACAAATACCTCGGGTTCTACAACTAATATTCCGCCGCTTGCTAATGCACTTGAAGGCACTACAAGCGATAAATTTATTATATTAGCTCCTATAATATTGCCTACTGACAACATACCATGCCCTTTTCTTATTGCTGAAAGTGTGGTCATAAGCTCTGGAAGGGAAGTGCCAAGTGCTACAAGTGTTAAACCTATTATACTTTCTGGTATACCTAGCATGCTTGCAAGCCTTGTGCCATGGTCTACCATTAATTTTGCACCAAGCACAACTGATATAGCTCCAACTAAAAACATTAAAAATGTTTCTACTTTATTTATCTTTATATTTCTAGATACATTTTCAGAATTACTTGCATTTTGCAAATTCATTGCGAGAAATGCAAATAAAAGCGTAAATAAACCAAGTGCTTCACCAGAATTTATAACTCCATCTACACAAAAACAACCTGTAAGAACTCCAAGACATATTAAGACTGCTCCTTTTGTCTTAGCTTCTCTTACACTGAAAACTGATGGTGCGAGAAGTGCTGAAATGCCTAATATTAGTCCTGTGTTGCATGCAACTGAACCTACTGCATTACCTACGGCAAGCTCTGATGCTCCTCTTAAACTTGCTAAAATTGATACGGTTAGCTCTGGGGCAGTAGTGCAAATACTTACAAGTGTTGCACCTATAACAAAACGAGGTATACCACTAGCTTCAGCTATTTTGGCGGCTGAGTCTACAAAAACATCTCCGCCTCTCATGGTTAAAATAAGCCCAATTATAAAAAAACATAGCGAATATAAAATCACAATAAATAATACCTCCTGTCAATTTATCAATTAAATATATGTTAAGAAAATGCTTTATATGTTATCGCTTTTTCTATATCGTTGACACTATAACTTAAAAGAGGTATCATAAAGTAAAGTTCCGTTTAAAGAGAAATGGAGGAAATATGAAAAGCTTTTTAGGTAAAATAATAGGGGATAGGCGTATAGTTGGCGGACTTATACTCATTATACAAATGTGTTTGTTTATATGGCTTTTAAACAACATTTTTCTTATATTCCCTTGGGTAGATGTCGCTTGTACAATTTTATCACTTTGTATTGTCGTTTGGATTGTGAGAAAAAATGATAATCCATCTTATAAAATTCCATGGATTATTCTTATTTTGATATTTCCACTGTTTGGCGGATTATTCTATCTTATGTGGGGTAACACTCCGCTTAACAGAAGTAGAGCAAGTCATAAATTTGAGCCTATAACTCCAGATTTTTCTCAGCATAAATCTACACCAGCAAAGAATAGACTTATCTCAGCTATGCCAAGGCAGTCAAGACGTACTCAATATATAGAAAATGTTAGCGGTTTGCCTGTATGGGGCGAAACTAGTACCAGATATTTTTCTGTTGGCGAACACCAATTTGATGCTATGTGTATAGAACTTAAAAAAGCTCAGAAGTTTATATTTATGGAATATTTCATAATTGAACCAGGTGAAATGTGGCAGCCTATTCTTGATATACTTTGCGAAAAAGTTAAAAACGGTGTAGAGGTAAGAGTTATGTATGATGATGCAGGCTGTATAACTAAATTACCGCTCAATTATGACAAATATCTTAATTCTTTGGGCATTAAAGCGGTTAGATTTAATAGATTTATTCCAACACTTAACACTTATCTTAACTATCGTGACCATAGAAAAATAACTGTTATTGATGGTAATGTTGGTTATATGGGTGGAACTAATATAGCCGATGAATATATAAACAGAAGTTCTCCTTTTGGTCACTGGAAAGATACAAGTCTTGAGCTTCGTGGTGCTGGTGTAGCTAATATGACAGAAATGTTTCTCGAAATGTGGGAATATGCCACAAGCACGATAACCAATAACCATGAAAAATATAAGCCAACCATTGAAAGACCAGCTGATGGTTATGTTCAACCGTTTGGTGATAGTCCTCTTGATGATTTTAACGTTGGCGAAACTGTTTATATGCAAATTGTTAACAACGCAAGAAAATATGTTTATATAACTACTCCTTATCTTGTGCTTGATAATGAAATGATAACCGCTTTAGTAACTGCAGCTCAAAGCGGCATTGATGTTAGAATTATTACCCCTGGTGTGCCAGATAAAAAACTTGTTTATATGGTAACTCGTTCATTCTATCAGCAGCTTTATAAATTTGGTGTAAAAATATATGAATATACTCCAGGTTTTTTACACGCAAAAATGATTGTTTCTGATGATGATGTCGCTGTTGTTGGTACTATAAATATGGATTTCCGCTCTTTCTTTATGCACTTTGAATGTGGCACTGTGCTTTATGGCGGAAAGGTAATAGAAGAAATAAAAACAGATATAGAAGAAATAATGGTTCAGTCAAGGCTAGTTGATGACAGATGGTTCAAGGATACCCCTTGGCTTGCATCAATTTTAGCATCAATTCTAAGATTACTTGCACCATTATTATAAAAAAATGCTGTAACGATTTTCGTTACAGCATTTTTTATAGCTTAGTTTTTCTTTACCGCTCCGTCTTTTACTAAATCCCAGTTCTTGACCATATAGTCAATACCTGCATAAATTGTAACGAGTGTTACTACCCATGCAACAACTGTATGCAGCCCAATATTAGCTATTGAAACAGCAGTTGGACCATCTGCACCGCCGATGATTGCAAGGGAAGAATGAAGACTTGTCATACTATCGCTAACAAGTATTAAAATAAAGAAATCAATTATTATGCCTGCAATCTGTACACAGGTCTTTACCTTGCCTGTCCATGAGGCTGCAAGCACTTTGCCCTTTGCTGCTGCCACATTTCTAAGTGATGTAATGATAAATTCACGAGCAAGAACAATAAATACCATCCATGCAGGGAAGATGCCTTTTTCAATAAAGATAAGCAGTGCGGCTGTGACTAAAAGCTTATCTGCAAGTGGGTCTACAAATTTGCCAAAGTCAGTAACTTGATTGTATTTTCTCGCAATATATCCATCAAGAAAATCTGTAACAGATGCAAGACAAAACAGCACAAGTGCTATAATAAGGCTTGTTTTGTCATATTGCAATGTAAAATAAATGAAAAATGGTATCATTAAAATTCTTACCATTGTTATTTTATTTGCTGTTGTCATTTTTTATCCTCCTATTTCTACACCCTCAAGGTCTGCTCCAAGACTGTTTTCAATTCTTACAAGCACAAAATCACCTGCATTAAGCTCGTTTTCAGATGCAAAATACACTCTGCCGTCAACGTCTACCGAATCGGCATATGTTCTGCCGTAATAAAGTCCCATTGTGTCATCAAAGCCTTCACATAAAACCTGCATTGTTTCATGCATACGGGATAAATTGTACTCATCAATTACGCCAGACTGTAATTCCTCAACAATTAAACGGCGATTTGCTTTGGTTTCATCATTAATCTGATTTGGCATTTCAGCCGCTTCCGTGCCTTCCTCAGGTGAATACTCAAACACGCCAGCTCGCTCAATCTGTACTTCTTGCAAGAACTCACAAAGCTCGGTGAAATCTTCTTCAGTTTCATCAGGAAGACCTACAATTATGCTTGTACGAATAACTAAACCGTCAATTTTTTCACGCATCTTTTTAATAAGGGCGGTTAGGCTTTCTTTATCTCCAGGGCGATGCATTGAACGAAGTATTTTCTTAGATGCATGTTGAAGTGGTATATCAAGATATTTTACAATCTTTTCTTCATTTGCAATTACATCTATGAGTTCATCTGTAATCTGGTCTGGGTATAAATAATGTAGTCTTATCCATGTGAAATTAAGTTTGCAAAGCTGTCTTAAAAGCTCTGGAAGTAGGCGAGTACGACATTCTAGGTCCATGCCATACTTTGTTATGTCCTGAGCAATAACTATAAGCTCTTTAACACCAGCATCAGAAAGCTGTTTTGCTTCGGCTAAAACATCATCAAGCTGTCTACTGCGATATTTGCCCCTAAGTTTAGGGATAATACAATATGCACATGTATTGGAACAACCCTCGGCTATCTTTAAAAACGCTGTATAAGATGGTGTGAGCTGTTCTCGACTGCCTTCAAGTGCAGCAGATGCCATATCATTCATATATACAGCTTTTTTGCCCGCTAAAACATCACGCACAGCATCAACAATGTTTGTATAACTGCCAGTGCCACAAATTGCATCTACTTCTGGGAGTTCGCTTTGGATTTCATCACGATAACGCTGTGCAAGGCAACCTGTAACAACTAGACCTTTCAAATTGCCTTCTTCCTTATATTTTGCAACATCTAAAATAGTTTCAATAGCTTCGGTTTTTGCCGCCTCTATAAATCCACAGGTATTTACTATTCCGATATCAGCATTTTCCATTTCTTCGGTTATTTCATATCCTGCATCTTTAAGTTTTGCAAGCATATGTTCAGAATCAACTAAGTTTTTAGAACAACCTAGCGAAATAAGTCCAACCTTTGTCAAAGGGTTTGTCCTCCTCATTAAATCATTTTGCTTTAATCATATCACATTTTAATAATATTGTCAGCTTTACCAACTAAAAAGACAGCGAAAAATAGCCGTGCTACTCGCTGTCCTTTGTGTAAATTTAATACTCTATATGCTCGTTTATATATTCATCAAGAGCTTTTTTAATTTCAGACCATGAAAAACCACGTCTTTGTAAAAATGCAATGGATTTTTGTATTTCCTTTTTATCAGATACATCACCTTTTAATTTCTTATCAAGCAAAGAATGTAAAACAGAATAGTCAGTTTCATATTCGCTATAAATTTCAGCGGCATCATCATTTGATATGCCACGTTTTTTTAGCTCTTGCTTTATTCGGCGTGTGCCATAACCCTTGCGAGCATATGATTTTAAAAGCATTTGTGCATATCTTGTATCATCTAGAAAATTTTTATCTTCAAGATATGCAACCGCATACTCAGCCGCATCTTCACTATGACCTTTAGCAATCAGCTTCTCTATTAAGCTTGCTTTGCTTAAATCTCTATATGAAAGCTGTTTTGCGGCATCATTTAAAGCCTTTTCGTATGCTTTTTCCAGTTGTTCTCTTGTCATTTAGAGCTTACATCTCCAAATCATCGTCAAAATCATCTGCATCTATTGATACCGATTTACTAACTGGTTTTGCAGGTTTATTTGGTGGTGTAATTTCATCGTCATCAGATTGAGCAGTTGCCTTAGATGCAGCTTTTTTACCGCCCTTTGAAAGCATTTCTCTACGTTCATTTTCGATTGCTTCAACAATTTTCTTGTGCAGCTCCTCAGCTTCTTCTGGGTGTTCCTTAAAATAAAGTTTTGCATTATCTCGACCTTGTCCAAGCCTTGTATCACCCATTGAAAACCATGCACCTGCTTTTTGTACTAAATCATATTTTACGCCTAAATCTACAAGTTCACCTGTAAATGAAATGCCTTCACCATACATAATATCAAATTCAGCTTCTCTAAATGGTGGTGCAACCTTATTTTTAACTATTTTACAACGTGTACGGCTACCTAGCAGCTCGCCATTATTTTTAATATGCTCAACTCTGCGAACATCAATTCTAACAGATGCATAGAACTTTAAAGCTCTACCGCCAGTTGTAACTTCTGGGCTACCATAGATAACACCAACTTTTTCACGAAGCTGGTTGATAAAAATTGCGATACAGTTAGATTTTGCAATAGAACCTGCAAGTTTTCTCATAGCTTGGCTCATCATACGAGCGTGTAAACCAACAAATGAGTCACCCATATCACCCTCGATTTCTGCACGAGGTACAAGGGCGGCTACTGAGTCAACAACTACAATGTCAATCGCACCAGAGCGAACAAGAGCTTCAGCAATTTCTAAACCTTGTTCACCAGTATCAGGCTGTGAAACAAGTAAGCTATCAATATCTACACCCAATGCACGAGCATAAACAGGGTCAAGAGCGTGTTCAGCGTCAATAAATGCAGCCTCACCGCCTAGTTTTTGAGCTTGTGCAATAGCATGAAGTGCAACTGTTGTTTTACCAGAAGATTCAGGCCCATAAATTTCTATAATTCTGCCTTTTGGAAGTCCACCTATACCCAAAGCGGTATCAAGTCCGATTGAACCAGTTGGTATATGCTCGATACTCATGCCGTTATTTTGACCAAGACGCATTACAGAGCCTTTACCAAAGTTTTTTTCAATAAGTCCGAGTGCTTGCTCAAGAGCTTTTTTCTTATCAGTTGCAGGTGCAACTCGCTCAGGTTGTTTCTTTTTATCTGCCATGTCAAAAGACCTCCTATATCAAAAAAAGGGGAGCGGTGCTTAGCCGCCCCCAGTGTCTAAATGATAGCACAGGTTAAATTTATTTGCAATAAAATATACGAAAATTTGTTCGAAAAAACTTATGCCAAAAAATTATATATTTTTAGCTTTTATAACAACAATACGCTGCACACCAGATAAATCTTCAGCTAAGAAAATATCAGTCATACCAAGATTTTTAAAGATTTCAGCCACATCATTTGCTTGTTTATAGCCACATTCAAAGTACATTCTTCCGCCGTCATTCATCATTTTAACCCAGTTTTTAGCTATATTTCGGTAAAAATCAAGTCCATCTGTACCGCCAAACAGTGCTAAATGTGGTTCGTAATCTGAAACGCTTTTGTCAAGCTCTTTCATTTCATCTGCGGTTATATATGGAGGATTGCACAGCATTATATCAAATTTTCCAAGATGTTCGTCTGGTTTTTGCAGTGCGTTTCCAATAGATGTAGAATACCTGTTTGTAACCTCTAACCTGCGGGCATTTTCACGAGCTACCGAAAGTGCATCTTCAGAAATATCAACTGCAACTACTCTTGCATTATGTACTTCGGCTGCTAGAGCTAGACCTATACAGCCTGAACCGCAACATATATCTATGACTTTTGGGTTTTCAAGAGTTTTTGCATCTTCTATGGCAAGCTGACAAAGTGGCTCGGTGTCAGAGCGAGGGATAAGCACATTTTTATTAACCATAAATGTATATCCATAAAAATCCCATTCGCCTAAAATATATGCAAGTGGTTCATGATTAAGTCTACGCTCTGTCATTTGTCGAGCTTTTTGTACAGTATTATCATCTAAATAGCAATAAGCCCAGTTTGCAGTCATACGCTTATCTGTTTTAGTAACAAAAGCTGTAAGTTCTCTTGCTTCAAGCTCTGCCATAGAAATGTCAGCAGCTCGAAACTTTTTCCTTATCTCCATATATAGCTCATTTATAGTAATGCTCATTAAAATGTCAGTCCTTTTTTCTTATTACCAGTTATCACTGTCATCATCTGGAATAACTCGTTTCATACCCTCAATAGCAACTTCTATCATGCTGTCATCTGGCTCAAAAACGGTTAAACGTTGTATCATTAACCCTGGCCAGCGTAAAATGCGACAGATTATATTGTTATGTCTGCCCGCATATCTGTTAAACTCATAAGATATACCTACAACAAATGGAAGTAAAATTAAATGAGTTAAAGCTCTTAAAAATGGATTTGTGACTTCAACAATGGAAAATACAATACAGGAAACAAGGGTTGCCACTATAATAAGCACAAACAGAAAGCTTGTGCCACAACGAGGGTGAAAACGTGGCATTTTACGCACGTTTTCGACTGTGAGAGGAAGTTCTGCCTCATAACAGAAAATAGTTTTATGTTCAGCTCCATGATATCTAAAAGTACGCTCAATGTCTTTCATATGTGATATTGTCCACATAAAAACAAGAAAAATTACAATTCTAAGCAAACTTTCTGTTAAATTTCTTAGAAAAATAGGAGTGTTTTCTGGAAGTAGCCCCCCGACAAATGACGGTAAAAGCATGAAAAGGCAAACAGGAATTATTATGCCTATAAGCATTGCAAAATTCATTATAAGCTTTTCTAGTTTTTCGCTTCCGAGTTTGCTTTCAAGCCATGCTTCAAAACGTGATGGTTTTTCATCTTCTTCTGTTTCAAAGAAAGATGAGGAATATTCAATGTCGTCTAAACCGTCTTTGAGTGCGGTAAAAAGGGAAGTAGCACCTCGCAAAATAGGCAGTTTTAAAATAGGGTATTTGTTTGCAGGATTATTTGTATCACGTTCTTTTATAGATAATTTGCCATTTTGTTTTCTAACAACTACACAGGTGCGTTTTGGTCCTTTCATCGTTATGCCTTCTATTATTGCCTGTCCGCCGATTGTAGTTTTTCTTTTACATATCGGCATTTCGGTTTGATTTATCATTCTTTAGTTCTCCTCTTCGGTCACTATCTCTGGTTCAATTTCAGGGTCTAAAGCAGGAATTTTAATATAAACCGCTGTGCCTGCACCAACTCTGCTTGTTATATCAAGTGAGCCATTATGCATTCTTACAATTTCATCTGTTACCGCAAGACCGATACCACTGCCACGTTGTTTCGATGAGCCTTTATAAAATTTCTCTTTAACAAATGGAAGTTCGGCTTCTGGAATGCCATTGCCCCAGTCTCGCACACAGATTACAATAGTATTTTCCTGTCTATAAAGCGAAATTTCAATCTTTCCGCCAGACATACCGTATTTTGCAGCGTTATCTATTATATTTAAAAATACCTGTTTCATACGATGTCTGTCACCAGAAACAATATAGCTGTCAGGCTCTTTTTTGTAGTGCAGAGTCATTCCAGAGCTTTGAAGCAGATTTTCATACATATATACAGCTTCATAAAGCTCTCTTGATAGGTCGAAAATTTCAATATTAAGTGTCATTCTACCAGATTCCATACGGGCAAAATCTAAAAGTTCCTCGACCATTTGGGTGAGTCTGCGGCTCTCTTTTTGGATTATATCAAGTCCTAACATAACATCTTCTGGATTTTGTGCACCCATTGAAGTTAGTGTTTCACTCCAACCAGCAATGGCGGTAAGTGGAGTTCTAAGCTCATGTGATACAGACGATATAAACTCATTTTTTATTCTTTCAGCTTTGGCGATTTCATCAGACATATTGTTTATTGAGTCACAAAGCTGACCTATTTCATCATCATATGTTTTATGAAGTCGCATACCATACTGACCAGCTGCAATTTCCTTTGCAACTTCATTTATTCTTGTAACTGGTATTAAAATCGAGCGAATAAAATAGCTATTAGATGCAATAACAAGCAGTAAGAATAAAAAACATGCTGCAATAGATGCTAAAATGACTATTGTTATCTGTTTTTCAGCGGTTTCAAGTGAGGAAATCATACGCACAGCACCTATAAGCTCGCCACGAGATGAAAATATAGGCTCACTAAGGCTCATTATACGTTCACCTGTCATAGGATCATCACCAGACCAACTACAAACCCTATTTTCCCATAATGCTCTATCTGCATCATCTGTTGAAGGTACAGAGTCGGCTGTAAGCTCGGAAGTTGATAAAATTATTCTGCCAGATGTATCTATAAATTGAAGTTCTACTTTGTCTTTATCTTCATAACTAAGGGCATATTGTCTGATACCACTTAAATATTGGTCATATGTGCTTGTAAAATTATCCCTTATAGAAGATACTGTGCTATGCACTCGGTTTTTTAAATTATCTCTTATAGATGAATAATAATAACTAGATATGCCAACAGATACAAATATAATTATAACGGCAAGTATAACAACAACAAAGCTAAGAGAGTTTACAAGCCATCTGCCTTTAAGTCCACCAGGGGCATGTTGCACACGAATTTCTTTTTGCGGAGGGGTTTTTTTAGGTGGTGGTTTTATTGGTGTTAAACGATATTTCATGATTGCCACATATACCCATATCCACGCACTGTTGTTATATATTGTGGATTTGCAGGGTCGTCCTCTATCTTTAGTCTGAGTCTTCTGATATTTACATCGACAATTTTAAGCTCGCCCACATAATGATGCCCCCAAACCATTTCAAGAATATCATCTCTTGAAAGTGCTTTGCCAATGTTTTGCATAAAGGTTCTGAGTATTCCATATTCTATCTGGGTTAATTCTATTTTAACCCCGTTTTTTTGCACTTCTCTAGCTCGTAAATTGAGCTTAAAAGGTCCAGATTTTATTGTTTCATCATCTGCAAAAGGATTGCCTGCAACACGTCTGAAAAGTGCATCAACTCTTGCAACAAGCTCTACAACAGAAAATGGCTTTGTTACATAATCATCTGCACCTGTCATAAGACCAGTGACTTTATCAGCCTCTTGAGTTCGTGCAGTAAGCATTATTATTCCTGCTGAATAGCCTTGTGTTCTAAGTGTTCGGCAGACTTCATAACCATCTATCCCAGGGAGCATTACATCTAAAATAGCTACTGCTATATCTGTGTTTTGCTGATATAAATCAAGTGCAAGCTCGCCAGAATTTGCTTCTATAACTTCATATCCACCTCTTTTTAAATTGAGGACAATAAAACTTCTAATGCTATCTTCATCTTCTAATACTAAAACTTTTCGTTTCATTTAAATATACTCCTTATTATTTTTAATTGTTCCATGATTGTGAAATAATTGAAAAACGCTCTTTTATTTGTTCATAGCTCAGGTTAAACCGACTATTTGCTGCATTTTCTGGAATTGAAACAGTATATATTTCGGTTGTTGTGCGGGCAAGCTCAAACATAGAGTCTTGAGAGGCATAATAATTTCTCATATCGCCAGTCAATCTGTGAATGGTAAATAGTTCGATAGGTTCACTTGGTGAGCTATAATCTAAAAATGTTGTCTTGGTTTCATTTTCATCTGTTGATTTAACAACTGTGATGTTTGAACGCCAAGCATCAGAAATCATAAATTGCCAGTTTTCTGATACATTTTGATATGTTGTACACACTCTTACAGGTGCATCGCCTGTGCTAAAAGCGTACCAATCAAGCATATATGCAGATTCTGATGATGACTGTGAACCAGATTGATTTTGTGTGTTAGGCGTTAAAGGCATTAATAAAGCAAGCGGAACTTCTGTAACTTGGTCGTTGTTTACATCGCTTGATGGTACAGAAACAGGTCTATATGTGCTGTGCTTTGTGCCGTCTTCACTTTCAAGAGTTATATTTCTAAAGCCTTCATCATCATAAACAAAAATATCGGTCATAAGTCCTGTGCTGATTTCAACCTTACTCTCAGCAAAAATTGCAGGCTGATAACCTCTTAGTAAACCTTTTTTTAGGCTTACTATATTTTGGGTTTCTGGTGAAAGTATAGCTTCACCTTTTAAAGTCAGTTTGCTTGAATTTTCTTCTTTTACATAAAGCTGTGCAATTCTTCTGTTTGTTTCGTCTTTTGTGAATAAAATTAAATCATCTGTACCGTTGTTATCTAAATCTGATGTTATAAATGACTGGTATGTTGTTTCAAGCAAAGTTACAAGCTTTTCATTTGAAAAAGCACAAACGGTCATACCAGATGTTGAGTTATCTCCGCTGAGTTTCCAAGAGATAAGTATACCTTTTTGACCATCAGGTGATAAGGTTGGGTATGATACAGAGGTGATTTGTGCAGCGGTTGCTGATACACTACCTAAAGATATATATTCCTCATTTTCTCTCTGGAATACATAAATATGGAATTTATCAGGATTTTTAGATTCGCAGAAAAATGCAACTGCTTCATCTTCGCCATCTAAATTTAAATCCATAAGCTGAACAGTATTTCTGTTTTCTCCTGATTGTGGAGATACTGCTATTGCTCCTTTTGATGTGATGTTATTTATTTGTTTTTGCAATGATTCATATGTTGCACTTGGTCTAGGGGTTTTTAAAAGTTCATCGCCTGATTTAAAGGTGCAACCACTCAAAATGGTAAGACAGGCGATAAACAAAAGTAATCTTTTCATAATAATATTTTCCTTAAAAAAGATTTGATATGCTA
>ERZ1090868.1521-NODE-1523-length-12206-cov-37.930541_pt1 | contig 12206 bp, 8 predicted proteins | sample MGYA00478475_ERZ1090868 | MGnify/ENA primary metagenome ERZ1090868 (study PRJEB33644, sample SAMEA5815747) | chicken gut metagenome | biome: Chicken; feature: Gastrointestinal Tract; material: Caecum | place: Ireland | collected 2019-01-01 | study: A study of...
ACCTCCTTGTATTATAGAGTAGTAGTTATTAGAGCCCCTCTCCAAGGGCTGTGCTACACTGTAAGGGATGCTGTGGATTGGTGCAATTCTCCTACCACAAGATGGTTCACGAAAGGTTCCAACCACAGCCCCTTACAATTTTGTTGATCAGTTAAATACCGCCAGACGGTTTATGTGGAACAAGGCTACAAAAGTAAGGTGCACTGTGGATGCAGCATCACATATTTACCGCTGGAGGGATTTGTTATGGTGGTTTCTGTTGGTATCGACGTCTCAAAAGACAAACACGATTGCTTTATCGTCAGTTCTGAGGGGGAAGTTTTGGCAGATGCGTTCATGATTCCCAACAACATAGACGGATTTCACTGTCTATTGCAGAGAATCCAGGATTGTGCTACACCCCAGGACAAAATAAAAGTAGGGCTTGAGGCGACCGGGCATTACAGCTACAACCTTCTCGGGTTTCTCCTTGACAACGGTCTGACCACCTATGTCCTGAACCCCTTGCGCACAAACCTCTACCGAAAAAGCCTCAGCCTCAGAAAGACCAAAACCGACCGGGTGGATGCACGAACGATTGCTTCTATGCTGTTATCCGATGCAGGCCTCAAACCCTACACAAATACAGCATACCACAACGAGGAGCTAAAGTCACTAACCAGATACCGTTTTGACAAGGTACAGGAACGCGCCAAACTGAAAAGTTCCGTCTCCCGGCTGGCCTGTATCCTGTTTCCCGAGCTGGAAAAGCTGGTACCGTCTGTGCACATTGCCTCGGTCTACGCCTTGCTGGAGGAGTTTCCAGGCGCCAAACAGGTCGCCAGCGCCCATTTGACCAGGCTGAAAGCCCTGCTGGAAACCGCCTCCAAAGGCCGCTACAAGCGGGATATGGCGCTTGCTATCCGCAATGCCGCCAGAAACTCCATTGGTTCCCGGATGCCTGCCAAGTCTCTTGAACTTCAGCATACTATCCGCCTCATTCGCGAATTGGATACTGAAATCACGGAAATCGAAGAACAGATCCAGTCCATTATGGATGAACTCCATTCTCCTATTACCACTATCCCCGGATTGGGCTTCCGTATGGCCGCCATGATCCTTGCTGAAGTGGGCGATTTTTCTCGCTTTGACTCCCCGGACAAGTTGTTGGCTTATGCCGGGATGTCGCCCTCTACTTACCAGTCCGGCCAGCTTAAAAATTGCTACCCGCACATGGAAAAGCGCGGCTCCAGGTACCTGCGTTACGCTCTTTTCAACGCTACCAAGTATGTCTGCCACTGGGATACCAACTTTGCCGCTTATCTTGCCAAGAAACGGGCGGAGGGCAAGCATTACAATGTCGCCATTTCTCATGCAGCCAAAAAGCTTGTGCGTCTGATTTTCGCTATGGAAAAATCCGGGATACCCTACCATTTGACCGTCTGACCGCTTTCGTCTTGCTAACCGGGGCCCGCTCGGGCCTCTGCTTTGCTATACCCTTTTTGAGCCATCTGGTTTTTCGCCTCCACTCATTTTTGGGGTTGACTTTTAATAGTTAATCTTTCGGATTTTGGTGCGGATTAAATTGCCAAGCACCACTTTAGTATTATAAAGAATTGCATATATGGCGCGTTTTAGGGATTTTGCTATGTACGTATGTACAGGTTCTGTACGCACGTACATAGCAAAAAGGCGAAGCTCTCTCATATACGGGATTTTGCTTGTTCCCAAAATGGGAACAGCCACTTCAAGGGAGTAACAAACGGTTACGCCATTTGAGGCCTTGCACTATGCTCTGCTGTACGAAACTCGTACATACGTACATAGCGAAAAGGCCAAGTTCTCCCATATACGGTTTTATCCCCAGAGGGAAGTGGGCATCTCCGGCCGGACCAGGGCTTCAATTCCCAAGTAACCCCATACGCGGCGGCCTGCCGAGTTGGCGATGTTGTTGGTGTGCTCCAAATTGTACTTTTTCAGGTTGGCAATCAGGTTATCGCTGAAGCTCCGGGCTTTCAGAGTCACCAGGTTGTTCTCCTCACACCACATCTTATAAATGGCATAGAGGTCCTTGGAGCTGATGCAGGCATCCGCTTTAAGGCGGATATAATCCTCCGCCTCCATGAAGTCGAAGAAGTTGTTATTGTCCCGCCTGACCAGCTCCCGGTTGTGCCGGGCACGGTCGCTTTCAGTGAACTGAAAGCCATTCCTGACCAGACGCTGCAACCCCTCAAAGGCCCACAGAAAAACTCCTTCAGCTTCGGCAGCCATCTTCTCGGCGATGTCCGGGTCGTCCATCCGATCGGCTGGCTTGTCCCTGGTGGTCAGGACCAGTTGCCGCCGGTAGAAGCCGTCTGAGCGATCATACAAGGCTTGTAAATCTCCATTGCTGAAGGCCAGCAGCCGGGCGTACATCCAGCCTTGATAGCTTTGCTTGCCCTTGCGTTCCAGGTCCATCTGGCCCTGGGCAGTGACAATGGACTTGACGTAATTGGTCTGCCGCAGGGCCTCGATGCGCATATCGTCGTCCACACAGAGCAGGACATGTTCCAGGTCAGCCCGGGCGAAGCGATTCTCGGATATTTTGCCGATGCTGCCGTCTTTCATATTGGTGCCGAACAGCTTAGACAGGACCACGCCGATTTGGCTTTTGCCCTCGCCGCCCCGGCCCTTGATGACCATCATCCGCTGGCCCTTGTTGCTGGGAATGAGGCAGTACCTGATAAATTCTTGAACCGTGGGAATATCTTCGGGGTAGAGCAGGTCGGACAGGAACCGCAGCCAGTGGGCAGGCTGGGCCGCTGCGGGGTCATACCGAACGGGAAGCCGGTTGCGGACCACTTCTGGCTTGCCCTCCTGAAAGCTGCCGTTCAGGTAAAGGGTGCCGTTGGCCAGGTGGATACAGTTGGTGACTGGCGGGAAGTCCTCCACCTGGGCGGAGAGTTTGAGCAGGTCCAGGATATTGCCCACCTTGCGGGCTACGTTACTACTGGCATAGTCCCGAAGCTCCTCATAAATCATGCTGCGCAGGGGCATCTCGTCGGTGACACGACCGTATTCGGTAAAGAAAAAACCGTTGCAGAAAACAATTTTGTGTGTGGACAGGAATGTCTCACAGAAAACCGCTTCGTTGATCCGATGCCCTTCTTCCAGCCAAACCGGATCGTGGGAGCTGGGCCGGTAGGTTTTGCTTTTCATGCGGCCTCCTTTGCTTTGAGGGTATCCAGGTGGGTTTCCATTCTGGGCAGAAGCTGACCATCCAGCAGGCGCTTGGCAGTGGTCACCTTCTGAGAGGCCGGCCCAAAAGCCAGACGATCCATGAGGTCATCTACGACATCCAGCATGTGCAGGGCTTCCACAAAGCGATCGTCCAATGATTCCTCCGGGGAGAGGGGAGCAAATTCTGTTCGCCACCGGGTCAGCAGGTTACGGTAGTCGTAGAGGACTCGGAGACAGTGGGCAATATCCTCTTGCTGGGCGTTCGAGGAGGCGATAGGTGGCTTGGGCAGTGCAACCGCGCCGGATGGGGGCTTGTCCGGGCTGAGGTCAAAATCCCGAACCAGTTTCCGGGCAGCCTGTAGGCTGCTAAGGTCGAATATGCGGGCGGTGAGGTCGATGACATCGCCGGTAGCCCCGCAGCCGAAACAGTAATAATAGGCATCGTTCAGCTTCATGCTGGGGGTGTGGTCCTCATGGAAGGGGCACCGGGTCATCCCGGTGGTCGTGATGGGCAGGCCGTACAGAGCTGCGGCCTGTTTCACGGTAACGGCAGTCTTTATGGTTTGAAAAAGATTCACTTGCACCTCGCAATCTTGATAGGGTGATGGCACACGGTGCCTTACCATGTGCCCGGGCGGATAAAGTTTGCCGGTCCTCCCTCATCGCTTCTGGCAGGCAACCACTCATCTCTGAGGGCGCTGTGCCATCCCTTTCGGGCGCTCGCTCCGAGTGGAGGTCGTGGCGGTTTGGGCGGTGAGGACGGTCATTCAGATTTCACTGCGATCTATCTTACCAGAAAATCCAGAGCTTTCCCATATGTCCAAGAGGTTGGAAATTTGCCCCAAAATGCCCCGATTTCCACGCTCTTGGACAAAACAAGGCCCTCTCGCAGCGTAACGAGAGGGCCTCTTGGTCAATATTCTGTTGGGCGATATTTTCGGTAGCGGCTACCAAAATTCTTTTCTATGCCATCCGCCTGTATGCTTTGGCGAGGGTTTGTGATACAATAGGGCAAAGTCCCAGCACAGAAGGAGGGCTGAATTATGGAACAGGACAAGCGAGGCCGAGGTCGGCCAAAAATCGACACACACATTACCGAGGCTTACGCTTCCAGCAGACGGCAAGCTGTCAATGCTGTGTACATGTATGAAGGTGTCGATCTAATTTCGGTAGCGGCTACCGAAATTCCAGACAGTGACCTTCTATGGTGCTCCGATGCCTCTACTCGAACGGCGGGCGGGAAACAGGGCATTCTGGAGCAGCTTGGACGGATGCTTATCCAGGACAAGTTCAGCCAGGACGACTGTATTACCATCGCCAACTTTGCAATCCAAGCGTTGAAAGTGGGACATACTTCCAGAGAGATTGAAAAGGCGATTCGTAAAGTCCGGCTCACGAACAAGAAAGCCTCTGCCGATCCAGAAAATGAGGCACTCAACCATACGGCGGTCAATGCGCTGAACGAGCTGCGGGCAATGGGCGGTACAGATCACACGATTCTGTAAAAAGTGAAAGGCTTGCCGCTCTCCCTGCACGAGCTTCCTGCCCCCTTCCGGCGGCGTTGTCCGGCTCGCTCTCCCTGGTCGTTCTGGGGGAGGTCCTGGCCGGGTATTCCATGCAGACGGTCGTTCGGTTCTCAAAGTGCAAACAGGGCTACGGAACCAAAAAATCGCTACACAAACAGACCGGAAAACTCTCCCTTCTCGGGAGGCCTCCAGTTCTGTTTTATGTAGCGATTCAATTTGTTCTAAAACTGCTCCGATTGCTCTGAATGCTTTGAGAATCGAGCCAAAATATCTGTATGATTTATTTTTCCATATTCAATTGTTTGGCGAGTATATCATGGGTTTGCATGGGATGTCAACAACTTTTTACGGCAGCAAAACAATTTCGGCATGATGCAATAGAACGGGTTGAAAATTTTGGCAAAACGCTAAATAGAACGAAATATTGGAACGAAAGACGAAGGTGATATACCTTTGTTCCGCAGACAGCAAAAGGCTGGCAGCCTGTGCTTTTGGGCACAAACTGTCAGCCTTTCTTTGTCGCTGTTGCTGCCCCGCAGGGGCACCTTGTGCGCCAGGAAAGCAGGGGGACCTCCGTTCAGCTGCTATCTGCTGCACAAAGGTATAACACACTAGACTTTGCGGAGCAAAGTCGTGTGCCACGAAACCCCGGCGCGGTTTCTTTGGATTCTTCCGGCTATCGTGTTGCCCACTGGTTTCAGGCAATAGCGGATGCGGGCGTCAACTCGTACACATGGTCGAACTGACCTTTGCGTTCATCGCTCAGGTGGTGGCTGATGAGAATCAGGGTCAGGTCAGGGTTGGAGAGCAGGCTCTTTTCAACGATGTCGGCGTTCTTCTGGTCCAGGGCGCTGGTGCCTTCGTCCACCAGCAGGATGCTGCGGTTATGGATCAGCGCACGGGCGATGGCCACACGCTGTTTCTGGCCACCCGAAAGGGCACTGCCTTCCTCGCCCACCGGCGTGTCCAAACCCTGGGGCATATTGGCAAGGTCGCCTGCCAGGGCGCTGTCACGCAGTGCTTTTTCCATCTGCTCGTCGGTAAAAGGTTCGCCCAAGGTGATGTTTTCCCGGATGGTAGTATTGAACAGGAAAACATCCTGTTCGATGTAGCTCATTTGCTGTTGGAGCTGCTCTGGCGTGTAATCCCGTATATCCCGGTTATCAAAAAGTATCTTGCCTTGATAGTCAGGCAGCCAGCCCAGCAGGATTTTCAGCAGGGTGCTCTTGCCGCAGCCAGAGGGTCCGGTCAGAGCGTATTTGCCGCCCTTCTTGAATTCCGCGTTCATGTGGACCAGGATCGGCTTCTTTTCATCGTAGCAGAAAGAGACATCCTTGACCGTAATGCCTTTCTGCAGGGTAGGCAGGCCAAAATCAGGAAGCTGTGCTTCGCCGGCATGAACGGTAATCTTATCGAAATAGGGCTTGCTGGCCGAGAAGGAAATCTGCAAGCTCACAAACTGTTTCAGCCCGTTGTATACGTTAGAGCAGATGGTTCCGACGCTGACCATCACTGAAACATTCAGAATCCCGATCAGAACCAGGATACCGGCCAGCAGCCGAATCCCAACCTGAAAGACTACACTCAGAAAGCCCATGCCATTGCTTACGGCACTCTTCAAAACATACAAGCGATAGCGGGGCTGCTCCATTTGTTGGCTTGCTTCTTCGGTTCCCGAAATCAGGCGATTCCCATGGCCAAAAAATTGCAGAACATCAAATCCGCCCATCAAATCTTTGAACAGACCTACGGCCTGCCCCTGCAGGCGTGAACAGGTTTCTGCAGCCCTTTTCAGCTTGCCGTCAAAGAGCTTGGGCAGAAGGATCATGGCCAGCCCCAACAGAAGGGAAGCTCCCATCAACGACCAATGCAGGAAATACAAGGCTGCAAGACTGCTCAAAATCTGTGCAGTCACACCGAACAGGCTAAAAAAGGAATCCCAGCCCAGCTGTTCCATCTGCGCTACATCGTTGGTAAATGCAGACAGGTAGCTTCCGCTCTCCTCCGTGTGGAACTGCTGATAGCTTTTCTTCATGAGTGCGGCAGTCATATCTTTGCGCTCCAGTGCATTGATACCGCTCATGGCGCGATAATGGAACACAGTCTCAAAATGAGATGCAAGAAAGCTTACAGCCCAGATCAACAGATGGGTTAAAAGTCCCCCCAAAAATTTTTGAGGATCCTGCTCCAGCAGGCCGTCCAGCATGACCATAGAGGTCAGCGCCGCAAAGACCTCAACACCGTAAGCTCCAATCTGGCAAAATACTGTCAATAAAGAGTTTTTCCATTCTTTTCGCAGGTAGTACATCATAATAACAACTCGCCTCTTTTTCTTACTTTGGGTGGATATTGGGATTGGCGTTCAGTAGTTAGACGAATGGCAGCATCGAAGTGTTTTCAGAAGTATTTTACAATACATCTTGAAACTTGACCATATCGTTTTGTGTTAGATAAAGGAAAATTCTGATAGAGAAGCTGAAGGAACACAGGAATCTGGTAAATGGTCAATCAAAGCTTTTTTGCGGCACTGCATATTAAAGCAGCTCAATACATCCCTGCAACTATAACATTTTTGATTCAAATTTACTTTCCACCACAGAGCATTGGCATCTTCATTTATGACGACGCCTTTTTGCGGGTCAACATATCCAATGCTGTTTTCAGGAGAATCCAATGCAACAGTACATTTCTCGATTTTTCCATTTGCGCGAAAAACTAGACTGTGGCGGTAGCTCGCATAGCATATTTTAGAGAACAAACCTGAACGTTCGTTTTCACATTTCATTCCAATGTGATGTAGATAATTGACATGTTCTGAAACCAATTCATCGGCTCTAGACGAGGTGAGAAGATTCAGCTTATTTACAGACGTACCTCCCCAATTTCCAACGGGACGCACAAGAACCGAAAAGCGGCTGTCATGACCAAAAAGTTTATGCAAATAATCATACCAGCTAAAATCTCTGTCGCCTTCAAGAATATTGTGTCTAATTGTGACACGAAAAGAATATTCATTCTGAGGCAGCATGGAAAGATCCAGCAGATTTTTTAATATAACTTCCAGCGTTTCTTTGCCAGAGAGTAAGGGTCGAGTTTTATTGTGAGACCACCCATCTAAAGTGATTTGGTATGAGGTAATGCCGAGTTTGTAAAATTTCTTGAACAGTTCAGCGGTTAAAAGGTATCCGTTGGTAGTCATAAAAGATCGATACGCAGTGTTAGATTTGGTACATATTGCTTTAGTCTCTGAAGCAATATCGCAGACGATTTCAGGGAAGAGGGTGGGTTCTCCTCCAAACCATCCAATGGAGACATGTTTAAAATGAGGCGCTTGTTCAAGGATATACTTTTTGATTTTCTCGATTATATAAGGTTTCATTGCAATGGGTTCATGGGATTCATAGCAATATGGACAACGGAAATTACACCCCTCAGTCGGCATAATTGTAAGGGTGAGTACCTGATTCATTATGAGTTGTATTTCGGTGAGAGTTTTGTTTAACTCCGCGTAATCTAACAAAAGCTCTTCGTCATGCAAACATTTCGTAAGTTTAGATGATATGTTTTTACACCCTCCGTTCTGTATTAATGCAGAAAATTCGTCTTTATAAGCAGGATTTGTAATTTCAACGACATTTTTATAAAGCTCAGACTTGATTAAAACTGCTTGATCATTTTCGCTGACCTTTGCATAGGGTACAAGTTTGTACATAAGTCCTCCAAAATATTTTAAGTTGTAAAAATTGATTCTATACTTATGAAAATGAATGGTCTAATAAAAATGGCTTCAGATATTTCTGAAGCCATTCCTGTGCTGCAATTAGTTTGGTATTTAAATCAACTGCAGCTGCAGTTCCCATTGTGATCAAAGATGCAATCGACATCCACAATGGTAGTCTTCTTCTCAATAACCTGCATAGTGATTTTTTCCTTTCAATAAAATTCGGCTTGGGGCTTTCGTTTGTTCGTATCCCTTGCTGTGACTGTATTGTAGCACATCCTGCCGCCCAGCAACATATCGCGCCAAGTTACTTGAAAATAACACAAAACGATAAGTTTTCAGTAAAAATTGAACCGTTCACTGGAAATCCACTGTGCAATCCTTTATAATAAAGATATTACTTCCATAGGAGGGTTTGGGGATGAAAAATGTTTTCCTTGGCGAGTACATCAAGCAGCGGCGGCTGGACCTGGGCCTGACCCAGGAACAGCTCTGTGACGGCATCTGTGAGCCTATGACCCTTTCCAGGCTGGAAAATGGCAAGCAGACCCCCAGCCGCAACCGGATCAACGCTATTTTGCAGCGGCTGGGCCTGCCGGACGACCGCTACTTTGCTCTGCTAAGCAAAAATGAGCTGGAGATGGAGGCCCTGCAAACGGAAATTGTGGCCTGTAATGTGACCGAAAAGGTCTCCGAAGGTTTTGAGAAGCTTGCCCAGTTTGAAGAGCTGGCAGAGCCGGATGATCAAATCGCACGGCAGTTCATTCTGCGTTCTAAGGTGCTGTTGGGACGTTTGGATGGACGTTATACACCGGAGGAGCAGATCGATATGCTGATGCAGGCCATCCGGCTGACCGTGCCACGCTTTCATTTGGATGAGATCGAGCGTTTTCTCTATTCAAAAGACGAGATCAAAATCATCAATCAAATTGGAATCGCATATTCCGATGATGGACAAAACAAAAAAGCAGCTGAAATTTACTATCAGCTGCTTAGATATGTGCGCAAGCATTTTAAGGAAACCATAACATCTATTGGGGTGTTGCCTTTGGTCCTCTACAATTATGCTCGGGTACTGGATTTGTGTGGGCGCTATGAGGAAGGTGCTGCACTCGCTAAAGAAGGCCAGGAAGCCTGCATTCAGTATGGACACTATCGATTTTTACCTGCTTGTCTGGAAATTGAAGCAGAGTGTCGGCATTTTATGGGAGATGATGAAAGCAGCAGAGAACTGTACTATCAATCGTACTATCTCTGTAAAGCTATCAAATATAAGGTAGGATTGGATGTCGTAAAGAAGGAAGCCAAGGAATATTTGAATATCCAATTCACCTATTAATCCATATCTCCAAATCCCGGCATAGCGTCACACGGCTGGATGCCCGGCTTGTCCGGGTTCTCGGGCTGCTCGGGATCTTCAGGCTGCTGGGGGTCAGTTACGCCGGGCTGCTCGGGCAGGTCTTCCGGCTCGGCGGCAAAGCAGGGCACGGCCAGCAGGCTGGCGGCCAGTACAGCAGACGCAAACAGGGCAAACAAACGTTTCATATGGTATCGTTCCTTTCGTTTTGTGATGGCAAAAGGATACCACGATAACACATCCCAGGCCATATCGTGTCATGTTGCTTTTTTCTAACACAAAACGACGGGTTTTCTGCGGAACAAGGTCAGCCGATAGAACCAGAAGACGGCCACCCAAAACAATAGCCAAGTTAGGCCTCGGCCAAGCTGGGAGCTTGAGTAAGCCCTGGAAGGGCAGCGTACCGGCAAGAATCTCGCAAGGTACCGAAAAATCTTGCACTTGCATCAACACAGCAGCCCGTAAATAGTCAACCGACGTCTTAACGCTTTCTAAAAAGATTGTTATTATCCTGTTTTCGCTTCACTTGATGCTTGAAACTAGAGCAGGGTTTGGGGAAGGCACTCCCCAACAAGTATGACCGGACAGTACGACGCGATTTCAAAATTTGAAATTGTGGCCACAGGTCGATACTTGCTTATCACTTTTTTCAAAACTTTTCCATCTCTGGTTTTCAAAAAACACCGCGGCTTTTTCTGATATACCAGCTATTTGCAGCAAAACGCTTGCCTTGCCTCGCAAAATATGGTATACACATTATACGAAAGTTTGCCGCATCGTATCCAACCGAAGGGAGGCCACGCCATGACCGCCGTGATCTACGCCCGTTACTCCTCCGACAGCCAGCGCGAGGCCTCCATTGAAGGCCAGCTGCGGGATTGCAAAGACTACGCCGAGCACAACGGCATCGCCATCGTGGGCACCTACATCGACCGGGCCTACTCCGCCAAGACCGACGACCGTCCCGAGTTTCAGCGGATGGTCCAGGACAGTGCCAAAAAGATTTTTGATGCAGTTCTGGTCTGGAAACTGGACCGCTTTGCCCGCAACCGCTACGATGCGGTTTTTTACAAGCGGCAACTGGAAAAGAACAGCGTCCACCTTGTCTCGGTCATGGAGCCGATCTCCAGCGGCCCTGAGGGCATCATGGTCGAGAGCCTGCTCATTGGCATGGCCGAATACTATTCGGCGGAGCTGGCCATCAAGGTGGCCCGCGGCGAACGGGAAAACGCCCTCAAATGTAAGTACAACGGCGGCGTGGTGCCGCTGGGCTATGTCATCGGCAAAGAGGACCGGCTCTATCACATCGACCCCGAGACAGCTCCTATTGTACAGGAGATCTTCACCCGCTATGCCGACGGCGAACCTGCCGAAAAGATTGCGGCTTCCCTGAACGAACGCGGCCTGCGCACCCGTACCGGGAAGCCATTTGTCAAGAACAGTTTCTTTCAGATCTTCAAGAACCGCCGCTACATTGGCGAGTACAGTTACAAGGATATTGTAATCCCCGGCGGTGTGCCCGCCATTGTGGACAAGGACTTGTTCGACCGGGTGCAGGAACGCTTCACCAAGAACAAGATTGCCCATGGCCGCCCAGCCAAAGCGGAATGCAACTACCTCCTGACCACTAAACTGTTCTGCGGTAAATGCGGCACCCTGATGGCCGGCGAAAGTGGCACCAGCCACATGGGAACCACTTATCACTACTATAAGTGCGGCCAGGCCAAACGCAAGGGACAGGCGCATTGCAGCCTTAAAGCGATCCGCAAGGAACCTTTGGAGCGCTTTGTGGTGGATACGGCGGTCAAATTGGTTTTGAACGATCCGGTCATCGAACACCTGACCGATTTGATTTTGGAAGCTCAGGGCCGGGAAAATACCCACCTTCCAGTCCTGAAAGAACAGCTCCGGGACACAGAAAAGCGCCTGTCCAACCTGCTGGAGGCCATTGAGCAGGGCATCCTGACGCCCACCACCAAGCAGCGTCTGGACGAGCTGGAAACCCGCCGGGACGCCCTCAAGGCCAGCATCTTGGAAGAAGAATTGCAGCGGCCAGCTTTGAGCCGGGAACAGATCCTGTTCTGGTTTGAGCGGTTCCGGCAGGGAGATGTGAACAGTCCTGCTTACCAGCGGCAGATCATCGACAACTTCGTCAACTCGGTCTATATCTTTGAGGACCGGGTGGTACTGAACTTCAACTTCAAAGAGAACGCCAAGGCTGTCCCCCTTTGTGAGGTTTTGGGTTCGAGCGCTGATGGGAATGGCCCACCAAACGAAAGCCCCGGAGCCACAGGCTCCGGGGTTTTCGTTTGGCCTGGACATAGCAGACACGGCTCGTTCGAGTCCTGGACTGCTGCGCAGCCGAGGCGCGTCCTGCGGACGAAACAGCCGAGGTACAACGAAA
>ERZ1090868.1523-NODE-1525-length-12199-cov-12.554183_pt1 | contig 12199 bp, 23 predicted proteins | sample MGYA00478475_ERZ1090868 | MGnify/ENA primary metagenome ERZ1090868 (study PRJEB33644, sample SAMEA5815747) | chicken gut metagenome | biome: Chicken; feature: Gastrointestinal Tract; material: Caecum | place: Ireland | collected 2019-01-01 | study: A study of...
ATTATATATATATATATTAATATATATATTAATATATATATATAATTATTCTATTACAAAATCCCGCTTATATGACCGCCAATAGCGCGTTATAACCGCATATATGCTACAAATGTAAATAGGCGTATACAGTATATTGCATACGCCTATGTCATGTGCCATGAAATCATTCTGCGCTGTTGTCAGAGCTATCGTTATCTCCGGTGACATCGAAATAGTCGCTGTCGATAGTTTCCATGCCCTGCCGATATTGTTCGACAAGCTGCTGACGAGTCTTTGTCTCGCCCATAGGGTCATGCGGCGTTGTGACGACATCATACTGGTCACGCATACCATAGTAATTCTTGGCGCGAAATATATACGCTGTAACGTTCATCTTACCTGCCAGCATCAATTTTGCATCAAATACCCGCTGGAAATCGCGCCCCTTCTGGATGATGCGCCATGTGTTAGTCGTAAAACCTTGCGTTCTGCGATGAGCAATATCCTCACATTCTCCTATCGAAAAGCCTGTAGAAAGGTACATTTCCTCGATACAAGGCACAGTACCGGTTTCCGCGCACTCATTGTAATAGTCGGCAATACGTTGAGCGAGTTCATGGTCGTTGGAGACAAGGCGTTTCTGGTTGTTGCGCTGTATTTCCGATACAAATTTTCGTATCAGTGCCTGTTCCTGTTCTGTCTCGCCTGTGATATATCCGAGCTGCATAGGTTTACGGCTGCCTGCTGGTGCTCTCTGCTGTGGTTCGTATGCTTCTACTGCCGATTCCTGCGCTGTGCTTTTGTCGCGCTTCAATTTAGCAAGCTTATTGTTAGATTCTTCACGAAGTTCATCGTTTGATTTCATTGTGCCTCCTGATTTGCCATTGCCGATTCGAACCGCTGTACTGTGCGCTCTTTCTGGCATGAATGAGCTTTCACCGGCGAGACATACTCATTGCACAGCTTCTGCAATTCTTGCCTTTGAAATATTCTCGCTTCAAGTACGTTCTCGAATACTGCCTGTTCCATGTCATGACCGTATCGCTTGTACGACACGGTGTAAAAATGCTTTAATATTACTCGTTTCATCATTCATCACCCATTCTGCGCAAATTCTGTACCATAGTCAAAGCGATTCTCATCAACGCCTGAATTCGTTCGTCTCCGTTGCTTGATAACGCATACTGCATAGCGTCACATACGCTGCATGAGCCATAATCTATCGTTGTATAATAATAATCTATTGTCGTACTTCCCTTACAGTATTCTGTACCGCTATATACCGGATAAATTAAATGTATCTCCCCTACATACCGCCCCGTTTTCATAACCTCAATGCTATCTGTGCCAATATGTATACTGCTTATGCCTATATCGAAACAACGATTTTCAAGACCTTTGTTCAGTATTTTCTTAATCACAAGATTCGCGAGATTTATATAACTATCATCATCGCCGTGTTCTATAGATTTTATGACTTCCTCATTTTGCAAATACTCTTTTAAGTCCTTACCATAGTCGTTCCATGCTTCAATCGCCCAGTCAATCATTGTTCTTACCTCTCTTTTTGCCTACATTCGGGTAGTGTTTATGTATCGCTTCGTATACCGCCTGTCTGGACACTCCAAGCTTTCTTGCCGCTTCCGAGTAGCTTTGCCCGCACTGCTGCCACATCTCGAATTTTTGTACCACAGCGTCCGGCTTCTTTCTATGGCATCTGCACGGCTTTTCATACGACTCTGGTCGCGTCCTTATCATAGTCTTGCCACAGAGTCTGCAAGTGCCAGATAATACGGTGTTTCCATTTTCGAGTCTGATTATCTTCAAATCATAGTCTCCTATCCTAAACATTATATTCCCCCTTGTTTGATGTATTTTCTCCCCTATGTATAGAGGCTGTTTTGACTGTTCTCGTGTAGGGATATATAATTATACCCCTGCTCCTATATGCTCCTGTTTCTCTGCGTGTTATGACGCTTACTCATGCTGTGATTGATTCCGTAAATTGTTCAATCGTTCAGCCGCTTTCGCCTTCGCTTCTGCCGACATCTGTCTCGGTGGGTTTACCTTAATCCACTTCTTCGGCACGATATACTCGTCAACTCCGTTCTGCCTTTCATTCTTGCGGCACTCATCGGGTCTTTCGCGGCACAACTTTTCGAGCTTCCGTACTAACACCGCATTGTATGTACTGACCGAATCTGTTTTATCCTGCTCGTTAAATATGATTATAGTTTCTTGTTCTACTTTTGCAAGCTTATTCATAAATTACCTCTCTCAATGTTTTTGATAACTTCTTCACCTAATAATATATTTATCAGCATATTTGGTAAATCGAGCTGATAAATAACAAGCAAACGTTGTAATAATTCGTTGCCATTAAAATGTAAAAAAGGTATTTCACATTTTCCTAATGGCTCATGTGTTTTTAGTCTGCCGCATGAATCGCGTTCGCATATGATATCCGTATGATTCTTTCTGTAATCATCAAAATACTTTGCTATTTCATCTCCTATAAGTCGTATTTTCTCATACTGTGTTAAATTGAGTCTATATATAATTTTACAATTTTCTATTAATTGATTCCCTCTTGACTTATCAAACGATTCGCCATGAAGCGGGTAATTGGTAATATTATTTTTCAATGAATTTATATATTCATCTATTTCGATTTGCCTTATTAAGTTTGCGAAATAGTCGTTAGCAATACCACTATCAATCATGCCCATATTGTAGCCCTCACTATATACTCAGCGTATGGAATGTGTGCTATATTCCCTATTTTTATCATGCAGTCGAACGGCACCAGATTATATCCTCGTCTGCCTTTGTTCGCTTGCCACTTGTCATAAGCTATGATAGCGGATTCACCGTTTATAAAGTACACATTGTAGTCTTTGTCAGCACACAATATAAATATCGTTTCGCCGACGTTCCTTGCCGCTCTCAAATGCTCAATCTGGTGTGGTCGTATGTCAGCCAACGGCAAGCCCTTCTCATTGTTAGTCTCTTTGCAGTCGAAAGAAACCGGTATACCATAGCTTACTGTGCCGCGAAAGTCGACTGTGCTTTTCTCTTTCACAAAAGACGATACTATTTTCCCGTCTCGTCTTATCGGAGTCCATGCTGTATTTATCTTCTGTACAAGCGCGATTCCCTGTTCAGCATATATTCGATTTTGTCGTTCAACAGCCATTTCAAGCTGTTTACCTTTGTTTGCGTATCCGCTATTCCTCGGCATTGATGTTCCTTTCATATGGCTCTTGTTTCATCATTTATGGTTCAGCTTCAACTTCAACCCATCGTCCACAATTAGGGCAACGCATACTCTTTGTCTTTCGCCATTCGTCAATATCTAATTTTGAGATGTCTATGCTCCACCCTAATCTGTAATTACGTATGCTTGCCCGCCATTTGCAACCACACTCCTCACATTCAAACAAAGTATATTCTGCTTTGCTTTCGTCACCTGATTTAAAAATTTCAATCATGATTTTTCTCCTCGGTCAATCAAATGCACTGTTTAATATCACTCGCTTTCCTCAAATGATTTAACAATCCACGCCATTTCATGGCAGCCTGGGCAATAACAAGCGCATCGAATTTCTTGTTTCTCGTCTGCAAATACAAACACATCCTCATCGCTGGCTTGCCATATACAGCCGCAGTAAATACACTCAAACGTTTCAATTATTCCTTTCTGCGGTTCTCCCATGCGAATTATTTTTATCATATGCCATCCTCACCCCATGCGTCCTTTACAATCCACGCTTCTTCATGACAGTTTGGACAGTGTGCAGTTCTCACATCAGCACCTACTTTTCACCTCTGCCCCGCAGTCAGGACATCTTGTCGCCGCGAATATTCCCCCATCTGCGCCCTCTACGAGCTTGTAGCCGTCATCGTCCGCTTCGAACAGACAGTCACAGAAACGGCAGTAAAATAATTTCGGCTCGTCTTCAACTACGATTTTCGTTTCACACTTGTCCACTCCTTTTGTAATCATATAGCGCACTATCTCATACGGTTCCTCGGGCTCGATGTAATCGTCCTTAAGATTTATCCGACATGAGCCGTCTTCAAATCTATCTATATTCACGACATACTCGAGATTAAGCAGCATTTTATAGCCGTCTTCAGTCACCTCTATGAACCTGTTCATTCTTGCTCCTCCTCCTCGATCGGCGTATCCCAACAGTCCTTGCAGCGTACTTTGGGACTCGGGCAGCTATAACCGAGGTAAGCCGGACAAGAATAGTATTCTTTTATACATTCGGCTTTCGCTTTCGGATACTGTTTCAATAATTTTGACAGCCGTGTCTCCCGTGGATTTTCCTTCGCCCACTGCTCGACAGCTTTGACCAGAAGCTCATAGTCATCATTTGTTATAAAGTTATCACACGCGCCTTGTAACTGACAGTCAAGACATCTGACATTTTTGCACATTCTGGCTTTTTCTTTGAAAAATTCAACCGCGTCCATTCATTTTTGCCCTTTCATGAAGCATCCCCAAAATGTGTTTGACTTCTTCCCGCTGTGATGCCCGAATAAAGGTCTTTGCCCGATCGCCTTCCAAACCTGCTCTGACGGGATTTCAACCTCCGACCACTTGAAAATAAGTACACCGTCCGGCTTGAGTACACGCATACACTCACTGAAACCGTCATGAAGTACGGTCTGCCAATTCTCGCTCAATCTTCCGTACTTCTTCGCAAGCCACGACTTTTCGCTTAGTTTCGCCTTATGAGGTGGGTCAAAGACAACAAGTGAAAATGAATCGTTTGGAAAAGGAAGATTTGTAAAGTCGCATAATATCCGGTTTTACGTTCAACAGCTGTTCTGACCGCCCGTCGTTGCTTGCCCATAAAAACGTATCATTTTCCTCGCGGATATCACAATACAGCGCCGCCGGATGGTGCTTGTCAAACCAGATTGACCGTGAACCGCAGGTCACGTCAAGGATTTTCTTGCCTTGAAAAGGGAAATCACTCACAACAACTCCTCCTCTCGTAACTTCTTCGTTATATCTTCCGATGTGAGCCTGATCAGCATAGGCTCAAAGTCAGCATAAGCTTGACGGCAATATCTGTATGCCTGATCCGCCATTTTTAGCGATTCATACTCACCATATTTGTAAAGCTGTCCATTGGGGCTTACCCACCACAGCACATATGTCCGCTGATGTTCCTCATCGCGTTCAGCATCGTCCAGTGCCGCTCTGAGCGCGGCGGCGATAATTTCTGCATCCTCCTCCATCCCCAGCAGATAGTCGGTTGACACGCCGAAATACATAGCGTATTTTATCAGCGTGATTATGTTCGTCACGTGCTTGCTGTGCTCGTAGTAGTAGACGCTGCATGGCGACATCCCTATTTCCTCCGCCAGCTCGTCCATAGTCAGACCGCGTTCCTCTCTCAGCGTCTTCATCCGCTCGGCGCAGGTCTGAACCTTTGACATATAGTCGTTGTATTTCATACTGTTCTCCTTTAACTTGCCGGTAACTTGCCGGTAACTTGCTTACTCGGCTTCATCTCACGCGCTCCACACGCGCCGTACAGCCGCGTTTAGTCTGCGGCATATATATTCATCCCTTGTCACCGTTTTCGTGCCCCTGTGCATCTTCCTCCACGTTCTCGCAGTGGAAATCCTCGCAGTATGTCACCTCGTTACGATTCAGTATCATGAATTCGTATGCATGGTCTGATTTTATGATTACTGCCAAATGCATATTGTCGCTACATAGCGGAATAATCTCCCTGCTTTTATTCTTTCGCTTTCCATCAATCCAAGGATATAACCAGTATATAAAAATATTAATACCGATTATAAGTGCCGCAATAAACAGTGCTTCATAAATCAATATTTTATCTATATGACATCAACGCCCCTTTCCTTTGTGTGCTTGTCGAGCTCATCTTCCATTTGTCCCTCACTCTATAACTTTTATAAAGTGCTTATCGAATAAATAAGCAAAGTTTTCCGCCTGTCTGGATTTGCCGTTGTCGTCTATACAACTGCCGTTGTAAAATTTGTATATTTTACCTTTCGTAAACCCTCTACAGCCGCTGTCGTTACAACACACCACCTTTCCGGTATATCCGGCTGGCTTAAATAGCTTGCTTATAGCTTCTTTCGCGCCAATTTCAGCGTTGTAGGTATCTTTGAAATATCTATTTACAGATACTTCTTTGATACATTTGCCTTCCTGTATAAGTTTAGCTGTAGTGGTGTCGCCGTTAACTGCGATAATGATTTTCCAATTTATGTCATTACCCAGTAGCTTTATTGCACTTGCCGGCACATAATATCCACGTCCACTCGGTACAAGCCCGTGAGAAATCCAACCGTCCTCACACGGGTGGTCAAACTCCACATCACAATATGTTTCTGCAAAAATACGATATTCCGGTTTAATGACTTTGCCAGTCATGCCTTTCTTTGCAAAACCATAATCCTCAAGCATTATTACTCTATCGCCTATTTTCATTTTAATGTCTCCTTTGTGTTTATCGGATTTTCTCTATGCTTATATTATATCACACATTTGCCTGTTTGTCAATAGGTTTCTGCATAATTTCCTTGCTATTTTATATCATTTCCAATCCTGCCGCTGTAATAATCGTGCAGGTCATTTTCGTTGTAATATCGGGTGGATTTTACCATGATAAATGGCAGCCCATTCTTGCGAGCCGTTCTCAAATCATGGTCGAGCAGAGCATATTTGTCAAGATAAAACTTTGCTGAATAATATGTTTTGCCGTCTTTTTCAACCATTATCATTTTCATAAGCCTAACAACTTCCTCATATCTTGAAAATTTTCGACCGCTTTTTTCGTTCTGCGGCTCTTGCCTTTCACTTCAACTGGCAAGCACATCTCCAGTATGCGGTCATATATGCGCTTTTTGCTGATATCTGTATCGCTCATCATTTCCTGCAATGACAAATTCGTCGTTATTATCAGCGGATTACCTGAGCGATACCGTGTATCGATAATATTGTATACTTGTTCACGCATGAAACTCGTCTCTCGCTCAATGCCGAGGTCGTCGATTACAAGCAGTCCATACTCGGCAAGTCGGCTCATATATGCTTGCTTGCCATCGAATTTCTCCTGCATTGCGTTGATTATCTCTGCAAAGTTAGTCATTAATGCAGAATATCCTTTTTCTATGACCGCATTAGCTACACAAGCGGCATAAAACGTCTTTCCTGTGCCGACATCGCCGTACAATATCAAGCCTTTGCCGTTTTTCTTCATGTCCGAGAAGTTATCGACATACTTTCGCATTGCTTTTGATATAATACTGTCCGCCGAATCGTCTTTATCAAAAGTCCATTCTGCCATTTCTGCATTATGAAACGCTCTCTGCTTTAAGTCGGATATCTCACCACGCTTGATAATTTGTTGCCTTTCCTGCTCTTTGCGATTTCGTTCAGCTGTACCACACTGGCAAAGGCACGGCACAACTTTTCCTGCTAATATTCCTGCGTTTTTATCAAACCGTTTCTGCTTCCTCGTGTTACATTTATGGCAGTATAGCAAACCGTCATCACCTATATAATCGCCCTCCTCGAATTTAATCGAGTTTTCGCAAGCCTTTATAGTCTCCGCGAAAAATTGACTGATGAAATTATTTTGTTCCTGCATTTTCCAACACCTCTTTGTGCGCATCTGCCCATTCTTTCGCCCACTGCTCGCCTATATAATACTCATAGTATGATATAGCAAAACTGCGCGGCTGTTGTTCTGCAAACTCCTGAATGGTCATTACGCCCATAATAACTTCTGGCGGCTCATGGTCGCCCTCTGCTGTTGCCCATTTCTTTGTTTCTTCCTGCGGCTTCTGATATGTCTGCGGTTGATACTGCTGAACAGGTGTTAAGTCGTATTCGCTTTCCCACTCTGCGCCGTTAAAGTACGTAGAGCCATGCTTGATATACTGCTTGCTTATGCCTTTAACTGCTATATACTCGCAGTACTTTTCGATTCCAGCTTTTACCTGCTCATAGGTAACCGGATTCTGTTTGCGCTTTCTGGCTCTCTCGTATGCCCGATAAGCGTGTTGTTTACCCTGTTTGTTAGGATATATAGCCCACAACTGCTCGAATTCTTCTTTAATGCTTGCGATTGAACCTCTTAAAGTTGCGTTTAAGGTGTCGTTTGCTGTGACAATCTCGCCCGACTTGTCGGGCATAGCCGCTTGCGGCGTTTGTTTATTATCTGTGTTTACATCTGCGTTTACATCTGTGTTTATATATGGTATAGGTGTCCCCCTTTGGTATATTTTGAAATCCCCACTTGGTATATTTTGAAATCCCCCTTTGGTATATATCGATATATCCCTTTCGGGGCTAATGCAATCACCTTTTTGTGCTTCTATAGCATTATCTTGTTCAGCGACATATTGTTTCTGATTGTCTTCCGCACCGTCTGTTTTGGGCTCATCATATCCTAATATTTTCCTGCCTTTATCCGTCAATGCATACCATAGCGTTCGGTCATACTTTGACTGATTATAGTTGCCACAAATAATATATTCGCCCTCTATGAGCTTTTTAAACACGAGATGCATTTGCTTTTCGCTGAAATAAGGAAACAGTTCTGTGTAGGCCTTGCGCGTGTTATATGTCCAATAGTAGCCATCATAATAATTGGTTCTGTTGGCTTCGTTCTTTTTTATCCAAAACCCTATATTTTCAAGCACTATCGCCGCATTTATTCCCAGTTCCATTGCCACATCAACATCAAATATATGCTTCATTTTTTCTCCTTTGTATAACAAATGCCCTATACTTGCAGGTGAGAGCTACAAGCATAGAGCATTTATGTGATAATCAGTATGCGATTTTCGGTAACAAGCACCTCTCACGCACTTGATTGCCACACATATATTATATCATATTTTCGTTGTTTTGTCAATAGCTTTTCACCTTTTTCTGCGTTTGCCAGTCACATTTCGCCACTTTTTTCTCAAAATGGCAATTCATCATCTTCTGACAGCACCTCAAACTGCGGCGCGTCTGCTTGCTGCTGCGGCGTTGCGCTCTGTGGGTATGTCGGAGCGGTGTTCATCTGCTTGTTTGTAGCCGCGGATTCTGCCTTTGTGTCCACAAAGCGTATGTCGCGGACAATAACCTCGGTGACATAACGCTTGCTGCCGTCGTTAGCAGTATAGCTTCTGACCTGCAACTCGCCGACAATGAATATCGATGAGCCGCGCTTGAAAAAGTGAGCGATTGTTTCAGCTGTCTTTTCCCACGCGACGCAGTTGATAAAGTCAGCCATAGGTTCAGCGTCTTTACCTGTCCTGCGGCTTATAGCTATAGTGAAAGACACTACAGACTTACCGCTCTGTGTTTTCTTTATCTCGGGGTCAGCTGTGAGCCGACCTCCGAGCATAACGTTGTTGAAGTTGAAATTAGCCATTGTTATTCTCCTTTTCTGCTGCCATTGCAGCTTCATGTTTCTTGCGGCAGTCCGCGCAACGCGCTACACCGTCAGCGTTGTTTATTTGCGCCTGCTTGTATTGGCGTTCAGGAGTCCATTCCTCGCCTTTGTATCTAACAGGAGTGAATTCTTTTCCGCACTCCTCGCAGTAATATTTCTGCGGCGGTGCAGGTGGAGCTGGCGGTTCTGCGTTGACCGGATAATTGTTTCCGTGTATCTCTGCATCGGGGTCAACCATTTCCTCTGTCGGAATGGAGAATACCTGGAAACAAGCATATTTGTACGCAACAGACATTGCCTTATTGCTTGCCTTGTCACCGCTGTCCATTCCCTCGCCGACGACAGTTGCAGTTACTGAAGTGCCGTCAAGCGCATAGAACGTATACTCTACCGTGAGTATCGAGAATTTAGTTCTCGATTGTTTGGTCTGACCATTAGATGTCTTTTCCTCTATCCTCTCCTCACGCTCTTGATGTACCACTCTTGGTACTACAAACAGCCCGTGCTTTTTCATGAGCGGTTGAAGTGCGTTCATTACATCATCAACGCCACGATAAGCATAACCACCGTTGCCCGAACCGTAGGACGCTCTTTTGTCCTTGGAAATAGGCTCTAAATCTTCCATAATGGCATTAATAGCCTGAAATATGTTATTCATATTCTTCCCCTCACTTTATACTTATTGAAGTTTTTTCAACGATACTCGCACCGACGATATCCATACCAGCGTCGAGTGCTTTTTTGATTTCAGTCTTATTCGCAGTTGTTTTCTGGCTGATAAGGCTATCAAGTCCAGACATTTCTGCCCACTTTACAAAAGCAGCTTCATCTGGTATATCAACAGACTTTGTTTTGCGTAATGTGACAGCGGCTGTAGCTGTCTCTACTTTGGTTTTGCCTACAGTTGACATCTGATAGGCTATGTAGTCCTGTAGTTTCGAGACGCGATTCTCGATTGTCTTGCGTCTCTCTGCAAGATTCTTTTCTTCCTGCCGCATAGCCGCCGACATTGCCGTCAATTCCTTGATGTAGTTTGCGATTCCCTCAACCTTGTCGTTGAGTTCGCCCTCAACAGCGTTGAGTTCATCAAGTCCGGCTACCTCTCCGGTTACTGGGTCTATGACTACGCCGTCGAGCGCGGCACGGTATTTAGCTGCGATTTCATAAAGATGTTCCATGCTTGTATCTCCTCTCTAATTTTTGCTCAAGCGTCAACTTGGCAAAATCGTTTTTGTTGTACTTTACGTACATGATATACTTGAGTTGGTTTATCGTGATTCCCAACTCTGCGGCTATTTCCCGAAGCTTATAGCCGTCAGCGCGCATTTCTTTTATGCGCGCAATCTCATCTGGGAAGTGTATTATTTCCCCCATACTGTGTCCCCCTATTCTTTTTGCTTGCAGATATATCGCTCGTATATATCCTTGGCGATAATCAAATTTGTCAATGACCGTATGACATCTTGATACGGCTTTTTGAGAAATCCGCTCCTTGAATGCGCATCAATAAGCAGGAATTCTATGAAACTGAAAACTTCCATGATGTTTTCATTTACTAATGCTTCATTACCTTCCTGGTTGCTCTTCAGCATTAGGTTTTGATAATGATTTCCGTCGTGTTGGAAATCATATTCTATTTCTGACACTCTGTCGGCGTCGTTGCCGATATAGTCATCTATGTCATTCTGTAATGCTTGAAGATATGGCACGTTCCACCACTGGTTATCGAAACCGTCCATTTATACGCCTCTCTGCGGCTTTCGGAATTCCGCTTTCCTTTTGATATATATATTATATCACACTTTTTATGTTTTGTCAAGGCTTTTTTCTAAAAAAGTTTGAATATTTTTGTCCATAGCCACATAGCTGTTCAATGATTTTGTTTATGCGATTGAGCGAGGTCACAGATAATTGTTCTGCCGGTATGTGCCTGTTTCCGGCATCGACACTTATATAGACGGTTGGCCAAGGATTCCCTTTGATATCATATATATAGTCGGATATCATAAAAACGGTTGAAGCGTCCTTTAACCTGCAAAGCAACTCTATCAGCCGTGAAAACTTATATACCGCAGATAGCTGAATAGTGCATTTGTGGGGCTTGCTATTATCACCAAATTCACTTTTTCGAATTTCATACCTCTTCTTGCCTATCTTGTCTCGTAAATCAATAGTTAAGTCATGCTTTTCATTATTGCCGCTGATATCTTGTGTTACCATATAAATTTCATTGTCATGAATTTTGATTTTAGCGTATCTTGCCTGCGGATGGCTCATAACCGCGCATATATAAGTTGAAATCAAATAATAATCCATATGCACACTCCTTATAACAAATAAGCCGCTCACATGGAGCGGCAATAAGAAAAAAGAGAAGGATTGAAACATGGGTTTCTATATATATTATAGCATACTTATATTTATTTGTCAATACTTATATCGTCGAATACAACGGGGATTTTTGTCTTTAGCTCTTGCAATAGCCCTGACATCAGCTCGCGCATTTGTGGATGAGCTGCTGCACTGGTACGCAGTCGTAGTATATGCCGCCATTCACGCAGGTTTGTTGTGACAATCAACTCCGTTTTTAGTCCGAGCGGCAGAACGTCGCGCGCCATCTGCGCTGTAGCTCCAGTTTCCCGCAGTCTACAGTAGGATTTTTCAGCGTCGGCAACAGCTTGCGTATATATACTACCCCACCGCTCTATGTCCTCACACTCCACTATCGTTAGGGCGTTATCGTATGCTACATAACGTGTGCTCTCCTG
>ERZ1090868.1529-NODE-1531-length-12154-cov-4.832052_pt1 | contig 12154 bp, 6 predicted proteins | sample MGYA00478475_ERZ1090868 | MGnify/ENA primary metagenome ERZ1090868 (study PRJEB33644, sample SAMEA5815747) | chicken gut metagenome | biome: Chicken; feature: Gastrointestinal Tract; material: Caecum | place: Ireland | collected 2019-01-01 | study: A study of the...
TACACTTATGCGATCGTCGGCAGCGTCAGATGTGTATAAGAGACAGGATAAGGCAAATTGCGGCAAGCGCCGCGATTACGCAAACAACAGCAATCAGAATTTTTTTCTTTTTCATGTGTTTCCCCTCCGAAAGAATACAGCAAAGCTATACTGTTATTTCCATTATGCTATATCTTAAAAATTTTGTCAATGACGGCATAAGAAAACCCCGAAGCCGCAAACACGGTTTCGGGGTTTTAAAACAAGGTTTAGTCAGGTGTTAATTAGTCGGAAACTTCGGTAACAACACCCGAACCAACGGTGCGACCGCCTTCACGAATAGCGAAGCGAAGACCCTTTTCGATAGCGATCGGGGTGATCAATTCAACATTCATATCAACGTTGTCGCCGGGCATGCACATTTCAACGCCTTCGGGAAGGGTGATGATGCCGGTAACGTCGGTGGTTCTGAAATAGAACTGCGGACGATAGTTGTTGAAGAACGGGGTGTGACGGCCGCCTTCATCTTTGTTCAGGACGTAAACTTGGCCCGTGAACTTGGTGTAGGGATGAATTGAACCGGGCTTGGAAAGAACCTGTCCACGTTCAACTTCGGTTCTCTGGATACCACGAAGAAGTGCGCCGATGTTGTCGCCTGCTTCAGCATAGTCCAGAGTCTTTCTGAACATTTCGATACCGGTAACAACGGTCTTTTTCTTTTCATCGGTAAGACCGACGATTTCAACTTCTTCACCGGTCTTCAGCTGGCCACGTTCCACACGGCCGGTAACAACGGTACCACGGCCGGAAATGGTCATAACATCTTCGATGGGCATAAGGAACGGCTGATCCGCTTTACGGTCAGGCGTCGGGATGTAGTTGTCAACAGCATCCATAAGATCCCAGATGCATTTGAGTTCGGGGGCATTGATGTCGCCGCCGTCATACTCAAGCGCTTTCAGAGCGGAACCGACGATGATCGGGGTGTCGTCGCCCGGGAAGCCATATTCGTTCAGGGTCTCGCGAACTTCCATTTCAACGAGTTCAAGAAGCTCGGGATCGTCAACCTGGTCAGCTTTGTTCAGGAAAACGATGATATAAGGCACGCCAACCTGACGGGCAAGAAGCAGGTGCTCTTTGGTCTGCGCCATCGGGCCGTCGGTAGCAGCGATAACCAGGATAGCGCCGTCCATCTGCGCAGCGCCGGTGATCATGTTTTTGATATAGTCGGCGTGGCCGGGGCAGTCAACGTGAGCATAGTGACGTTTGTCGGTCTCATACTCAACGTGAGCGGTGTTGATGGTGATGCCGCGTTCTCTCTCTTCGGGAGCCTTATCGATCATGTCATATGCTTCGAATTTGGCATAGCCCTTCATAGCGAGCGTCTTGGTGATAGCCGCAGTAAGCGTGGTTTTACCGTGGTCAACGTGACCAATGGTACCAATGTTTACGTGGGGTTTGGTTCTTTCGAATTTTTCCTTTGCCATTGGATTGTTCCTCCTTTGATAAATGCAAAATAATAAAATTGCACTATGTGCAGTTATTTTACCAATAAACCGGTAAAATTTCAAGTGTTTTTAAAAAATTAGTCCTTCTTCGTTCTGTCGGCAATGATTTTTTCCGCGATCGACTTCGGGACTTCTTTATAACCGTCGGGTTCCATGACGTACTGGCCGCGGCCCTGGGTCTTGGAACGAAGGTCGGTTGCGTAACCGAACATTTCAGACAGCGGGACGTGCGCATTGATCTGCTTCACGCCGGTTCTGTCTTCAAAGCCCTGGATTTCACCACGACGGGAGTTCAGATCGCCGATAACGTCGCCCATATATTCTTCGGGAACGATGACAACGACTTTCATAATCGGCTCGAGAAGCACGGGGTCGGCTTTCTTCGCGGCATCTTTGAACGCCATGGAAGCGGCAATCTTGAACGCCATTTCCGAAGAGTCGACTTCGTGATAAGAACCGTCGTACAGCGTAACCTTAACATCGACTACGGAATAGCCCGCAAGTACGCCGGACTGCATAGCACCCTGAATACCTGCATCGATCGGCCCGATGTATTCCTTCGGAATCGCACCGCCGACGATATTGTTGACAAATTCGTAGCCCTTGTCGGGGTTGGGCTCGATGTTGATTTTAACGTGACCGTACTGACCTTTACCACCGGACTGACGCGCGTACTTCGTATCGGAGGACGCGGGCTTGCGGATGGTTTCGCGGTAAGCAACCTGCGGCTTACCGACGTTGGCTTCGACCTTGAATTCACGCATCAGTCTGTCGACGATGATTTCCAGGTGCAGCTCGCCCATGCCGGCGATGATGGTCTGGCCGGTTTCTTCATCGGTATAGCACTTGAAGGTCGGGTCTTCTTCCGCCAGCTTCGCAAGACCGATGCCCATCTTTTCCTGACCGGCTTTGGTCTTGGGTTCGATAGCAACGCGGATAACGGGATCCGGGAAGTTCATAGATTCAAGAACAATCGGGTGTTTCTCGTCGCAGAGCGTATCGCCCGTTGTGGTATTTTTCAAACCGACAGCGGCGGCGATATCACCCGCGTAGCAAACTTCGATGTCTTCACGGTGATTGGCGTGCATCTGCAAAATACGGCCCATTCTTTCACGGGTGTCTTTGACGGAGTTGTACACGCTTGAACCGGCTTCGACAGTACCGGAATACACACGGAAGAAGCAAATCTTACCGACATAGGGGTCGGTAGCAATCTTGAACGCGAGCGCGGAGAACGGCTCGTCGTCGGAAGAGTGACGATCTTCCTCTTCGTCTGTATCGGGGTTGACGCCCTTAATTGCCTCAACGTCGGTCGGGGCGGGCATGTAATCTACGATAGCATCAAGCAGCGGCTGAACACCTTTGTTGCGGTAAGAAGTACCGCAGGTGATCGGCACCATGCTGTTGGCGATGGTAGATTTACGAATGGTTCTTTTGATTTCTTCAACAGTCAGTTCTTCGCCGTTGAAGTATTTTTCCATGAGCTCGTCATCCTGCTCGGCAACATGCTCAATAAGCTGGGTACGGTATTTCTCCGCCAGTTCTTTCATGTCGTCCGGAATAGGCTCACGGCGGACATCTTTACCGAGGTCGTCGTAATAGACTTCTGCGTCCATTTCGACCAAGTCGACAATGCCCTTGAATGTGTCCTCACAGCCGATCGGCAGCTGAATCGGAACCGCGTTGCAGTGGAAACGCTCGTTTACCATGTCTAAAACGCGGTAGAAGTCCGCGCCCATGATGTCCATTTTGTTGATGTAAATCATGCGCGGAACGTGATATTCGTCAGCCTGACGCCAAACGGTCTCAGACTGCGGTTCAACACCGCCCTTTGCGCAAAGAACGGTTACGGAACCGTCCAAAACACGCAGGGAACGTTGCACTTCAACGGTGAAGTCAACGTGGCCGGGGGTGTCGATAATATTGATACGATGATCTTTCCAGAAGCAAGTAGTCGCAGCAGAGGTAATGGTAATACCTCTCTCCTGCTCCTGCTCCATCCAGTCCATGGTCGCATCGCCGTCGTGGGTTTCACCGATTTTGTGGTTTACACCCGTGTAAAACAGAATACGCTCTGTGGTGGTTGTTTTACCGGCGTCGATGTGCGCCATAATACCAATATTTCTTGTTTTTTCAAGAGATACCTTTCTTGGCATAACATCCTCCTAAAATACCGGAAACAATTACCATCTGAAATGGGCGAAAGCCTTGTTGGCTTCGGCCATTTTGTGTGTGTCTTCACGCTTCTTGTATGCGGAACCGGTCTGGTTCACAGCATCCATAATCTCGTTCGCAAGGCGCTCTTTCATAGTGCGCTCGGAACGCTGACGTGCGTAAAGGGTGATCCAGCGAAGGCCGAGGGTTTCTCTTCTCTCGGGACGAACTTCGATCGGGACCTGATAGGTAGCACCGCCGACACGGCGAGCTTTAACCTCGAGAACGGGCATAACATTTTCCATCGCGTTTTCAAAAACCTCTAACGGTTCTTTGCCCGTCTGCTCAGCGATGATGTTGAAAGCGTCATAGACGATTTTCTGGGCGACACCCTTCTTACCGTCGAGCATGACGCTGTTGATAAGCCTGGTTACAAGCTTGGAATTGTAAAGCGGATCCGGCAAAACATCACGTTTTGCGATCTGGCCTCTTCTTGGCACGACGCTTCCCTCCTTCATAATAATGATATCATAGGTACTCGGTGACAAAACCCCGTGGTGCCCATGCAAAAGGCCATATAATACATTTATATATAACCCTGCACAGGAAAACCTTTGCAAGTAGATTCTGTCGATTTCATTAAGGCTTAAACCTTATTTCTTGGCAGCTTTCGGACGCTTAGCACCGTATTTGGAACGGGCCTGCATTCTGCCGTTGACGCCCTGGGTATCCAACGTACCGCGGATAATGTGGTAACGGACACCGGGAAGATCTCTAACACGGCCGCCGCGAATCAGGACAACGCTGTGTTCCTGAAGGTTGTGACCTACGCCCGGAATGTAAGCGGAAACTTCAATTCCGTTCGTAAGACGCACTCTGGCGAGTTTACGAAGCGCGGAGTTCGGCTTCTTGGGGGTATCGGTCTTGACGACGGTGCAAACGCCTCTCTTCTGCGGGGAAGCATTGCCAGTCATCACGTTCTTTTTCGAGTTGAGACCTTTACCGAGAGCCGGAGCCTTCGATTTTTTCTCAAGTGTCTGTCTTCCGTTGCGAACAAGCTGATTAAATGTTGGCAAGTCTTTTTCCTCCTTTTTTAAAAATTCTGACACAAAAATAGACACAATGTGTCAGCAAAGCAAACATCCCTCTCAAAAAAGATGTTTGTTTTGCTCACACAAGCTAAGATTTTAGCACCTAAAACCTTAGCTTGTCAAGTATTTGTGAGAAAAAACTTACGCGGTGACGTCTTCGGCGGCTGTCGTTTCTTGGGCGACAGGCTCAATCTCTACTTCGCTGTAGCACTTCATGCCTGTGCCGGACGGCAGCAGTTTACCGATGATGACGTTTTCTTTCAGGCCGATCAGCGGATCGGTCTTGCCCTTGATTGCGGCATCGGTCAGAACACGCGTGGTTTCCTGGAAGGATGCGGCGGACAGGAACGAATCCGTAGCAAGTGAAGCTTTGGTGATACCGAGCAGGACCGGTTCGCAGGTGGCGGCGACAAATTCGGTGCCCTCCTCTTCCGCTTTCTGCTTTGCTTCGGCGTTGGCGCGCTGAAAGTCGAACTTCTCAACGGTCGCACCCGGCAGAAGCGAAGTGGAACCGGGTTCGTCAACTTTGAGCTTGCGCATCATCTGACGAACGATAACTTCGATATGCTTATCGTTGATATCAACACCCTGCATACGGTAGGTTCTCTGGACTTCCTTAATCAGGTAGTCATGGACCGCATGGACACCGCTGATGGCGAGAATATCGTGCGGGTTCGGGGAACCTTCGGTCAGCGCAGTACCTTTGGTCACATAAACCGGGTTGCCGTCTGCGTCGGTTTCGCTGTTGAAGCGTTTGCGGAAGCCGTAAGGAATCAGATAGCTCTTTTCCTCTGCGGTTTCGTCGTTGGTAACCACAATGTGCTCGTTCTTTTTGATTTCGCGGAACGAAATGCGGCCGTCGATTTCGGAAAGAATCGCGAGCGTCTTGGGCTTTCTGGCTTCAAACAACTCTTCAACACGGGGAAGACCCTGTGTGATATCCTGGCTGGATGCGATACCGCCGGTATGGAAGGTACGCATCGTAAGCTGTGTACCGGGTTCGCCGATGGATTGGGCGGCGATGATACCGACCGCTTCACCGACGGTAACCGGTTCGCCGGTTGCCAGGTTCGAGCCGTAGCACTTAATGCAGACGCCGTGTTCACTTTCGCAGGTCAGCAGCGAACGAATCTTGATCTTGCGATCTTCGGGATTTTCACGAGCGTTGACAATATCGGCAACCTTGGCGGCGTCTTCTTCCGACATCATATGGTCTTTCGACATAATCAGTTCGCCGGTCTTTTCGTCGACGAAGTCTTCCAGCAGATAACGGCCGGTCAGACGCTCTTTCAAGGTTTCAATCATTTCCTTGCCTTCGGTGATATCGTAAACTTCGATACCGTCGTGGCAGTGGCAGTCTTCCTCACGGATGATAACATCCTGGGAAACGTCGACCAGACGTCTGGTCAAATAACCCGAGTCAGCGGTACGAAGCGCGGTATCGGCCAAGCCTTTACGCGCACCGCGCGAAGAAATGAAGTATTCGAGAACATTCAAGCCCTCACGGTAGTTCGCACGAATCGGGACTTCGATGGTTTTACCGGCTGTGTTGGCGATAAGGCCGCGCATACCGGCGAGCTGACGAAGCTGGCTTTCCGAACCACGGGCACCGGAGTCGACCATCATGTAAATGGGGTTCTCTTTGCCGAGGTTTTCTTTCAAGCCCTGTGCAACCTTGTTGGTGCACTCTTCCCAAACCTTGATAACGGATTTGGAACGCTCGTTGTTGCTCATAAGACCCATCTTGTAGTTGGCGGTAATCGCATCGACGCGTTCTTCCGCTTTATGCAAGAGTTCCTGCTTCTGCGGCGGGATTGTCGCGTCGCAGACAGCGACGGTGATACCGCTCTTGGTGGAGTACTTATAGCCCTGTGCCTTAATTTTATCCAGCATTTCCGCGGCGATGCTTACGCCGTGAACTTTAATGCACTTGTCAATGATCTGCCCGAGCGTTTTCTTGTTGACCAGGAAGTCAACTTCCAGTTTGAACGCATTGTCGGGGTTGGTTCTGTCGACGAAGCCGAGGTCCTGCGGAATCGGGTTGTTGAAGATGATTTTGCCGAGCGTGGTGTCGACAAGCTGGGTCTTCTTTTCGCCGTTGATTTCCTTCGTCATACGGACCTTAATTTTGGAGTGCAGACCGATATAGCCTTCGTCATACGCCATGACTGCTTCGTCGAAGCTTGTGAACGATTTGCCGTTGCCCGGGTCGTCGTCTTTATCCATAGTCAGGTAGTAAGAACCGAGGATCATATCCTGCGTCGGCACCGCAACGGGTTTTCCGTCGGAGGGTTTCAACAGGTTGTTTGCCGCGAGCATCAGAAGTCTTGCTTCTGCCTGCGCTTCGGCGGAAAGCGGCACGTGAACAGCCATCTGGTCGCCGTCGAAGTCCGCGTTGAACGCCGTGCAGCACAACGGGTGGAGCTTAATCGCTCTGCCTTCCACGAGCACCGGCTCAAACGCCTGGATACCCAGTCTGTGCAAGGTAGGTGCACGGTTCAGCATAACAGGATGGTCTTTGATGACAATTTCGAGGGCATCCCAAACTTCGGTCTTGGAGCGTTCCACCATTTTTCTTGCCGATTTGATGTTGCCGGCGACGCCGGTTTCGACCAAACGCTTCATAACAAACGGTTTGAACAGTTCCAACGCCATTTCTTTGGGAAGACCGCACTGGTAAATTTTCAGTTCCGGGCCGACGACGATAACCGAACGGCCGGAGTAGTCAACACGTTTACCGAGAAGATTCTGACGGAAACGACCCTGTTTACCTTTCAGCATATCGGAAAGGGATTTCAGCGCGCGGTTGTTGGGGCCGGTGACCGGTCTGCCGCGGCGGCCGTTATCAATCAGGGCGTCGACCGCTTCCTGGAGCATTCTTTTTTCGTTGCGGACGATGATTTCCGGCGCATTGAGTTCCAAAAGCCGTTTCAGACGGTTGTTACGGTTAATCACGCGGCGGTACAGGTCGTTTAAGTCGGAAGTCGCGAAACGACCGCCGTCGAGCTGCACCATCGGGCGGATATCCGGCGGAATAACCGGAATAACGTCTAAAATCATCCATTCGGGGCGGTTGCCGGACTGTTTAAACGCTTCGGCAACTTCCAAACGCTTTAAAATACGGGTCTTTTTCTGACCGGACGCTTCTTCGAGCTCTTCGCGCAGTTCTTTGCAAAGCGCGTCGACGTCGATTTCCTGAAGCAAAGTTTTAATCGCTTCAGCACCCATGCCGGCTTTGAAATCGTCCTCATATTTTTCACGCATATCCAGATACTCTTTTTCGGAGAGAATCTGCATTTTGGTCAGTTCCGTGTCGCCGGGATCGGTGACAATGTATTTTGCGAAATACAGCACCTTTTCAAGGTCACGCGGAGAGATGTCCAAAATCAGACCCATTCTCGACGGGATACCCTTGAAATACCAAATGTGGGAAACCGGCGCGACGAGCTCAATGTGGCCCATTCTTTCGCGGCGGACTTTGGATTTGGTGATTTCAACGCCGCAACGTTCGCAAATCTTGCCTTTATAGCGAATACGCTTATATTTGCCGCAGTGGCATTCCCAGTCTTTCTGCGGCCCGAAAATGCGTTCGCAGAACAGGCCGTCGCGCTCGGGTTTTAAGGTGCGGTAGTTTATGGTTTCCGGTTTCTTGACTTCGCCGTAAGACCACTCACGAATCTTTTCCGGCGACGCAAGACCGATTTTGATTGATTCAAACGTAATATTTTCCATCTATCAAATACCTTCTTCCTAAAATTCTGAAAACGGATGTCGGTCAGTGTTTAAAATTCTTCGTCGTTCATATCTTCGTCGCCGCCGAACAAATCGTCGTCGTTCAGATATTCGTTGTAGGCGTCGTCGCCAAGCTGGGCTTCGGCGTCTTCATCGGGCACATAACCGTCGTCGAGCGAAACGTCGTTCACAACATTTTCGTTGTGTTCCGGCTCGCTGATTACGGTGCCGACATCATTGATTTCATCATCAAAGGACTGGCGCAGGTCAATTTCTTCCCCGTCTTTGTCAAGCACTTTGACATCCAGCGCAAGGGACTGGAGTTCTTTAATCAAAACCTTGAAGGACTCGGGGATACCGGGCTTCGGAACGTTGAGACCCTTCACAATGGATTCATAGGTCTTGACACGGCCGACAACATCGTCGGACTTGACAGTCAAAATTTCCTGCAGGGTGTAAGCCGCGCCGTAAGCTTCCAGCGCCCAAACTTCCATTTCACCGAAACGCTGGCCGCCGAACTGGGCTTTACCGCCGAGGGGCTGCTGCGTAACTAAGGAGTACGGGCCTGTGCTTCTTGCGTGGATCTTATCGTCAACCAGGTGGTGCAGTTTCAAGAAGTACATAACACCAACGGTGACGGGGTTATCGAACTTGAGACCTGTGCGGCCGTCGGTCAAAATGGACTTACCGTCTTCACGGTAGCCGGCTTCTTTGAGCGCTTCGCGGATATCCGCTTCATGCGCGCCGTCGAAAACCGGTGTTGCAATCTTCTGGCCGAGCTTTCTGTAAGCAAAGCCCAAGTGCACTTCGAGAACCTGTCCGATATTCATACGGGACGGAACGCCCAAGGGATTGAGCACGATATCCAGCGGTGTACCGTCATCCAAGAACGGCATATCTTCCTGCGGCAAAATGCGGGAAACAACGCCCTTGTTACCGTGACGGCCCGCCATTTTATCGCCGACGGAAATCTTACGTTTCTGCGCGATATAGCAACGGACAACCTTGTTGACACCGGGGCTTAACTCGTCGCTGTTTTCTCTTGTGAACACTTCGACGTCGACCACGATACCGTATTCGCCGTGCGGCACGCGCAGGGAGGTGTCACGAACCTCACGTGCTTTTTCACCGAAGATGGCACGCAAAAGTCTTTCTTCGGCGGTAAGCTCGGTCTCGCCTTTCGGGGTAACCTTACCGACCAAAATATCACCGGAGTGGACTTCAGCGCCGACGCGGATGATACCGTCTTCGTCGAGGTTTGCGAGCGCATCTTCACCGACGTTCGGAATGTCACGGGTGATTTCTTCCGGCCCGAGTTTGGTGTCGCGGGACTCGAGTTCGTATTCTTCAATATGGATAGAAGTATATACGTCGTTGCGGACCAATTTTTCGTTAATCAGAACCGCGTCTTCGTAGTTGTAACCTTCCCAGGTCATAAAGCCGATGAGGGCGTTTTTACCGAGGGAGATTTCACCGTTGGAGGTTGCGGGACCGTCGGCGATAACTTCGTTCGCTTCCACGGCCTGGCCTTCGTCCACGATCGGGCGCTGGTTGATGCATGTACCTTGGTTGGAACGCATAAACTTAATCAGTTCATAGCGGTCCACGGAGCCGTCTTCGGTGGTGATTTCCACGAGATCGGCGCTGACCTTGGTGACCTTACCGGCGCGCTTAGCAAGCACGACCGTGCCGGAGTCAACCGCGGCCTTATATTCCATACCGGTACCGACAATCGGGGATTCGGTTTTTAAAAGCGGAACAGCCTGGCGCTGCATGTTCGATCCCATCAAAGCGCGGTTCGCGTCGTCGTTTTCAAGGAACGGAATCATTGCCGTAGCGACAGACACGACCATTTTCGGCGAAACGTCCATGTAATCCGCTTCGGAAGCTTCGATTTCCATGAACTCGTCACGGAAACGGGCATTGACCTTTTTGCGGACGAAACGGCCGTTTTCATCGAGCGGCTCGTTCGCCTGGGCAACCATGTAGTTGTCTTCTACGTCGGCGGTCATATAGGTAACTTCGTCGAGCACCACGCCGGTTTTCTTGTCGATGCGGCGGAACGGCGCTTCAATGAAGCCGTATTTGTTGATTCTTGCGAAAGTTGCAAGGTAAGAAATCAAACCGATGTTCGGACCTTCGGGCGTCTCAATCGGGCACATACGGCCGTAGTGGCTGTAATGAACGTCACGGACTTCGAATCCGGCACGGTCACGGGAAAGACCGCCGGGGCCGAGGGCGGAAAGTCTTCTCTTATGGGTAAGTTCTGCAAGGGGGTTGGTCTGGTCCATGAACTGGGACAGCGGCGAAGAACCGAAGAACTCTTTAATAGCCGCCATAACCGGGCGGATGTTTATAAGCGCTGCGGGCGTGACCTTATCGGGTTCCTGCGCCTGCAAAGTCATGCGCTCTTTGACCACGCGCTCCATACGGGAGAAGCCGATACGGAACTGATTTTGAAGCAATTCGCCGACGGAACGGATACGGCGGTTGCCGAGGTGGTCGATGTCGTCGGTGGTGCCGACGCCGTGCGCGATGCAGTTCAAATAGTTAATCGACGCGAAAATGTCGTCAATCGTGATGTGCTTCGGAATCAGGTCGTCGCAGCGCGCCGCCAGTTCTTCGAGAAGCAAATCTTTGTCGTCGCCGCATTTGTCAAGGACTTCGCGGAGCACTTCAAAGCGGACTTTTTCGTTGATGCCGATTTCTTCAAGCTCATCTTCCGTAAGCATCGGGACATATTCGCCGATGTCGACCATGCCGTTGGAGAACACTTTGACTTCGTCGCCCTCGTTGTCGAGGATAACGACGTTGACGCCCTCCTGCTCAATGCGGTAGGCAAGCTCTTTCGTAATCATTTCCCCTTCGTCGGCGAGGACTTCGCCCGTAAGGTTGCTGATCACCGGTTCTTTTGCGCGGAAGCCGGCGATTCGGCCGGAGATGCCGAGCTTTTTATTATATTTGTATCGGCCCACGCGGGAAAGGTCATAACGGTGGGAGTCAAAAAACAAGCCGTCGAGGTGCGCCTGCGCGGTCTCGAGTGTCGGCGGTTCGCCCGGACGAAGACGTTTATAAACTTCGATAAGCGCCTGTTCGGTGTTGATGGTGGTATCCTTTTCAAGGGTTGCCTTGATTCTTTCGTCATAGCCGAAAAAATCGAGGATTTCCTGGTTGGTGCTCAAGCCCAGAGCACGGATAAATGTCGTAATGTAGATTTTGCGGTTTTTGTCGATGCGAACATAAAACAAATCGTTCTGATCGGTTTCATATTCGAGCCAGGCGCCGCGGTTCGGAATGACCGTGGTGGAATAGAGCTCCTTACCGGTCTTGTCGTGCGTCATACCATAATAGACGCTCGGCGAACGGACCAGCTGGGAGATAATCACGCGCTCCGCACCGTTAATGACGAACGTACCGCTGTCTGTCATCAGCGGGAAGTCGCCCATGTACACTTCGTTTTCTTTGATTTCGCCCGTTTCCTTATTCAGCAGCCGAGCGGTGACGCGCAAAGGCGCGGCATAGGTAACATCACGTTCCTTGCACTCTTCCTGGCCGTACTTTGGCGAATCGCTGAGTGAATAGTCGATAAATTCCAGCACGAGATTCCCCGCGTAATCGTGTATCGGAGAGATATCTTCGAATACTTCTTTCAGGCCTTCATCCAGAAACCACTGGTAGGAATCCTTCTGA
>ERZ1090868.1530-NODE-1532-length-12145-cov-58.268734_pt1 | contig 12145 bp, 7 predicted proteins | sample MGYA00478475_ERZ1090868 | MGnify/ENA primary metagenome ERZ1090868 (study PRJEB33644, sample SAMEA5815747) | chicken gut metagenome | biome: Chicken; feature: Gastrointestinal Tract; material: Caecum | place: Ireland | collected 2019-01-01 | study: A study of...
ACGCCGAAAGTAGTTGGTGGGCAACTGCCTGCGAGGAAAGGAAGCTGCCGTGCTCAATATGGAGGATTAGCTCAGCTGGGAGAGCATCTGCCTTACAAGCAGGAGGTCACAGGTTCGAGCCCTGTATCCTCCATATCGAGTCGTTAGCTCAGTTGGTAGAGCAACGGACTTTTAATCCGTGGGTCGAGGGTTCAAGTCCCTCACGGCTCATGACCCTATATATGCGGGTGTGGCGGAATTGGCAGACGCGCTAGATTTAGGTTCTAGTGTTTTCGGACGTGTGGGTTCAAGTCCCACCACCCGTATTGCCAACCACATATTGACAATATGCCGATTTAGCTCAGTTGGTAGAGCATCTGTCTTGTAAACAGGGGGTCGTACGTTCAAGTCGTATAATCGGCATTTATATTACGCGGAAGTAGTTCAGTGGTAGAACATCACCTTGCCATGGTGGGGGTCGCGGGTTCGAATCCCGTCTTCCGCTTTCATCAACACGCCGGAGTGGCGGAATTGGTAGACGCACGGGACTTAAAATCCCGCGGTTGGTTTCAACCGTATCGGTTCGACTCCGATCCCCGGCATTGATGATGCGCCCTTAGCGCAACTGGATAGAGTGTCTGACTACGAATCAGAAGGTTGAAGGTTCAAATCCTTCAGGGCGCATATAACGGGAAATGGCTCAGTTTGGTAGAGCACCTGGTTTGGGACCAGGGGGTCGCAGGTTCGAATCCTGTTTTCCCGATTGTAATCTAATGGTGATTGGTTACATTTTGGCGGTGTAGCTCAGCTGGCTAGAGCGTCCGGTTCATACCCGGGAGGTCGAGGGTTCGATCCCCCCCGCCGCTATAATTGTAAGCTTGGACCTTTAGCTCAGTTGGTTAGAGCAGACGGCTCATAACCGTCCTGTCGTAGGTTCGAGTCCTACAAGGTCCATAATGTGGCTTTTATATTAATATCGCGGGATGGAGCAGTCTGGTAGCTCGTCGGGCTCATAACCCGAAGGTCGTTGGTTCAAATCCAGCTCCCGCAATTTGGTCCATTGGAGCAGTGGTTTATCTCGCCTCCCTGTCACGGAGGAGATCATGGGTTCAAATCCCATATGGACCGTAAGATGGCTCGGTAGCTCAGTTGGTAGAGCAAAGGATTGAAGCTCCTTGTGTCGGCGGTTCGATTCCGTCCCGCGCCATTTCATTTTATATTAGGTGCGGGTATAGTTTAGTGGTAAAACGAAAGCCTTCCAAGCTTTAGTCGCGAGTCCGATTCTCGTTACCCGCTTTATATGGGCCTATAGCTCAGCTGGTTTAGAGCGCACGCCTGATAAGCGTGAGGTCGATGGTTCAAGTCCATTTAGGCCCATTGGAGACATACTCAAGTGGCTGAAGAGGCGCCCCTGCTAAGGGTGTAGATCGGGTTATTCCGGTGCGAGGGTTCGAATCTCTCTGTCTCCGCTATATAGAAAAGTAACTGTTCTAGATTAATTTCTAGAGCAGTTTTTTTGTGTACCGAGCGACATTCTTAGTCCGATGAAAGTGTTAGAACTAAGAGCCAGTAGCAATGATATTATGAGTATGGGACGTTTACAAAGGAGTAAATACCTGCTGAAACAGTAAGGAATTACAAATGTATCGTCTTATATGCAACCATATGTATAGTGGATGGAAGGAGATGAGTTCGTTAAGTTCTCTCTGCATTGAAAACACGTCATAAGATGTTAAAACCTTAATTTTGAGTTATTGATAAACCTAAATGCATATTATTTTGAATGACTTAATGGCAATTATTACACTTCTTTTAGGTAAAAGCCTTGGACATTGATTCAAGTCAATAATCGTGTATATAACATAGGGAGAGTCGATTGTTTTAAATTTCTTCTTGTATGATCTATATTAAAAAAATAATTTTGTGGGGGATTTCATAGTGATATAAAGAAGCAGTTTAATATGGAACAATTTATAAAGATCATTTAATTAAAGATAAGAGAAGCTGTTTTGCTCTAGCTAATTTGAAGTATTGAGATAGATATAAATGTTTTACAACAAAAAATAAAAAAGTACTTGCATTTTGACTGAATATCTATTAATATTAAATACGTTGTGATTGAGAGATCACAATAGTAATAGCTAATTAAAAAAATAAATAAAAAGTTCTTGACTTTTGAAATGTGATTAGTTATTATAATAAAGTGCTCTTGAGTGAGTTACATGACCCGTTGGTCAAGTGGTTAAGACACGGCCCTTTCACGGCCGTAACATGGGTTCAAATCCCGTACGGGTCATTGCCACAGTTTAATTTTTTGGCATTAAGCAATGGAGGATTACCCAAGTGGCTTAAGGGGACGGTTTTGAAAACCGTTAGGCGGTTCTGCCGCGCGTGGGTTCAAATCCCACATCCTCCTTAATTGAATATCGCGGGATGGAGCAGTCTGGTAGCTCGTCGGGCTCATAACCCGAAGGTCGTTGGTTCAAATCCAGCTCCCGCAATTTGGTCCATTGGAGCAGTGGTTTATCTCGCCTCCCTGTCACGGAGGAGATCATGGGTTCAAATCCCATATGGACCGTAAGATGGCTCGGTAGCTCAGTTGGTAGAGCAAAGGATTGAAGCTCCTTGTGTCGGCGGTTCGATTCCGTCCCGCGCCATCATCTGGAGGAGTAGCGAAGTGGCTAAACGCGGCGGTCTGTAAAACCGCTCTCTCTGAGTTCGGCGGTTCGAATCCACCCTCCTCCATAATAGGGATATCGTATAAAGGTAGTACATCGGTCTCCAAAACCGCTAGTGTGGGTTCAATTCCTACTATCCCTGTTTACCTTCATGGCGGAATTGGTGAAGGGGTTAACACACTGGTTTGTGGATCCAGCATGCGTGGGTTCGATTCCCACATTCCGCCCTAGTATTGGGATATAGCCAAGTGGTAAGGCATTAGACTTTGACTCTAACATGCGCTGGTTCGAATCCAGCTATCCCAATTCTAAATAATTTCATAACTTATGGCGGTGTAGCCAAGTGGTAAGGCAGAGGTCTGCAAAACCTTAATCGTCGGTTCAAATCCGACCTCCGCCTTATCAACCGAATAAGTTGATTATTTTAAAATTTAATATTATGGCGGTGTGGCGGAATTGGCAGACGCGTCAGACTCAAAATCTGGTGTCCATTACGGACGTATCGGTTCGACCCCGATCACCGCTATTATTATGAAGCGATCCAATTATTGGATTGCTTTTTTTTATTTTAAAATGTTAGCATTTTATTATATAAATTGCACATGAATACAGGAATCTTTATAATGCTACATATGGAGGTACTCAAATGAATATTGGTCTTTATACCGATACATATTTTCCCCAGATAAGTGGCGTAGCTACTTCAATTAAAACGTTAAAAGAAGCGTTGGAAAAGCAGGGGCATAATGTATTTATTTTTACTACTACTGATCCGAACGTGAAAAAAGGAACTGTAGAACCGAATGTATTTCGTTTTAGCAGTATTCCTTTTGTCTCATTTACCGATCGGCGAATAGCATTTAGAGGACTATTTGAAGCAACCAAAGTAGCTAAAGAAGTCAATCTTGATATAGTTCATACTCAAACTGAATTTGCATTAGGTACTATTGGCAAATATGTAGCTCATCAATTAGATATTCCTGCTATCCACACTTACCATACGATGTATGAAGATTACTTGCACTATATTTTAAATGGGCATTTGCTTCGTCCATATCATGTTAGACAATTTGTTAAAAGCTATTTGAAAAATATGGATGGATGTATTGCTCCTAGTGGCCGAGTTGAAGAATTATTACGGCGCTATGGCGTTCAAATACCAATTAGGGTGATTCCTACTGGAGTAGATTTGCAGGGCATGAACAACGATATTCAACGTGATGTGCGGCAAGAACTTGGAATTGATCAAGATGCGCCTGTAATTTTAACCTTAAGTAGAATTGCAGCCGAAAAAAAGATTAATCATATTTTGAACGTAATGCCTGAAATTATTGATGAATTTCCTAATGTGAAATTTGTTATCGCAGGTGATGGCCCTGATGTTGATGTGTTAAAGGATCAGGTAGAGCGATTAACACTAGAGAATTACGTTATTTTTGTCGGTAATGTAGAGCATGGCGATGTTGGTAATTATTATCGAATGGCTGATCTTTTTGTTTCAGCTAGTGATACAGAAACACAGGGGTTGACTTATATTGAGGCTCTAGCTGCAGGTACGCCATGTGTGGTTTATGACACAGACTATACCGAAAACATTTTTGATCAAGATATTTTTGGGCAGACATTTACTACACAACAAGAAATGTTAGAAGAGATTATTACTTTGCTTAAGCAAGGGACGAAAAGAATCCCGCAGGAACTTTTGCAAAATAAATTACAGAAGATTTCAGCTGATCAATTTGCTAAAAATGTGTCTGATTTTTATCAGTATGCAATTGATCACTATCAACCTAAGCATGATGAGGAGACTAAAAAGAGGAACTAAATGATTAGAATTAATATGTTCTCGCAAGCTGATTCTGTTAAAGGACAGGGTGTAGGTTCAGCTTATAATGAATTGATTAAACTTCTGAGGACGCACTTAGTAGACGAATTTTATGTAACGATTAACAAATATGGCAATAGCGATTTAACGCATTATCACACGATTAATCCAACCTATTACGCAAATAGTTTTTCACCAGCACGTGGCAGGAAGATTGGCTATGTTCACTTTTTACCAGATACATTAGAAGGCTCAATTAAGTTGCCAGGCGTAGCTAAAAAAGTTTTTTATCAATATGTAATTGATTTTTATAAACGCATGGATCAAATTGTTGTAGTTAATCCAATCTTTATTGATAAGTTGGTTAACTATGGAATTGATCGGAACAAGGTTAGATATATTCCTAATTTTGTTTCAAAAACAGAATTTTATGAAGAATCATTGGCCAGCAAAAACGCATTTCGTCATGAATTAGGAATTCCACTTGATAAATTTGTTGTTTTTGGTGATGGTCAAGTACAGGAACGCAAGGGGATCGATGACTTTGTTAAGATGGCACAAGCTAATCCCGATATTCAATTTATCTGGGCAGGCGGTTTTTCGTTTGGCAAAATCACTGATGGCTATGATCATTACAAAGAAATGGTTGACAATCCACCTAAGAATATGACGTTTGCGGGAATTGTAGAGCGAGAGAAGTTAGTTAAGTATTTAAATATTGCAGACTTATTTGTTCTTCCATCATATGATGAATTGTTCCCAATGTCAGTTTTGGAAGCATTCAGTTGTGGAACACCAGTATTATTGCGTGACCTTGATCTTTATAAGGCAATTATCGATGGCTATTATCTAAGCGGGAAAGATTTTGGCGAAATGAATCAAGTATTGCAAAAAGTAGTTGCCAATCCACAAACTTTGCAGAAATACAGCAAATTATCGCGTAAGGCAAGTCAACAGTATTCAGAAGATCATTTAGCTAAAATTTGGGACGAATTTTATCATGAGCAATATGAATTAGGAAAAGAGCTAGGTCAAATACATTAATGAATAAAAAACATTTGTGGGGCATTCTGGTTGTTTTAGCAATCAGTGCCTTTGTGCTATATGCAGATTTAAAAGCTACACCGATATCGGAAATATTACGGGCAGCTCATGGCCTGAATATTTTTGCATTAATCATGGTTTTTGCTTTAATGCTTTCGTCCTATGTATGTGAAGCCGGTATCTTAGCTACTTTAGCTCATCGAAAGAAAGAGCCTAAAAGGTCAGCTTGGTCGTTTTTGCGAATTCCAATTATTCAAGCTCTATTTAATGCAATTACACCAATGTCCACGGGTGGACAACCATCACAGCTAGCCGCAATGATTCAAATGGGCATGGAAGGTGGCCGTTCCACCTCAATTTTGCTGATGAAATTTATTATTTATCAGATCGTTGTTTTGTTTGCCTATGTATTTACAATTATTTTTGGCTTTCACATGGTAATGACTAAGTTCGCTGGTTTAGCAATTTTTATTGCAATTGGCTTTTTGATTCATGTTAGTTCAATTATCTTTTTGCTGGCAATTATGTTTGCTTATCGTTTTACTAAAAAGGCAACTAATTGGTTAATGGACTTGTTGGCAAAAATGATGAAAAAGGAACGAGTTGAGAAGTGGCGTAAGGCTACTTTAGAAAAGATTGATACTTTTTATGCAGAGAGTCAGAAACTAAAAAAAGAAAAGAAGAAATTATTTGTTGCCTCGCTTTTAACAGTATTGCAGCTACTTTTCTTTTACTCCATTCCATTTATGGTATTAACAGCGCTAAATGTACCTTGTTCTTGGTATCAAGTTACGCAAATGAATATAATGATTATCATGTTTATGGCGATCATTCCTATTCCAGGTGCGTCAGGAGGGGCAGAATATAGTTTCCAAACGTTATTCTCCACCTTCATTTCTTCACATGGTGCGTTAATTTTGGCTATGTTTATTTGGCGCTTTTCAACATATTTTTTCGGTATGCTTCTCGGCATCTTAGGCTGGATTTTTAAGCCGAAAAAGATAAAAAGCACAAAAAATGATTAATTTTTATTAAAACAACGGTGTCTTACTAAATTTCGTAGTAAGATAAATTACCGTAATGAGAGGAGCAGAAGCGCGTGGAACACACTAAATCTTTTTTTAGGTGGCTGACACAGACTAAGTTAGGCTTTTTTACGATTGTTTTAGTCTTGTTTTGGCTTAAAACTTATTTTATCTATTTAACTAAGTTTAATTTAGGAGCAGTTGGTCCAATGCAGCAATTTTTATTGCTGATTAATCCGATTCCTTCAGGGATGCTTTTGCTGGGAATTGGGCTATTTTTTAAAGGACGTAAATCCTATTGGATTATTTTAGTTATCGATTTTTTGCTAACACTGTGGTTATTTGCCAATATTTTATATTATCGTGAATTTTCAAACTTTTTGTCATTTTCAATTATTAAGACATCCGGCTCGACTTCCGATAATTTGGGTAAAAGTATTGCAGGAATTACACTAGCTAGCGATTTTTTAGCTTTTGCTGATATTGCTGTAATTATCGTGTTATTGGCGACCAAAGTAATTAAGATGGATGTTCGTCCACTGAAGCTAAAAGTTAATTTGTTAATTGAGGCTTTGGCTGTCAGCTTAATGGGACTGAATTTATTGATGGCCCAAAATGATCGTTCTGGACTTTTGACGAGAACTTTTGATAATAATTACATCGTCAAATATCTGGGAATCAATGAATATGCTATTTATGATGGCTATAAGACAGCACAAACTAGTGCACAGATGGCCAAAGCTAATGTTTCTGATTTGAAGTCTGTTAGAAACTATTTAAAAGAAAATTACGTTAAACCTAATCCCGCTTACACCGGCGTGGCTAAAGGAAAAAATGTGTTAATCATCCATTTGGAAAGTTTTCAACAATTTCTGATTGGCTACAAATGGAAAGGTAAAGAGGTAACGCCAAATCTGAATAAGATTTATCATCAAAAAGACACCATTAGTTTTGATAATTTCTTTAATCAAGTAGGACAAGGCAAGACTTCTGATGCCGAAATGATGCTTGAAAATTCTTTATACGGACTACAATCAGGTAGTGCAATGTCTACGTATGGTACTTCTAATACTTTTGAAAGTGCTCCAGCCATTTTGCATCAACAAGCTGGTTATACTACTGCTGTAATGCATGGTGGTGCTGGCTCCTTCTGGAATAGAAATAATGCTTATAAGTCATTTGGCTACCAATACTTTATGCCACTGTCTTTCTATCAGAACAAACCAAGCTACTATATCGGATATGGCTTAAAAGATAAAATTTTCTTTGATCAGTCAATCAAGTACATTGAGCGTTTACCACAACCATTTTATTTAAAGATGATTACTGTAACGAACCACTATCCGTATAATATCGATAAAAAGAATCAGACGATTGATAAAACGAATACTGGGGATGAAACAGTTGATGGTTATGTGCAGACCGCGCATTATTTAGACCAAGCAATTGGTGAATTTATGCGTTGGATGAAGAAGACGGGCCTAGATAAGAAGACACTAGTAGTATTTTATGGTGATCACTATGGAATTTCAGGTAATCACCATAAGGCTAGTGCAGAATTGCTTAAGAAAGATTCGTTTAATGACTTTGATAATTTGCAGTTCCAGCGAGTTCCTTTGATGCTCCATATGAAAGGACTAAAGGGTGGCATTAATCACACCTACGGCGGTGAAATCGATGTTTTACCAACCTTACTGAACTTGCTGGGGATCAAAGACAAAGATACGATCCAATTTGGCTATGACTTGCTAAGCAAAAATGCACCGCAAATTGTAGCACAAAGAAATGGTGACTTTATCACTCCGGAATATTCTAAGGTGGGTAGCGATTATTATGACACCAAGACGGGCGAAAGGATCAAACCTAATAAGAAATTAAAAGAAAAATTAACTGCAATTTCTAACACCGTAACTACACAGCTGTCTTTGTCAGATCGTGTAATTAATGGCAATCTGCTCCGATTCTATAAACCAAAATGGTTTACTAGAGTCAAGCCGAAGGATTACGACTATAACAAGGCGCCATCTTTAAAACGTTTGTTTGATGATCCAAGCAAAACTTCACTGTGGTATCAAAATCATCGTAAAACGACGCAAAAAGATTTCAAGACAGATGCGCCTGAACTAAAAAAATAACTGCAAAAACTAGTAATTTGTGATAAACTTGGTAAGTAAATCGTATGTGTGTATTGGAGGCAGCGCATTGTATAATTTAGTTATGACGCTACTAATCATTGTTTCAATCTTAATTGTCATTGCAACAATGATGCAGCCACAAAAACAACAAGATGCATTGAACGCCTTATCTGGCGGTGCCGTTTTTAGTGGGCAAACCAAAAAACGTGGTTTTGAAGCATTTATGGAAAAAGTAACCTCAGTTTTATTGGTACTCTTTTTCGTCTTTGCTATTATCTTAGCTTATATGTCTTCAAAATAAATTTTGTACCTCCCGATCAAAATATGATGGGGAGGCTTTTTTTATTAAATTTAAAGATCGGAGAATAACTGCATGGCACAAAACGAAAAAATTTTGGCCGGCGTTTTAGAAATTTTTCGCCATAATCCACAAAAACAATTTCGTGTAGATCAAATTGAACGTGAAGCACGTCGTGATAGATTAGGTAATTTTACTGAATTAATTAAGGCTCTTTCTTTTTTAGAGCACGATAAAAAGATTATTACAGATGGCAAAGGACAATACCAATTAGCTCAAGAAAATACTGAAGTTGAAGGTGAATTCAGAGCTAATGATAAAGGCTTTGGCTTTGTTAGATTAGATGATGAAAATGCGGACGACGTCTTTGTTGCCGCAGATTATACCAAGTATGCCGTTAATGGTGACCGAGTAAAAGTAAAGATCACTGCTGGTGGTAATCCTTGGAATGGTAAAGGACCAGAAGGTCAAGTTGAAGAGATCCTTGAACATGGTTTGGAAACGTTAGTTGGTGAATTTCATCCGCTAACTGATGAACAAAGAAAAATCAGTCATTTTATCGGCTATGCTTTGAGTAACGATAAAAAGTTGCATAAATACCGAGTTTATTTGTCTGAAAATGGCTTGATCCCTCAAATGGGCGATATGGTTAAGGTCTCAATTAAGGATTATCCAGATGAGGAAAATCCTGAGTCAATGACTGGTGCAGTAGTCAACATTATTGGTAATAAAAATGACCCTGGTGTTGACATTATGTCAATTGTGGCAGCACATGATGTAAGAACTGAATGGCCTGAAGATGCAATGGCGCAAGCTAATGCTATTCCTGATCATGTTACTGAAGAGGAAAAAAAGGGTAGAGTAGATATTACTGACCAACCTGCAGTCACTATCGATGGGGATGATTCTAAGGACTTTGACGATGCTGTAGTTTTATGGAAAAAGCCTAACGGCAATTATCACCTTGGTGTTCACATTGCGGACGTTTCTCACTATGTGACAGAAAATACGCCGTTGAACGAAGAGGCATTTGCTCGTGGCAACAGTACTTACTTAGTTGATCGGGTAATTCCAATGCTGCCATTTAGACTTTCTAATGGAATTTGTTCCTTAAATGAAGGCGTGGACCGGCTTGTTTTGTCATGTGACATGGAAATTACGCCAGAAGGTAAAAGAGTAGGTTATAAAATTTATCCTTCTGTCATGCGCTCACATGGTCGAATGACCTACAACAAGGTTAACAAAACTCTTAAGGGCGAAATGAATGGTTTGGAGGATAAGTATGTTAAACTCCGACCAATGCTTGAAGAAATGGCAGATTTGCATGCTGCTTTGTATAAACAACGTCATCAACGTGGTGCTATTGACTTTGAAGAACCAGAAGCAAAAATTATTGTTGATGATCAAGGCAAGCCAACAGATATTGTTTTGCATGAACGTGGTACTGCCGAAAAGATGATCGAATCATTTATGTTAATGGCTAATGAAACCGTGGCCGAAGATTTCTTCAAAAAGCATGTTCCATTCTTGTACCGTGTTCACGAAACACCAGATGCCGAAAGAATCAAGACTTTCTTTGAATTTTGTAGCGCATTTGGCTTGAATATTCATGCGGATCCAAATAACGTTAAGCCAATTGATTTACAAAAAGTAGTTTCTAAAACTACAGATACTCCAGAGGAAGCTGTAGTACAAATGATGATGCTACGTAGCTTAAAGCAAGCGCATTATTCAGAAGAAGCACTGGGACACTTTGGCTTAGCTGCAGAATACTATACTCACTTTACTTCACCAATTAGACGTTATTCTGACTTGATGGTGCACCGGATGATCCATGCATATCAAGACCAGGGGACTAATGAAGAAGTGCAAAAGCATTTTGCTAGTTACTTGCCAGATGTTGCAGAACAAACTTCAACGCAAGAAAGACGTTCAATTGATACTGAACGTGAAGTAAATGACTTGAAGATGACAGAATATATGGCCGATCAAGTGGGGCAACACTTTGACGCGGTAGTATCTTCGGTAACTAGTTTTGGGATGTTTATTCAATTACCAAATACGATTGAGGGATTAATCCATATTTCGAATTTGACTGATGATTTTTACAGTTTTAATGAAAAATCATTGACGCTAACTGGTCGAGGTACTCATAAGCAATATAAGGTAGGGATGCCAATTAAGGTAACCTTGATTAATGCTAACGTTGAACAACATCAGTTAGACTTTGAAATATATGATCCTAATGCGCCTAAGCATGAGCATAACGATCGCAGAATGAATAATCGTCGTCGTGGAAACCGTGGCTTTCGCAATAATCACGGACGCCGTGGTGGTCAGTTTAATAATCACAGCGATCATGGCCGTGGCCGAGGTAATGGAAACCGTGGAGGTCGGAGAAATTTTAAACATTAGGGATTGATCTTAATGAAAAAAGAAAAAGAAGATAATTTAATTGCACAAAATAAAAAAGCACGACACGACTATTTTATTAAGGAAACATTGGAAGCAGGAATTGCTTTAACTGGAACCGAAATTAAGTCTGTACGAGCTAGAAGAATCAACTTGCGGGATGGTTATGTGCAGATCGTCAACGGACAAGCCTGGCTAGAAAATGTTCATATTAGTGAATATAAGCAAGGCAATCGGTACAATCATGAACCACTACGTAGTCGGCGCCTTCTTTTGCATAAAAAAGAAATTGCACGTTTGGCCAAAGCACAATCAGAGCGTGGTATTGCAATTATTCCACTTAAAGTGTATTTAAAACATGGCTTTGCCAAGGTATTGATTGGTGTTGGCCAAGGTAAAAAGGAATATGACAAACGGCAAACAATTAAAGAAAGAGACCAGAAGCGCGATATTCGACGCAAGTATGGTGTCTAAAATGAGTCTGAGAAGAATCTCAGACTTTTTTTGTTGAAAAATTTAAAAAAAGTTTTTTTAATTTTCACAAAGTAATGTTCGAACAATTTGAAGAATGCAGAGAAAATCAAGTTAAATGTTTTTTAAATTATTATAGATACGAATAATAGTATTAAGATACGTTTGATATTGAAATATTCATATTAAAAATCCGAACGAAGAGCAAGACTTGCCAAAGCGAAGAAAATAAGGTAAATTAATAAAGTCGCTTCGAGAGATGCGACGAGAGCTTAAAA